>Ga0206679_10003657_pt1 | contig 11708 bp, 10 predicted proteins | sample M110012015metaG_FD_155464 | JGI IMG/M metagenome (GOLD analysis project Ga0206679, IMG submission 155464) | Ammonia-oxidizing marine archaeal communities from Monterey Bay, California, United States - M1 100m 12015 | ecosystem: Environmental > Aquatic > Marine > Intertidal zone | place: USA... | reverse complement strand
CGGTCACGAGCAGAAAATGGGGCCGTGACCGGGACTTGAACCCGGGCCGGCGGGACCACAACCCACCGTGCTAACCGCTACACCATCACAGCCGTATTGACAACTTGGACTCAATGCCTGTTTATCAACCGTTACGCATCCAAGGCATGAAGCACTTGTGACCAACGGATTGAAGCCCTGCTGTCTCCCGTTGCTATGCCATGAGGACTCGTTCGGGAGTCGTGCTCGTCATCTTGCTTGTGACCAGCTTGGCACCTCTGGTGCCATTCGCCGCAGCCGACACTGTGATTGGAGCCGATGGCGTAGAGCTGCTGAAAGCTGGTGATTTCTCCGACTCAGAGGAGTGGCATATATCCAGCACTGCCGGATTCTCCAGCGATGCTGCCGATCACTCGTTGGGCATGGTGGCCGACGGAGAACTGTCTTTCACTCACGACAGGCCAGACAATTTCCAGTATTCCACCTCATGGGCCTCAAACAGCATCACCAACTCCAATGCGACTCTGGGGGAGCCGGATTCGTACTACACTTGGTCGAAGGGACCTAACATCACGATGACTGGTTACGACTTCAGTGGACTGCAGGGGATGCTGGTCGCTAATATCTCTCTAGTGCTACACTTCTCGATTCCTGATGTCTTGAATCAGGACTCGGTCAGGGTCATCCTACAGAACCACGGCTCAGATAAGTTGGTCGTTACCTACGCTCGAACATTCGGGCCAATATACAGGATGACCAATCCGATGGTCCTACCGCTCGACGGGCTGGCCCTTGCCGACTGGCCCTCCTTGGAGAATACTCAGTTCACCATCGATTACGTATCCACCGGAACCACCGATGACTCTGAAGTAAGGGTGGATGCAGTGGGCCTCCAGGTGAAGTACCACCAACCTTGGTACTCTTTCGAAACTGTCAAGGCCACCAATACGGTCAACGATGTTGACTCCCCCGTAATTGACATCAGCCCATATGATGGGACAATCTCGGGGCTCTCTCAGGAGTCATGTGGGCTCGCCCCCGAAGGACCTGCAACTGGTGAGTGGTCTTTCGATGTAGAAGTACCTCCACTACAGCAGCTGGGCAGGATACACATATTCGGCTATGGCAACCACACGATATGGGCACTGCCTGATGATGTAGATGGAGACTACATCGAGATGCAATCAGGAGAATTACTGGACATATCTGATTCCCCCCATCATATCAGGATAGAAATCGAAGATGGATGCATCTCAAGTGCTCGGATTGATGTTAATGACCCTCATCTGGTGGTTCAAGGATATGTCTCAGGGGCACTTGGCGGCTTAGCGGACACCAGTTACATCAGATTCGCCATCGGCAACAGTCTAGTGGGCAGTAAACCGCTCCAGTACGGCGCCTTCTCTGTGGACGTGCCTGTGGGGCACGCACTGCCAGTACAGGGGGATGATATGTCGGTGGGTGTCGCTTCAAGGTTCCAATGGTCATCGAACGGGACGGCTGAATCCACTGTAGTTCACATCCAATCCATGACCATAACCGGTGGTTATTCCGTGCATTGGGACTATGACCCCGAATGCCTCGGGCTTGAGGACATGTCGTTCAATGAGGATGATGCCGGGGTCCACCTCCCCATGGATGTCAGATGCAGCGACGACCTTACTGCTCCAGAGAACCTCGTCCTCAGTGCAGTGAGCTCCGATTCAGGGATTATCGAAGCAAGTGTTGTCGGCCAGTACATCAGAATACAGCCGGCCCGGGATGCTTGGGGTGAGGCCAGCATCGAAATTGTTGTCAGTGATGCACTTGGAAACTCTTGGTCTGATTCGATGTTAGTAACAGTCACTCCAGATGAAGATCCTCCTGTGCTCGATGGTCTGCCACTGACCGTTTACATAGAACTGGGACAGACTATGGTAGTCGATCTGACAATCACTGATCCGGACACTGAATCACTGGTACTGGGGACTAGTAGATCGTGGGCAACTTTCGACACAGCAGGAGACCTAGTGCTGACTCCCGTCGATTCAGGATCGCACTCAGTGGCAATTTCGATAAGCGACGGTACTAATGAGATTTCTCAGAACATAGAGGTCATTGTGACCGCGAAACCTGACCTACTGGTTGAGATGGTAGATGTGAGGAGAGATGGAGTCAGCGTAACGAATCTAGTCGATGGTGACATCGTCGAGATTCACGCATACATCAGGAACGAAGGGCGCGGAGGCGCTGATGCTGTTGACGTCAAGTGTAGAGTGGATGGAATCTTAGTGGGCGCTGTAATGATTGATCATATTGAGCCAGGGGGACTCGGTGTGGCAGTCTGTGACGCACAGGTGGCGAGAGATGGTGGGACTCTGACTATCGAGGTGTCAGCAGACGGAACAGGATCGATAGCAGAGATATCAGAGAGCAATAACGACCGTACTGTAGTCCTAGACGTGTCCGAAAGTGAAGACGAGGGAGGGAGCATCATAGACTCTCTAAACAGAGGTCCAGCTTTGGTCTTCATCTCCATAGGAGTAGTACTGATCTCACTCACGGCCCTGTATTTCAGCCCGAACAGAGTACGCAAGCCCTTCAATCACAAGAAGTAGCCTAGTGGCCCGGTTTTTTGCATCTCCAACCCCCTTTCTGGCTGATAATCAGTGATTTTCAGGGAATGGTTATACCATACGCGAATCCGAAGAAGGATGCCGCGCAAGGGTGCTTCATGGTGTTTGAGCCGGTGGTGTGTGACTGAGATGATGAAACTGAAAATTCGTTTGGAAACAGAAGAGTGGGTCTACGAAGAGCATGAGATGGCCTGAGCCCTCATTCTTTGGACCAACTCTGCGGGTACGTACCCGGCTCCATCATTACAGCATGAGCAACTGCGACTTCCCCCGACCTCATTTTTGGAAGAGAATCACTGTCAACTGTCAATTTAGCTACGGAGACAGCTTCGCCCTTGATGCTCTGTACGAGTACATTGGAACCCTCCAGCACTCCTTTCTGTGCTCTGACGATACCCGGACTCGCCAGAGGTGCCCCGTGTGAGAGAGCTGCTGCTGCGCCGTCTTTTACAGTGATGGAGGGTAAAGCCGAAAGCAATATCTCGACCGGGGCGATAAGCTTCACTAAAGCGCTCTCATCGCCATGCTCCCTATGCAGAAATGCCGCATCTGCAAGCTGCTGCATGGTGCAAGCCATAGTCTGATCGAATGGCCCTGTCCTATCTCGGTGTAACTCAGTCAGCTCGCATTTCGTATCCAGCATCAGTCCAATGTCCTTGGCGAGGGTCCTGATGTATGTCCCGGCACTGCACGAGACTTCGAAGGCAGCGATGCGCGAGTCGGTGTCGGATTCCAACATCTTCAGAGAGTGGATGGTACGGGTCCGGACTTGTATCTTGACAGCGGACTCAAGAGGAGGGACATTGTAAATCACGCCATTGAGTAGAGATAGGGTAGATTCGAATTCGTCGTCTGAGACATCCCTGCCAAATCGCAACACTCCGACATACCTCTTGTCGCCCTTGAGGACTATTTCAGTGAGCCTAGTGGCCTTGCCACACAGTATAGTCAGAAGTCCCGTTGCAAACGGGTCGAGAGTACCACCGTGACCCAGTCTCGTGATTCCCAATGTCTCTCTGACCCAAGCCGCCAGCTGGTGGCTTGAGGGGCCTCTGGGCTTATCCACTAGTACCACTCCTGCTGATAGTAGCTCATCGAGTGAGCGTTCACTAGGGATGCATCCGAATCCAGGATTCGTGGAGGCCTCGGAGAGTTCCCAGAAGTTACTTTCACTCATTCTACCACTTATTCCAATGCCATGCTAACAACTCCGAAGACCTCGTTAGCGTCCAATTCGTCAGCATCTACTACAAGATTGTACGGACTCATGTCATCCAAATCAATGTCATACAGTTCACGGTACCTCTCCATGTCATCGCTCTGACGCTGCTTGGAGAGTTCCAAGCAGGTTTGGTAGCCCCCTCCCTCTCGGTTCTGGATCCTTCTGGCTCTTTCTTCATCTGAGACCGAGACCCATACTCTGAGGCACTGCAAACCGAGTTCGTGGGCCCACCAGCCGCAGAGCCTGCTCTCGACCACCTCAGGACCTTTTGGGTCACTCATTGCGTGCCTCAGAATCGTGTCCAAAGAACGATCCACATCAAGATCCTGCTTACACAGAGCGCTGAATTCGACCACAGTGAGGCCCCGGTTCGATGCCTCCTCCCGGAATATGTCACCACCGTTGACAGAGGACCAGTCACGGTCCTCGCACAACTTTCCGACCAATGTCGAAGTGCCACTTCCAGGGGGCCCACTAACGGTCATTCTCAGTATTCGCTCACCTCCATTCGTTGCGGCACACATCGCACCTGAGTTTTCCCTTGGAGGTCCTCGTGACCATGTCCGAGTTACAGGAAGGACATACCGTCCCTGACTTAGGAGGGGCTGTGGGGATAGTCCCCCTCTTCCTCTGAGAAGGGGTCATTGCCTGCCCTCCTGTCTTTCTGGGCCCGTTCCTCCTTCGCTGCGCCCGGCGAGTCCTCGAATCGTCGCTCGTCTTGACCTTCTGCTCGCTCAGGAGGTGAATAAGGGGCTCTGGAATAGAGTCGCCAGAGAGAACCAGAGGATGGCTCCTGTAGCGGCGAATCTTGATGTGGCGATCGATGATTCTGCCCAAGGGGGCGCTCATCGTGATGTATGTAGCAATCCAAGCAGGGAATATCCACATTATCCTTTCATTAAACGACCACATTGGGGCCCAAGGCAGACTGACGAAGGAGACTCTAAACGACTCCACCTCGCTAGCCATCCAACTAAATATAGCGATAATGAATACCATTGTGAACATCATCGGCCTCATCATAGCGGCCTGCATAGCCATCTGTTCAGGCTGCATTGACATCTGCATCTTCTGCATCTTCTCAATTCTGGCAGTGTCGCGAGCCGTCTGGGCCTCTCTGAGTTGCTTGCCAATCTGTTTTTGGCGATGACTGATATGAGCCTGTGTCAACGGATCTGTGAATAATGAGCGAATGATGGTGTTGACGATCATGATGCTGGAGCCCACGATGAAGACAGTGGGGACGAAGTAGACTGTGTGGAACGGCAGCAGCGGTTCGATGGCGTAGCCAGCACCATCTGCCAGAAGGATTCGGAGCCCAGGATTCAACATCAGCACCACCATCATCACCATGAGAAACAGCATGGGCACCATCATTGATGACATAGACTCGGTCTGTGGGTCACCACCTCCTGCGGAAGTCATGGGCACGCGTTCGGACCGAGTAGGAAGAACGCTTCGGTGGACGCCATAGGCGTCCAAGTCGGTTCACTTCAAAACGCGGTTCACTTCAAAACGAATAGCTGCAGACGATGCAAACAGAGGCACCTATCTGGGCTTCAGAACCGCAGATTGGACATACCTCGCCCTCGGGCTCTGGTTCTGGCTCTGGTTCTGGCTCTGGTTCGGGCTCTGGTTCTGGCTCTGGTTCTGACTCTGGTTCTGACTCTGGCTCTGGTTCTGGCTCTGGTTCTGGCTCTGGCTCCTGCTCTGGCGGGCTCTGTTCATCGAGCCATTCAGGTACATTGGGTTCCTCGTCGACCTCATCGCCGAAGGTGGCACCGTGGAAATCTTGGGCATCAGAGACCTTGTACTCTGACTCAGGATCTCCCTGTATCTCGTAGGTCACCTCAATCCTCTCCCCTTGGTCGATTCTTCCCACCTTCCATTCCACATGAGTTCCTTCCGGGGCCGACTCCTTGTCCATCATTGTGTCGCGCTCGCCGTCAACTGAGGAGCGGACAGTCGACTTCTCGATGGAGAATGTTCCCGGAACTACATCGTGCAGGACGAGATCATCGAGAGCGCTATCAGAGTTGTTGATGAACATCAGCAGCACCTCGTACCTGCCTGCGCTTCCCGCCGGGAAGACCTCTTTGCCGGTGCTAATATTGCGGCGGCGGTGCACCACTCTCAACTGCGGTGGCCTCGCAACCGCCCTAGTTGCCACAGGACCGAACTTCTCAGAGCCAAAATCAGCCCTGATTGGTGCCGCCAGAAGACCATTACCAGGAGAGGGGTCAGGGGCATGCAACGGGTATCGTAGAACCATCGTCTTACTTGGCTGTAAGCCCAACGGCGCCGAGGTCCCAACTGTAATTCTCAGACTGTTACCGCTGCTGTCCGGAGACACCAGCCTCTCTTCTAACTGAATGCCCTCAATGACCTCAATGCGGTACTGCTCCTCGTTCAGTTCGGTGCCTTCTATGACGATGCTCACATCGGACTCGGCTGGGGGCTCAAAGACACCAGGTACGTCGTCGAGTAGTCGCATCACGTTGATCGGAGCTGAGCCGGTGTTCTCGATTGAGATTGTGACTTCCAAGTCCGACGATACGAAGGACTTGATTCTGGATTTATCGTACTGCTTGAGCAACCTAGCATCTAGCACTGTCAACTTCTGTTCCTTGAGGTCTATTGAGCCGGTCGAAGCGACCGAGACCCTAGGGAGGATGGATGACCGGAACTCGTGCGTGAAACTCGGCGTGTCCGCCTCTACTCTCTTCTCCATAGAACTCCAGCTGCCTTCGGGCGGGACGTCCTGCCTGAGGTCGGATACATCTAGGATGGGATTCTCTCTTCCCGATAGCCAAACGGTTACCCCCGATAGAGTGACAACGAAGGAAGAGCGATTCTCAAAGACTGATTTGCAGTGCCATATCCCTGGACGGTCGTCCTCTACCTTGTCCACCCTCATCATGTGCAGCGTCGAACCTGATACACGGTTGAAGTCGGCCCCCGAAACCGCAGCTTCGGCCGAGAAGTTGGCCGAGGCTACTCCAGCAGATATCGTCTCTACTCCTTTGGTGGTGACCATTGGAGAAAGTGAAAGGGTCCTGCTCTCCCCCACATTCAGTCTACCTATCTCCCATGAAATCGACGATTCGGAGACGCTGTATTCTTGGCCGTCGGGGATGTCAAAGTTCTCTGGAAAGTCCCTACTAACCTCTACCTCAAGCAGAGGTACTGAAGAGACATTCTGGACCTCGATGTGCATCTCAATCTCCTGGGGCTCTGTGGAATAAATCAGCGACAGGCTATCCTCTTGATCTCTCTCAGGATTGGTGTCCATTACCTCCTTGAGTACTAGCATCCTCGGCCCGCTGGCCGAATATGGAATCACTGTCTCCTCAGTAGCTTCGAGTTCGCGTACCGAAATTGAACGGCCTCCGATGTCTGTGGAGTCGGTAGAGGAAAGCAGGACCTCGATATCCCAGGCCCTGTGCTTCTTGCTTGAGTTCCTCAGTATCAGCTCCCCTTCTATCGACTGCCGCCTGACCGATCCGTCTGGGTTAAGCGTCGACGTCTCAATCTCACTCAAAGTCGCGTACAACTTGTCCCCCGGTATCGCATCCACCTCAGTTGCTGATCTCAAGTGAGGATGGGTTGCTGCTGCAACAACAGGCTTCGACAGGGCTTCGACTATTTCTTTAGATGAGTCGGTAATCTCGCTGGAAACTTCTACAATTCCTTCAATGGCTGAGTCTATAGCACTACTGGTCGAGCCAATGGCGAGTTCTCCAACAACTTCAGAGCCGGCCTCAAAGACTTCCTCCGCGACATCTTCGACAGCATCCTTCAGAGCAGCGAGTGAATCTTGCAAGGAGGTTGTCTCCTCTGTATCGCCTTCTGATTCGGACTCGTTCGATTCGTCAAAGCCCGGTGGAAGAGGCGGTGGAGAATCGGATCCAGGTGGGGGCGGTGGTACTTCGGGCCCTGATTCAGATTCTGAGACAATCTCCCTATCTTCGAGTTCCATCATGCCGGGCGGAGGAGGAGGGGGCTGTGGTAACTGCTCTCCCTCGGAGTCCTCATCGTCTGCCTCCTCGAAGCCATGAGGAGGAGGAGGGGGGAATCCAGGAGGCAGGGGAGGAGGGTCTTCTGACATGGCACGGTCACCCCGATGGGTGGTCGTGGACAGCGCTTGGATTGGTATAACCATTGCTTGTCAGATTTCGAGTCGGATATGGGGCTTCACGAATGGTTGAAGTTCTCTCGCCCTTAGGCGAGAGCGTGAGTAGTCAAGACGGTACGGCCCCTCCAGTGCTATTCGTAGTGGGTACAGCTGGTGCAGGCAAGAGTTCCCTCGTCACCGCTTTCCAAAGGTGGGCTAGGTTTCTCGAGGTCGATGCCCTCGCTATCAACCTCGACCCTGGTGCCGAGAAAGTGGATTACGACACGGAGTTTGATGTCAGGGAGTCGTCACCGCTTTCCAAAGGTGGGCTAGGTTTCTCGAGGTCGATGCCCTCGCTATCAACCTCGACCCTGGTGCTGAGAAAGTGGATTACGACACGGAGTTTGATGTCAGGGAGTTGATTTCTCTGTCCGATGTAATGATTGAGTACGAACTTGGCCCCAACGGAGCCCAGATACTAGCTGCCGACTTAGTGGCGTCTCGGGCAGACGAAGTCTTCGAAGAGATTGAAGGGTTGTCATGCGACATGCTAATTGTAGATACTCCAGGGCAAGTAGAGTTATTCGCCTTCAGAGAGGCCTCCAGCCATCTCGTGAGCGTTATTGGGCAGGGCAGAGCCTGTTTGATCTTCCTCTTCGATCCGATGCTCTCCCAGACACCCAGTGGCTTCGTTTCACAGATGCTGCTCTCGTCGATAGTTCACTTCAGACTTGGGCTGCCGACCGCCAACTTCCTCTCTAAGTCCGATCTGCTGGAACCTGAAGCCCTCGAAAGAGTACTGGATTGGGGGGAGAATCTCGACATCCTCGAGGCGGCTTTGTATGAGGAATCAGCTCAACAGGCTCAGGATGCGCACTCAGGGAGCCAGAGAGCTGAATTTGCGATAGGTCAGTTGAGAATGATGCAGCACGCCTCGATACAACCGGGATTGACTCCTCTCTCCAGTGAGAACGAGGAGGGTCTCGCTGATGTGCTGACCTTTGCCCAGACCATATTCGGAGGCATGGCAGATACGAGAGACGGGTATGCGGGAGACATTGAGCATGAACGAGGTTGAGCCGAAGAGTGGCCTGATGGCAATAGACGACATCAGTGACGAGTTGGCTGAGATTATAGATTGGGCAATAGCATTCAAGCACGGCGGCGACTTCAACTTAGACTTCAAGCCCCTCGAAGGAATGTCCATCGGCTCAATCTACGAGAAGCCTTCGACCAGAACTAGGGTGTCCTTTGAAGTGGGAGTCAGTAGACTTGGAGGGCAGCCATTGACACTGCTTTCCAATGACATCCAACTGGGCAAGAGCGAGTCTATCGCCGACACAGCAGAGGTGCTGTCACGCTTCCTAGATGGAATCACATACAGGTGCTTCGATCACGCTGACGCCGTAGAACTCGCTAAGCATGCAACGATACCTGTAATCAACGCCCTCTCTGACCTACACCATCCGTGCCAAGCAGCAGCTGATCTGATGACGATAGTTGAACACGGAGATAGTGTGAAAGGCCACATAGCCTGGGTGGGAGACGGTAACAACGTGTTCCACGATCTGTTACTCGCTGGCGTCACACTGGGACACGATGTACGCTACGCAACACCCGTGGGCTTCGAGCCTGACGAATCGGTGATAGGCAGAGCTCGCGAAATAGCTGCGCAGACAGGCGCGATTATTCTCGGCTCTAACGATCCCGTCGAGGCGGTCAGCGGCGCTGGAGTGATCTACACAGACATCTTCGTATCGATGGGAGAGGAGCACATGAAGGGCAAGACGGATGCTTTCGAGGGTTTTCAGGTCAACGAAAAGTTGGTCGCACGTGCCGACCCCGACTACCTGTTCATGCACTGCCTCCCTGCTCACCGTGGCGAAGAGGTGACCGACGTGGTCATAGACTCCCCCAACAGTGTAGTCTTCGACCAAGCTGAGAACAGGATGTGGGCCCAGATGTCTCTGCTGACCTACTTATGCAACAATGATGCTTGGCACGCTTACAAGGAACTTGAGTGACTACGTCAAAAGCGAACTGCCAAGGAAGACTGCGAGAGTCAAATACATCGATTTCTTGATTAATTGCTGTGCTGCATGGTCTTCAGAATTCATAAGTTTTCCTTTTACCATTAGTAGAAGCATAACAGCAGGGATTACTCCTACCAAGTGCAGTTGAGGAAAGACACCAATGCCGAAGGGAACGAGGAGCGATACCAGCGTCAACAAGAGGATCATCCAGGCCACCACTCGGGCCTTCTCTGGCCCAACTCGCATGGCGTATGTATTCCTGCCTTCGTCACCCTCCATGTCCTCAATGTCCTTGACGATCTCTCTCGCTAAGCTGTACAGCACCCCCACGGTAAACATCGCCCAAGCACGCTCGTTGAACGGCTCGAATACGCCAGCGGCCCCAAACAGGACGACCATTCCCACTGAGAGGCTGATAGCGATGTTGCCTGGAAGCCCCCTCTCCTTGAGCCTCAGACTGTATGAGCCAGTTGATTCATAATTAGTCAGTAAGAAAAGCGCCCCAATCCATATCACAAGGGCCGGGTACCACCCTTCGACTCCTTCTTCCATATCTCCAGCGATACTCATGGCACCGATGATTGAGATTAGTGAAACTACCATCATCAAGGCTATTCCCCTCTTGGCTGATACCTCCGAAATTGCCCCTGACGGGAGTGGTCTGCTGGGACGGTTGACTAGATCGATTTCAAGATCAAGATAGTCATTGAGGGCATTCCAAGAACACATAAACGACCAGACCGAGATGGCCTGTAGTGCTGTAATCCATGCGAGTTGGCCCTCGGGCAGACCTCCGAGTGCGAGCATAGAGCCGAGGAATACACCGAGAACGCCTATGGTCGAGTTGCCAGCCCTGAAAAGGACCCACCACGAACCCATCGCATCGCTACTGCTCACGGCCTGACTCACGGCCTCCCTGCCTTGATTGCTTCCCTCGGTCAGGAAGTAGCTTGTACAGCTTGCCGTGCAAGACCCCAGATACAGACGGTGTACGTGCTCCCTCTGAACTGTCCGCGCACATGCCCGACCTTGGAGAATCGGATGTCCTTGGCCATGATGTTGCCGACCTGATTCATGGTGGCACCCCAGCGGAACCTGCCGTTGAGGTGGTCGAATATCTCGACGGTGTTCGCGGTGTCATTATTCTCGAGGTAAATCAGTACCTCCTCGCGGAGCCGTTTTGTCCTAGACATCAGACCACCACCGTAGGGGTGGCCCGACTCGCGCGTAGCCTGTCGTGTAGGCCCTGCCAGCTTGAGGGGCTCACATTGATCTGTGCCACTAGGTGCGGCATGGGTTTCCAGGAGTCGTGGTCAGAAACCACTCCTGTTGCGCTGACAAGTGTCTGGTCTAGTGACCCACGTGTAGTTACGTTCGTTCTTCGCAGGGTTGCCAGTGAGACTACCTTGCATGGCTCTGGACGCTTTCTGTAGAGAAGCGTCGATGTGACGTCTTGTTGTCTGTTCATGGAGGTATGTCATGACTTCCACATATCAAGCGAGGCAATAGTCCCGAGGAGTGAAAGTGAAAGTGAATAAAATTGTAAATCAGGCTCTCAACCCATTGTTTTCTTAAGCGGACAGCCAGTCGCTGAGAACCACGCTCGTGTAGTGTAGTTCGGTCCATCATGACGGACTCTCGATCCGTCGACCCGGGTTCAAATCCCGGCACGAGCACCACTTTAGTGACTCATAACGGTCTTAAACGGACCTTCGTTGGCGTAGTAAGGTCTCGATGCGCGTAGA
>Ga0206679_10003655_pt1 | contig 11713 bp, 7 predicted proteins | sample M110012015metaG_FD_155464 | JGI IMG/M metagenome (GOLD analysis project Ga0206679, IMG submission 155464) | Ammonia-oxidizing marine archaeal communities from Monterey Bay, California, United States - M1 100m 12015 | ecosystem: Environmental > Aquatic > Marine > Intertidal zone | place: USA... | reverse complement strand
CTCCTTCCTCTTGGATGTATTCAAGGGTGCAGCCCTCGTGTTACTGCTTAAGGGCAGCGCCCAGGAACACTTGGCGCCCTATTGTTTCGGCGCCGCAGTGGTGGGGCATTGCTACCCGGTCTACCTTGGTTTCCAGGGCGGCAAGGGGGTCGCCACATTGGTGGGGGGCATTTTGTCGATCGATCCCATGCTGATGGTCTATGGGGTTTTGGCATGGCTCCTGATCCTGTTCAGCACGCGTTTCGTGGGTCTTGCATCCCTCGCTATGGTTGCTGCCTTTGCGATCGGTTCGGCCATTCGCCAGGGCTTCGGCGATCCAGCGACCCTCGTGCAGTTCGGCCTCTTAGCAATGATCCTCTGGCGTCATCGGGGCAACCTAAAACGCATCTTGGACGGCAGCGAACCCAAGGCCTTTGAACCTAAACCGGATAACTTTGACGAGGCCCCCAATGACTGATTCCCAGCCCAACATTCTCATCCTGGGGAATGGCTCCTGGGGAACGGCACTGGCCCTCGTTCTAGCGCGAAAGGGCTTGGATGTTTGCCTCTGGGGCCGTGATCCTGAGCAGATCGCCGCCTTGGAAAAAAACCGTGTCAACGAACGTTACCTGCCGGGTATTTCCCTGCCGGAGAACTTGCGCTTCTCTGCTGACCCCAGCCAAGCTGCCTCCGGCGTCGAACTCGTGATCTCGGTCATCCCCACCCAACATTTGCGCGGGGTACTGGAGCAATTCGAGGACGTACTGCCGGGGACCATGCCAGTGGTGAGCGCGTCCAAGGGCCTCGAAGTAGAAACTTTCCAGCCGCCCACCAAGATCATCACAGACGTTTTGGGCGTGCGCCCCCTATGCGTCCTAACCGGCCCAAGTCACGCGGAAGAAGTGGCCCGCGGCCTCCCGGCATCCCTGGTGGCTTGCTCCACGGACAACGCCGTGGCCGAGCAGGTTCAAGCTGCCCTTTCTTGCAAGTCCCTCAGGGTCTACACCAACCCCGATCCCGTGGGAGCAGAGTTTGCTGCGGCCCTCAAGAACGTGATCGCTATTGGCGCAGGTATTTGCGATGGGCTCTCCCTAGGGGACAATGCGAAAGCTGCTCTGATCACCCGCGGAGTGGTGGAAATCGCACGTTTCGGCAATCGCCATGGGGCACAACCCGAGACCTTCTTTGGTCTCGCAGGTATTGGCGATTTGATGACTACCTGCTTCTCCAAGCACTCGCGCAACCGCGCAGTGGGGGAGGCCATCGGCGGTGGTGAAAGCCTCGATCACTTGCTTGCGCGCATGCATATGGTGGCCGAAGGGGTTTGGACAACCCGCGCTCTCTTCGGTCCTGAAGCCGAAACCGAAGGCATTTCCATGCCGATCGCCCAGCAAGTGCACGCTTGCCTCTTCGAAGGCAAAGATCCCAGTCAAGCAGTTTCTGATTTGATGACCCGCTCTCCCCAAGAGGAGCTCGCGGGCATCATGCGGGACCCCTCATAGATCCTGCGCCCGATACGATGACCATATTCATTGCTTTTTTCTGTCTGACCGTCGTCTTGCTCTTGGCCACCGCATGGACTGGCAAGCTCGCTAGGCGCAAGATTCATTTGATCCTTGTGGGCTGCACTGTCAGTGGTCTCTCCATCACGATTTACTATGCGGTTCAATTGGGTTTGGAATACGACCTCGAAAGCGCCGGGTCCATCTTTCCCGTGCACATGTTCCTTGCGCGTCTGGCCGCATTTTCATACATCGCGCCGATGGTCAGTGGTGTCGCCACCATTCGAAACGGCAGGCACCGTGCCTTGCACGGAAAGATCGCAGGGGTGGTCATCGCGCTGACGGTTATCGCCGCCATCACTGGCATTTGGATGATCATGGCCGCTGATAAGATCGCGGTCTAGGTGGCTGCGCTGAAAAGCATGGCGAGCTCACGATCAAAGAGCCAAGGCAAGGTCAGTACCGCTCCGTTAGCCGTGATCGGGATGCTCGCAAGAGCAATCCAGATATCCCGTGCGCGAATGGTGACGATGGCGAGCAGCAAGCCCACCAGTGCCGGCAAGCTGGAGAGCACCCCCAGAAGTTTGAGGCTCGGCAACCACTCGGGCATCCAATGGGAGAGGGCCAGAGCCACCCACCAGACCCCCCAGGCCAAACTGGCACAAATCATCGCCCCCATCCACGTCCGATGCCGCCGCCGGATGTGTAGGGTCTTGGGATAAAGGTTGCGCAGGGGCCTTGCCATGCTCTTTATCTAGCCCACATGTGCTCCAAAGCGCAAGTCTGGGCCGAAAGTTATCCTCTTCTTCCCCTTGTGGATTGACGGCCACCCACCCAACCACTAAAGTCCTCAGCCCTCGGTCGGGGCGTGGCGCAGCCTGGTAGCGCGCTGCAATGGGGTTGCAGAGGCCGGAGGTTCAAATCCTCTCGCCCCGACCATTTCTCTTCATCGCTTGTCGCCCCCTTGGGCGTCCCCAAAAGGGATAGATCACCGGACATCGGCGGCACGGCGCGGTTCAGCGCCGGGGCTTTTCGAATACCCCGTGGTCCACGATCGGCGTGGAGCCCTGCCCGGTGTCCGCGACCGCCGGGTCGTCCAGACGACGTGGAAGGCCGTCGAGGTCGATTGGGACGGGCTCCACCAGGTCGCCGTCGTTGTCCGCATCGGCGCGGTCGGCCGGAATGCGATCGTTGCTAGCAGCGTCGATCGACGGCGATCCGTTGTCCAGGTGGTAGTCGTTGTCGGTGAAGGTGAGCGGATCATTGTCCGCGCCGTCATCGTCGACGAAGAGCGGGTCGGCATCGACGACCGCGAGCACCGCGGTTGTGGCGCCGCCCCCGGACAGGAAGATGCCTGGCGCGCCGCCTTCGAGGTTGCAGTACTCGACCAGCAGGGTCGAACCGGAACCGATCACGGCCAGCTGCGCACCGGACGGAGCGCTGTTGCCGCGCACGATCGAATTGAGCAGGACCGGGTCCAGGTCGAACTGCGCGCACATGCCGCCGCCGGTGTCGGTCGCGACGTTGCCGACGATCGTGCAGTTTGAGTAGAGCATCGAGCCGCCGCCCGCACCCGAGACGCCGCCACCGAACGCAGCGGCGTTGCCGGCGATCAGGCACTGATCGATGTAGGCGTACTCCGCCGTGCCCAAGAAGCCGCTCGCGCTGATCCCACCTCCGTACAGGCCAGCGGAATTCTCGAAAATCACGCAGCGGCTGACGGTCGGCTGATTGATCGTCGAGGAGGCAATGAGCGCGATCGCGCCGCCGGTCGTCACGGAGATGTTGCCGATGAAGGAGCAGTCGCGAATCACCGGTCCACCCGAATCCGCGAACAGGCCCGCTCCGCCTGGAGACCCGAGGAAGGTCGTAAGGTTGCCGAAGAACTGACAGTCCTCGACGAGCGAGAAACTCGACGTCAGGTAGATCGCTCCGCCGGTCCGCGCTTCGTTGTTCTCGAATACGCAGCCGCGGATCGTCGGGCTGCTGTTCACGGCGTGAATCGCGCCGCCGGAGGTCACGGTCGTGCCCCTTGGAGCGCCGTTGATGATGCGCAGTCCTTCGATGACCGCACCGAAGTTGTTCGGCTCGTTGAACCAGTAGAACGCTCGGCCGTCGCCCTCAAGGTCGATCGTGCAGTTGGCCGGACCGTTCTGGCTGCGGATGTGGACCAGGCGCGCATTGAGCTCGAGGTTCTTGTTGTTCGGTCCGGTGTAGACGCCGTCCATGACGATGATCTCGTCACCCGTTAGGCTCGCGGAGACGGCCGCTCCGAGCGTGTCGTACGGCATGCCGAACGTACCGTTGCCGCCCGGCGGCGCCGAGTCGTCGACGTAGTGCGTCACGCCGTTCGACTGGCACTCGTCGGGGATGCCATCGTTGTTCTGATCCGCGCTCGTATTGTTCGCGATATCGCAGGTATCGGCAATGCCGTTGGCGTTGCAGTCTGGCTGGCAGTCATCCGGGATTCCGTTCCCGTCGCAGTCGAAGACCGCGCCCTCGAGCAGCTCGCAGAGATCCGCGCGGCTGGTCATGTTGCAGTCCGGCTGCAGCGTGTCGCAGTTGACCGCGACGATGAGAATCGGCTGGGAGTGACGGAAGTTGCGTAGGCCGGGCCTCGTCACGAAATGTAACGTGACGGGCAAGGACGTGAGCGCGGCCGGGATGGCGGGTATGCTGAGCAGCGTATTCAGCACACCGCCGGCTGGAATCGTCCCGATCATGGCCGACGCCAGCGGGGTGGGGATCGTCGTAGCCGCGGGCAGGAGGCCGCCACCGGCGGCGCCGTTCGCGACCAAGTCGAAGTAGAACGGCGGTCGCTCGATGAAGTGCAGCGTGACCGGCGCGCCGACGACTCCGCGGATGGAGACCGCGTGCTGCTCGGACGCGCGCACGATCTTGGCCGCGGAGCGCTGCAGCGAGATGCCGGCTAGAACGATGAGCGTCCCGTTGCCGCTGACCGCCGGGCCCGGTTGGCCGGGCGAACCCACCCATGAGTCCCCGGCCGCCCCGCCGACGGTCGTCGTCTCGACGAACCGCGCGTCCGAGTTCGCCGGGAGAATCAGGCCCGCGCCGCCGTCGCCGCCGGTGGCCGGAATGAAGTCGTTCGCGTCGCCGCCTGCGCCGCCGCGCAGATTGCCGCCCGATGCGTAGATCTGCGACTGACTGCACTGCACCCCTGGCCCGCCATTCCCGGCCGGACCGAATATCTGGCATGTGGTGCCCCTGCCGCCGAACGCGGTCATGCCCCAGCTCGCCACCCGCGAGTTGGACAGCCAAAGTGCCGCCCCGCCATGCGCCGTGGCGCAGGACTGGCTGGTTCCGAGGTAGACGCCGTCTCCGCCGCGCAACTCGCAGTCGAGCAGGGTGATGCGCAATGAACTCGAGGCGCGCACGCCGTGCCCGCCGTTCTCGATGCCCGACGATCCGTCGGCCCCGTGGAACGCGCAGCCCTGCAACTGTATATGACCGGCTGCGTTCGAGATGTCGAGCGCGTTCGGTTGCTGCGCTCCGAACGGAATGGAATTCGGCCGAAAGTCGATCTCCAGCACCGCGACCTCCTCGTCGGGTGCGAGGTTCTGCACCTCGAGCGTGCCCTCGACCGTGACCGTCCCGGCAGCTTGCGACAAGAGCCAGACCGAGCGACCGTCGATGAGGACGTCCTCCGGATAGATGCCCGGCCTGACGAGGATGATGTCCCCTTGCAAAGACGTGTCGACGGCAGCCTGGATAGTCGTGAAGTCACCCTGGCCGGACACATCGACGATGAGCTCGTCGGCGTGTGAGAGGGGGGCGAGAGCACCAAGGAAGATGAAGGTGAGAAGTGCTTTGAGGAGGGTAGGCATGAGGTTGGGGTGGGCTCCGCTCTCCTGGGGAGATACTCTTCGATTGTACATCAAGAAGAATTTTAGGTTCGCGCTCCAATCCAAGAGCTGGCCTAGAGCCTACAGGCACGTAGAAAGTGTTCTATCACCTGCAATTCGTCCATGTAGTGCTAGACGCCATCTAGGCCGCCAGTCTCACTTTCGGTAGGCGTGGACCGTTGCGGTTCTGGATCGAGGGCCTGCTCCCAGGGCAAGGACATCGCGCTCAAGATCAAGGTTGAAAGTAGCCCGAAACAGAGTGGAGCCCTGCACTGTGCCGCAAGGGTCGTCCTTTCATTCGTCAAAGCTAGGGGGGGTCAAAATCGCAAGAAATACCAGGGGCTCGGGGAAAGGGTTGTGGGTGGCGTGGGGCATGCCCATGGGGATATGCACCGTGTCACCTGCACTCAGTTCCCTCTCCTCTTCTCCGACCCATTGTCTGCAGCGGCCGCTGAGCACATAGAGGATTTCTTCCATGTGCGGGTGGGAATGGGTGTCGTGAGCTTGGCCGGAATCCATGGTGACGCGGACCATGGCGAGGTCTCCCTCTCCTGTGAGGTCTTCCCGCACAAGCCACTCATGTTTTTGATCTCGTATCCATTCCACTTGGCCAGAACTGCTGGGGACAAATCGCAGGGGGTCGTTCATTAGGCTTGGCCACCGGGTAGCCGGAGGGATTTGAAGGCGCGGATTTGTTCGGCGATAGCGACTTCTGTGGGGAAGCGCTCGGTGGAGCTGGCCCCATAAAAGCCATCGATGCCCTCGACCCGTTGCAGGACGAAGTCCGCATCGGGGGGCATGGCGATGGGACCCCCATGGCAGAGGCAGATCACATCTTCGCGAACACTCTTGGCGGCGGCCACGATTTCTTCAATCAGACCGATGCAGTCTTCGAGGGGATCGACGGTCTCTGCGCCGATGGTCCCACCGCTGGTGCAACCCATGTGGGCCACTACGATGTCGGCACCGGCCTCTGTCATCTGGCGCGCTTCGTCGGCGTTGAAGGCGTAGGGAGTGGTCAAGAGATCCATTCCGTGGGCCTGCCGCACCATGTCAACCTCAAGGCCGTAACCCATGCCGGTTTCTTCGAGGGTTGCGCGCAGACGGCCTTCGATCAGTCCGACCGTGGGAAAGTTCTGGATACCACTGAAACCGAGGGCGACCAACTCGTCCAAGAAGAGCTGGGGCATAATGAAGGGGTCTGTGCCGCAGACTCCGGCCAGGACCGGCGTGTGCTTGACCACAGGGATGACCTCAAAGGCCATCTCTTTCACGATCTGGTTGGCGTTGCCATAGGGCATGAGCCCGGCCGTGGATCCGCGACCCGCCATGCGATAGCGGCCAGAGTTGTAGAGGATCAACAGGTCGATGCCGCCGGCCTCTTCGCTCTTGGCCGAGATGCCGGTGCCTGCGCCTCCGCCGATGATCGGTTCCCCACGGGCGATTTGAGCCCGGAAGCGGGTCAGGATGCCGGAGCGCGAGTTGTCGTTTTGAATTTCGGTGGAGGACATGGGGCTAGATTAATGAAAGGAGGGCTTGGGCCGCGGCTCGGGCGAAGTCAGGGTCATTGATGTGGGCGTCGATGATAGAACAAGGCACAGAGCCTCTGTTGCTTTGAACTGCCTCGAACAGTTGTTCGCGTGCGAGGGGGTCGTCAAAGGGCTGGCCTTCCGCATCCAATGCGGAAACGCCCCGACCCGGGAGCAGGATCGCTGCGGGGCCGGTGGATTCTGCCACGCGCTCACCGATCATGCGCCCGATGGCGGCGCACTCGGTGGGGGTGGTGCGCATCAGAGTGACCTGCTCGTTGTGGGTGTACAGTTGGCGTTCGCCAAAGACCGCCGGGACCGTGTCCCGGGCAGCGAAATTCACCATGTCCGTGGCGCCCACGGAAACCACCTGGGGGACCCCCTTGGATGCTGCCCCGCGCAATCGCTGGGGGCCCGCGGAAAGTGTTCCGCCCACATGTTCATCCGCCAATTCGGTGGTGGTGATGTCGAGAACCCCTGCCAGGAGACCCTCGTGAATCAGAGCTTCCATGGTTTGACCGCCGATGCCCGTGGCATGGAACACCAGGACCTCGTAGCCGGCCTCTTCCAAGATTGTGCGCGCTGCTTCCACACAGGGGGTCGTGACCCCAAACATGCTGGCGGCGATCAACGGCCGGTCTACGCCCTCATCGGGGGTTGCGTTGGACTCTTGCCGAACGCGCACCATGCCCGCCATAGCCCCGGCTCCGTTGCGTAAAATCGGTCGGCTGATACGATTCAGCCCGCTGATGTCGACCACGGAGTTCAGCATCAAGATGTCTTTGTCGCCCACATAGGGTCGCACCTGCCCTGCTGCCATGGTGGAGATCATGACCTTGGGCACACCTAGGGGCAGAGCACGCATGGCACTGGTCCCGATCATCGTCCCGGCCCCGCCTCCCAGACTGATCACCCCATCCAGTTCGCCCGCGACGAAGGCTTGCAGCACAATGGCTCGGACTCCGCGCGCCGCCGCATCCACCGCGAGTCCTCGATTATTTTTTTGGGTGAGCTCCAGCACCGAAGTTCCCGCCGCTTCAAAAACCTCGTCTCGAGAAATGTGTGCATCAATCGTGCACTTCCCCAAACAACCCACATCCACAATCCGCACATTCATCCCCTGGCGACTGAGCTCCTGCCCAAGGAAGTTTGCTTCGGCACCCTTGGTGTCACATGTGGCGATCAGATAAACGTTCATGGGACAAGGGTATCATTTCCATATGGGGCCGCACTTTTCCGGCTTGTGCCCCAGGGTCTATGGAGTTGGACAACCCCGGGGGAATCCTCGGGGCGTGCTCAAGGGCGCAGATCTGCCAGGATGTGGAGTTACTGTTTGCTCTCGAGCCACTTGACCCCGGAACGCATCAGGGATTGGAAGGCCGCAAGTTGGTGGGCGCGGCCGTCGTGGCCGAGGGTGACGACGAGCACGCGGCCTGCCCCCGTGTCGGGGACCCAGACGCAAGGGAAGGAGTCGCCCCCGTGGCGGGACATGGCGCGGGCGAGGACTTCGATGGGTAGGTCGGCGTCGGCGGGCGCTTTGACCCGGTAGAGCTCGTCAACTATTTCGAATGTGAGGGGCACGCCTTGGATAGCAGGGTGGCGGGCAGATTCGATGCGCACATCGAAGCCGCGCAGGGCCTCGTGGCTGAAGGCGCCGGCGCCCAAGATCTTGGTGTGGAGTTCGGGCCACTCGGCCCAATTGAACCAGACTCCCGGGTGCAGGGCCAAGAGGCTCCCGCCTTCTGCCACATGGCGGTTGATGAGGTCTTGGGTTTTCTCTGCCAAAGCTTGGTTGGTGCAGAAGATCAGGGTGTCGCCTGTTTCGAGCCCGGCCCAGAGGGTCTCCTCGTCGTCCGTGTATTGAACCTGCCGCTCTGGCGTCGTCAGGAATTTGACGTCCTCTTGCTGGTACCAACGGGCAAAGTCATGGCTTGAGCCACCGCCGAAGATCCAGGTGTTGATGGGGGAGAGGTCCTTGGTGGGGCGCGTGGGAAGGCTGGGAGGGGAGACCTCTTTACCCGGATTGATATCACTTGTCATGGCTAAGAATACAGGTGCTGCGTAAACATCACGGCTCTCGAGCACGATGGCCTGCACATGGCGAGTTTCGGAAAGAGACACCGTGAAACGCCGCACCTGTCCTGGACCGTGGGCCAACAAATCCGGCACAAAGGTCGATCCGGGCACATCGTAGTGCCCAATCCAATCGGCAAAGTGAATGCCGTTGGACAGAACCTGAGTCTCGCTACTGCCGTCCTCGAACATAAAGGTCATGTCCACCAGGGGAGAAGTTTTCTTGGTGCCATAGGGATGGCCCCAGGCTGCGACTCCGCCCAAGATATGCACGCGGGCTAGGGTTTGGTTCACGGGGATGACAACGCGCTGGGGATAATCGGTCTTGGCTGCTTGGCTCTTGTCGGGGCCGCCCTTGAGCACGAGAATGTTTTTTCCGCTGGGTAGGGACGCTGGATCGCGCAGGCTGTAAGGCACGCCTTCGATTTCCAAGATTCCCATGCGCTTGAAGGTGTAGCCCTCGTTGCGTTGATCATCGAATAGGTATTCCCCGGAGTTCACATTGGCCACCAACTCCAGGTCCAAAATCTGCAACCCTTGGGAATCTTGGGTTAGGTAGGTCATGATGTCACGCAACACATCGGTACCCAAATCCCCGAGGCCTGTGGGCATCAGCGAGATTCCCGTCGAGCGCAAACTTTCCAGATCCCGCCGTGCAACACTCGCATCGCCGCCGGTGTTGCGCAGCACGATGCCTTCGGCGGTTTCCCGCACCATGATTCCAGTGTGGGTCTCGCCGTTGACGGTTTGGGCCACATACTCCACATAGGCTTGGTCCACTTCTCGGTTGGGATCGAGCACGATGTTCAAGAGCTCTTCGATTCCATGGGCGCCCATGCCGGTGAGGTCGGGACCAACCGCTTTACCTTGGCCCTCAAAACTGTGGCACACGCCACAGTGTTCCCCAAAGAGGGTTGCTCCTAGTTTTGGATCTCCCGGAACGCTTACCAGGGGCAACATGCTTTCCAGTTGGGCCAGGACCGAGTCGTTCGTGGTGTAGGAATCGAGGATCCGCACGGCCTCTTGGGCGATTGCTGGGGAGGGGTGGTGCCGCAAGCGGTGCAGCAGGCGCGGTCCAAGATCCAAGGGTCTTAGAGTGCGTTCCTCCAAGGCCCCCAAGAGGGCCGGCACCCGTTCCGTGCGGGTCATGATTCCTTCAAATGCAGCATCCCGTGCCTGGCGCCCGAGCCCCGGCAGGCTGCTGGCGAGCAAATTCCCAACCTGGTCATCCAAGCAGGCGCTGAGCAATTGAATCACTTCTAATTGCACTTCGAGGGGTGCGTGCGGCACGAGCATTTTCCCCGCAATCTGCACCGCGTCCCTGCGTAAATTCTGGATCGGCAAGAGGGCCCGGATGGCGTTCATGCAGGTTGCATAGGAGGCTTCCGGGTCTTGTGCCGTATGCAGGAGCCGTTGTCCGAAAGCGGCGGCGGAGGCATTCAGTGCAGTGCCTTCAAATCGTTCAGTCCAGGCCAGTGCGGCACGGGCCAAGGGAATGGAATCTTGGTCAAGGAGTTGCGTCACCGCAGCAATTGCAGCGGGATCACCTTGCGCTCGAAAGTGCTGTCCGAGGGCGGTATCCATGGCGCCCAGGGCGGCGATTCGGGCCGGTACATGACCTTCCGTTGCGGCCAAGACAACCAGGGCTTGGTTCGTCAAAGGGCCTTCCCGTCGTGCGCCGATCTGCTGACCTAGGTCGGCCACCAAGGCGTCGAGGGCCGGAGACTCCTCCGCATCCAGCAAGGCGCGTAGGCTCGCACGGGGATCGCTCAAAAGAGCCGCCGTGAGGCCCGAGCGAGTCCAGTCTTCAGTGATATTCGGGGCTAGCGCCAAGAGCTGACTCAGCCCTGCAATCTGCAAGTCGCCGTGTTCCAGAGCAAGCAGCGCCGCCATGCGCGTGCGTGCGTCCTCTGTGGTGATGGCAAGGTGCAGGAGGGTTCCGGTCATGCTGCGGGCCGCTTCGCTCTTGGACATCAAGGGGCCTGCCAAGAACGCTGCTCGTCTGCTCACCGCCGGATCTCGATCTTGCAGGGCCCAGGCCACTGCGGCCAAGGCCTTGTCAGGGTCGCCATCAAGATCATGAATCAGAGACAGGCAGCGCATGCGCACGGCTGCTGAATCCGATTCTCGCAGGGATTCCCATAGGGGCAGTGTGGTTCCCCGGCCCGCTTCCTCCCGCAGGAGTCGTTCCGCCGTGCGTCTTTGCCAGGAACCAGGGTGACCCAAGCTCGCGATCAAGCCCGCCGTATCCTGTGGTAGGAGTGCCCGGTTCGCGGGGGCATTCTTGTGCTGGACTCGCCAGATACGCCCGTGCAACTTGTCCCTGTCCGGGCGTACCGCTGCGTTGGTGGGGCCATGATCGGGTCCACGAGTGTCGTTGTGGACTGCTGCTTGGTTGTAGAAGTCCAAGACATACATTGCTCCATCGGGACCCGTACGCAGGTGCACCGGGCGGAACCAAAGATCTCGCGAGGCGAGAAACTCAGCCTGGCGTGGTTTGCTGGCATTGAAGGTGACTCCTTGGGGGCTCAGGTTGTCCCGGTGCACCAGGTTTACCGTGGGCTCGCAAACAAAATGATCTCCTGCGAATTCAGAGGGCCAGGCTCCGCCGCTTTGAACTAGGCAACCGGCCGCTGCGGTAAAGCCGCCTACGAAATCAATTTGCGCATAAACCATGCGCTCATCATGGGCGGCGGGGAAAACCTTGCGGTGGTCGACAATGTCCTTCCATGAGTTCACCCCTCCTGATCGGTGCCCTTCCAGGCGG
>Ga0206679_10003652_pt1 | contig 11726 bp, 8 predicted proteins | sample M110012015metaG_FD_155464 | JGI IMG/M metagenome (GOLD analysis project Ga0206679, IMG submission 155464) | Ammonia-oxidizing marine archaeal communities from Monterey Bay, California, United States - M1 100m 12015 | ecosystem: Environmental > Aquatic > Marine > Intertidal zone | place: USA... | reverse complement strand
GTACGACAGCGCTGGGATTGCATTATATGACGGTACAAAAATTCAATTGTGCAAAACAAAAGGTAAAGTTGCAGATTTAGAGGAAAAGTTTTCTAGCCAAATGGCAACGAAAGGCAAAATAGGTATTGGTCATACTCGTTGGGCAACTCATGGAGTGCCAAACGATATTAACTCACACCCTCATTATTCGAACAGCGGTGATTTAGTAATTATCCATAATGGAATTATTGAAAATTACGCTTCTATTAAAAAAGAATTAATTAATAGAGGATATACCTTCTATTCCGATACAGATACGGAAGTATTGGTAAATCTTATTGAAGATATAAAAATAAATCAAAAGGTTAAATTAGGACAAGCTGTGCAGATTGCCTTAAACGAAGTAGTTGGTGCTTATGCAATTGCATTATTTGACAAGAACAAACCAGACGAAATTGTTGTTGCTAAACTAGGAAGCCCCCTAGCAATTGGAATTGGAGAGGATGAGTTTTTTGTTGCTAGTGATGCCACACCTTTTATAGAGTTCACAAAAAATGCGATTTATCTTGAGGATGAAGAAATGGCAATTATTCGCTTAGGTAAAGATGTTAATATCAGAAAAGTTAAAGATGATAGTAGCGTAGCACCATACATTCAGAAATTAAAATTAAATCTGGAGCAAATCGAAAAAGGAGGCTACGATTACTTTATGTTAAAGGAGATATACGAACAACCTTCGGTAATTAAAGATACTTATAGAGGAAGATTACTTGCAGATAAGGGAATTATAAAATTAGGAGGTCTTGAAAATCATATCGAAAAATTTACCAATGCGGATAGAATTATAATTGTAGCTTGTGGTACTTCATGGCATGCTGGATTGGTTGCAGAATATATTTTTGAAGATTGGGCAAGAATTCCTGTGGAGGTCGAATATGCTTCCGAGTTTCGCTACAGAAATCCTGTTATTACCGATAAAGATGTTGTTATTGCAATTTCTCAAAGTGGCGAAACTGCCGATACACTTGCTGCAATTAAGCTTGCCAAAGAAAAAGGAGCTTTTGTTTATGGAATATGTAATGTAGTTGGGTCAACCATATCAAGAGCAACAGATAGTGGAACTTATACCCACGCCGGTCCAGAAATTGGAGTGGCATCTACCAAAGCATTTACGACTCAAATAACCGTACTAACGATGATTGCTTTAAAATTAGCAAAAGTAAAAGGCACAATTTCTCAAAGTAATTATCGATTGCATTTAAGAGAGTTAGAATTAATACCGTCAAATGTGGAGATGGCCTTGCAAAAAAACAAGGACATTGAAGAGATTGCTAAACTATTTAAAGACGCAACTAACTTTTTATATCTGGGTAGAGGTTATAATTTCCCTGTAGCATTAGAAGGCGCTCTAAAATTAAAAGAAATATCTTACATACATGCAGAAGGTTATCCAGCTGCAGAGATGAAGCATGGACCTATTGCTCTTATAGATGAGCAAATGCCTATTGTAGTAATAGCTGTAAACAGTAACCATTACGATAAAGTAGTAAGTAATATTCAAGAAATTAAGTCCAGAAAAGGAAAAATTATTGCGGTAGTTACTGAAGGTGATACTGTTGTAAAAGAGCTGGCAGACTATATTATGGAAGTTCCTAATACTCCAGAGACCTTATCGCCATTGGTAACAACAATTCCCCTGCAGTTATTATCGTATCATATTGCCTTAATGCTTGGAAAAAATGTTGATCAGCCCAGAAACTTAGCAAAAGCTGTTACAGTGGAATAGTTTAAAAGGTAGGTTTTATTCTGTCTTTCTTTATTTATGAGATTTTGGTAGTAATCCAATTTATGGTGGTTATCTAATAAGCAAAATAAAATTAATTATATATACTAACTTTTGTATATTTTATTATCTTAGGAGGGTAATAAAAATTTTTAATAAAATGAAAAATACACTTTTAATATTAGCTGCTTTAATTTTTATTTCTTGCAATAACAAGCCTTTAAATTTTGACAATTCTGAATGGGGGGGTACTATTTCACCTACAGATGAAAGAAACGATATGGTTAATAAATTTGTTGATTCTTATTCCGATAATAATTTAGAATCTATAAAATATTTATTCGCAGATGATGCTATTATTCAAGTCAATGATGATACTATGACTCTTCAAGAAATGATTGATGGGTTCTCGTTAGGGCACAAATATTACGATGGGATCAATAATATTGATAGAAAGGTAAATACAATGTTTTATAATAATGGTTCAATTTATACTAATTATTGGTATACTTGGATTGGTACTAATAAAAAAACTGGAGAAAAACTTTCAGCAAAAGGCCATGCTTATTTTAAATGGGAAAATGGTAAAATAGTAGAAACATACAATGCATTTGATCCTACAGAGTATATTAAAGCTTTTAATTAGATTTATTAAATATTTTAAATTGTTATAAACTATCTTCTTCTGTTTTAGTAGAAGTTTTGTTTCCCTCTTTATCGTAACTTATTTCTTTCCTAATGATTTTTAATTGATTTTCCTCTTTACTTAAAATTTCTTGGATAATATGCCTTTCCTCTATCATGCCACCGTTTTTGTAAAATCCTTCCCAAATTAAATCACCTACTTTAGCTTCAGAAAAATCTCTATACCCTATTTGGGTTATTACATCGATGTTACCATCTCCATTATGAGAAATTCCTTGCACCCTTTTTTTAAAAATCCCTTTTTCATAATAATAATGTTTTGGCCCATACCTAGAGGTTTTAACACCTATTCCAGTGAATGGCTCATCTAAATAGGTGTGCAATTTTAATTCCTTGTCAAATTTTACTAATTTATATGCAACTTTTTCATAGTTTTCTCCGCAAGATTGAAGATTAATAATCCCTGCTACAAATAAACACACAAGAACAATAGACTTAAGTATTTTCATTTTTGTTAAATTTTTTTCGTTTAATAGAGGTTTAAGAACTAGCTGGCTGGTTGAATGACTTTTTGGAATTTCTCCCATTCTAAATAAAAATCGTTTATTTCATTTTTAGATTTTTTTAAATAACTGAGGTCATATATTTTTTTTTTGAGTACTCTTTTAACTTTTTTCATAGTTTGATTTTTTCTTTAAATCAATATTATGATATTATTTTACTACAGATCTGAAAATTTAGGTTAATAAAGAGTATACACCTAGATACACCTATTTAATTTTATTATCTTTACACCTAGATACACCTATTTAATTATTGTATATTTAAACATGTTTTATAAGAAAGTATTTTTATATTTATTTTTTTCTTCCTTTCTTTTTAAAGGACTTTCTCAGAATCCAAAAATCATTGATACTCTTAAAATCCACGAACAAATTAGAGCGTTTGGATTGGATGAAGCTTCCTTACTTTTTAAATCTGATTTCTTTAGTAGTATTATTTTTAAAAATGATTCTACTCTTTATTACAACCCAAATGGAACGTTACATTTATTTGAAATACAGCTTGGTGAGGATCCTAAAGTTTCTAAAATTTCAAACAGTATTTATAAAGGTCATAACTTTAACAGGTTGTTGTTTATTCACGATGAAATAGTTTACAGCTATGGAGGTCAAGGATTGTTTAATTCATTTCCAGGATTAATTTATTTTGATTTCTCTTTAAAGGGTTGGCTTGAGGTAAATCTAAAAAATTATCCTCAAAACGCTAATAGAATATTCAACTCATGGAAAATAGGTAATAAACTGATGGTGCTTTTAAGCCATTATTCTGAATCTGAAAAATATAATAACAATGATTTGGATAAATTTACTTTTGGAGAGATTAATTTAGAAAATTTTCAATTTACCAAAAAACACGAGTTTGAAGCCCCTTTGAGTAAAGTATCAGGTGATGAAGGTTTAGGTTTTTATAGAGGAAATTATATATACGATTCCGATTCATATACTTTACATGGTTATTATAAACCTAACGGCGACTGTGAATATAGACTATTTGACAAAACTTTAGGGATTTTATACCGAACCTCTCAAACAGATGCTCTTGAAAGGGTTAATGGCTTCTCCTACCTTTATATAAAAGAATCTTCAATTTATATAAGAGATCAGTATGGTACATTAAACTCTTTTGAAATTAATTCGGGGACAACTATCCGCAAAGATGATTTTATCAAACAATATCAATCAAGAGTCATTAAGTCCAATCCCTATATTTATATGTTATTACCGATATCTTTAGGTATGGTATTTTTATTTTTTAGATATAGAAAAAGGAAGAATACAGAATCAGATTCTTCTTTAGATGAACTCCAAGAGATTGAAAAAAAATTAATAAAACTTAAAGGATCTACAGTATCAAAAAATAATTTAGATAAGATTTTAAGTATTTCTCACTATTCCTATGAAACTATAAAGACAAGAAGAAGTTCGTTGGTAAATCAGCTAAACGAAAAGGGGAATGTAAAAATTGAAAGAGTAAGAAAACAAGATGATAAAAGGTTTTATGATTACAAAATAAGTTAATTGTCTTTTTTCATATTTTAAAACTTTATAACTTTAACGACCTCTAATCGTAACGATTAACACCCTCATAAAAATATAAAAATGAAGCTTTACAGTATTCTTCATCGTATATAATGTGATTATGTAGGCGTAAAACCTTAAAATAAAGTTAAATTTATGTATATTTCGGGATTAAATCAATTCAAAATAAACATATGAAAACTATTATTACGTTTTTTTGTTTGTGTTTCAGTGTGATAGCTTTTTCACAAACAACCGTTACTGGAAATGTTGTAGATCAATCACAAAATCCTATTTTAGGGGCGAACATCGTAGTTGTTGATGCCGCTCTCGGAACTTCATCGGATTATGATGGAAATTTTACACTTACAGTAGACCAAAATCCCCCTTTTACAATTCAAATTAGTAGTATCGGTTATCAAGCTGTTACCCAAGAGGTGACTGCTAACAACCAAACGTTAACTATTACTTTAAATGAGGGTGATGCCTTAGATGAAGTAGTTGTTTCTGCTTCTAGAACCCCTGAAAGTGTAAGAGAGTCTCCGGTAACAATCGAAAGGATTGATACTAGAGATATTAAAAAAGCATCTGCTCCTAACTTTTATTCAAGTTTAGAAAATTTAAAGGGAGTCGATCTTAACAAAGGAAGTTTAACATTTAACTCGGTAAACACAAGAGGTTTTGCAACTTTTGCAAATGTTCGTTTTGTACAGTTAGTTGATGGAATGGACAATGCGTCCCCAGCACTTAACTTTGCAGTTGGAAATTTCTTAGGAATGAACGAGCTGGATGTAAAAAGTGTAGAATTACTTCCTGGAGCATCTTCAGCTTTATATGGTGCCAATGCATTTAATGGAATTTTATTTATGACAAGTAAAAGTCCGTTTGATGATCAAGGTGTTAGCGTTTATGTAAAAAATGGGGTGACTTCTCAGCAAGCAGCTGGAGATAATAACTTTTATGATTTCGGTATAAGAACTGCTTACAAATTTAGCGATAAGTTTGCTGCAAAAGCTTCGTTCTCATACATGCAAGGTACCGAGTGGTATGCTACAGACACCAACCAATACGTATACAGAGGCGCTGGTTTACCAGATGAAGTAGTTCCTTTTACCAATCAACCTTCACACGATGCCTTGAATATATACGGTGATGAGGTAAGTTTAGCTGCACTAGGAACTAACCTAAATGAAGTTGGTTTATCGCTAGAAGCACAAGGATTAATTCCTGCAGGCTCCAGTGCACTACTTCCTGCTGTTGACGTTTCTAGAACAGGTTACAGAGAACAAGACGTTACCGACTACGATGCTGGTAATGGAAAAGCTGATATTTCTTTTCACTACCGACCAACAGGCGGAGATTTTGAAATTGAATGGAACTCTAAATTTGGATGGGGTAGAACCATCTATCAAGGTGCCAACAGATACCAATTAGACAACTTTTTAATGCAATCTCACAAAATAGAATTAAGAAATAAAGACTTTTTTATTAGAGGTTATAACATTAGTGAAACCGCAGGGAACTCCTATGATATGCGTTTTACAGGAATTAATATGAATAAGTACCAGGCTGAAGAATGGTTTGGAACTTACGCGGGAGCTTATTTACAAGCTGTACTTGGAGGGGCTGCCGACGGACAAGCACATGCTGGAGCTAGAATTGTTGCAGACGATGCTTATACTTTACAGCCTGGAACTGCAGAGTTCGATCAACTTTACAATCAGGTAATTAGTGATCCAGATGTAAATACGGGATCAAAATTTGTCGACAATACACAAGTAACTGTTGGAGAAGGAAATTATAATTTCAGCAGACTTTTAAATAATGTTTTAGACCTACAAGTAGGTGGTGATTATAGACAATATTCGTTAAATTCTGGTGGAACTATTTTTACAGATTATGATGGTCCAATTAACTACAGTCAATATGGTGCTTATGCACAAGCTTCAAAAAAGTTTACTTCGGAAGAACGAATGAAGTTAACCGCTTCTATACGTATGGATAAAAATGAGTTTTTTGACGCAAGTATTTCCCCAAGAGTATCGCTTACTTATTCTGCGGGAGATAAAAAGCAACATAATTTAAGAGCTTCTTATCAAACAGGATTTAGAAATCCAGATACACAGTCTCTATTTATAGGATTTGATGTTGGAAGAGCTATTTTAGTTGGTTCTGCTCCTGCTAACCTAGACCGAAGACTTCCTGGTACAGATTTAACTGGACGAGACGCTTATTTTAATTCGTATACTAGATCTTCGGTAGAATTATTTGCCGCAACAGGAGATCCAACGTTATTAGAAGCTGCTGCTACTCCTTTAGTTGAGCAAGAAAAAGTTACATCTTTAGATTTCGGTTATCGAGGAAAAGTAGGTCCTATTAGTTTAGATGCAAACGTTTATTATAACAGTTACGATGGTTTCATTAATAACCAAATTGTAATTACTCCTGAAAATGGAAGTGTAGCTGATGGTTCTGCCATCGGAGATATTGTTAACGGAACTTATAAAGCGATGCAGCTGTATACCAATTCAACAGCTGAAATTTCTTCTTACGGAGCCGTAATTGGAGGAAGCTTTAAATTTGCTGAAGATTTTGTTTTTGGAGCTAATTATACTTATGCTAAGTTTGATTTTGATCAATCATCAAACCCTGATTTTAGTGCAGGATTTAATACTCCAGAACACCAAGTGAAAGTTTCTCTTGGGAATCCAAGATTGTTCAAAAACTTTGGATTTAATGTAGATGGACGTTATAAAGGAGAGTATCTTTGGGAATCTAGTATTGCTAACGCTTTAATGCCTGAAATATTTGTGGTAGATGCACAAATAAATTATGCAATCCCATCTATAAAATCAGTCATAAAAGCTGGAGCAACTAATTTAGGTGGTCAGGAATATCAAAGTGCCGTAGGTACTGGTAATATTGGTTCGCAATATTATATTTCATTAACGATTAATAACTAAAACAATAAGGATATGAAATTTTTAAATATTTATAAAAGTATAGGAGTAGTTGTTTTAGCAGCTACTTTCCTGGTATCTTGTTCTGAACTTGAATTTGATATTCCAGTAGAGCCAGAAGTGGCTTTAACAAGCGGTTCTGCAGATTTTTCAAATTATGTAGCTATTGGAGCTTCTTTTTCTGCAGGAGTTTCAGACGGAACTTTATTTGTTGAAGGACAAAACAATTCTTTTCCAAATTCGCTAGCGAGTGCTTTTGCAAATGCTGGAGGGGGTGAGTTTAGACAACCTCTGGTTGATGATAACATAGGAGGCCTTCTTTTAGGAGGAGTTCAGATTGCTGGTCCAAGACTTTATTTTGATGGTGCTGGATTAAGTGTTGTAGATGGAACTCCTACCACGGAAGTTTCAAATATATTAACAGGTCCATTCAATAATATGGGTGTAGGAGGAGCAAAAAGTTTTCATTTTCTAGCCCCTGGTTATGGGAATCTAGCGGGAGTAGCTCTAGGTACAGCAAATCCATATTTTGCTAGAATGGCCTCGAGTCCAAACGCAACTATACTGGAAGATGCTGTTTCTCAAAACCCTACCTTTTTTACCATATCAGTTATGGGAGGAAACGATGTACTTGGTTATGCAACTTCTGGAGGTTCTGGAGTTGACCAAACAGGAAATTTTGACCCTTCTACCTACGGTGGTTCAGATATTACAGATCCTAATGTTTTTGCTAATTCTGCAACTGCAATAGTTACAGCCTTAACTGCAAATGGAGCACAAGGAGTTCTATCTAATGTTCCTTATGTTACGGATTTACCCTATTTTACAACAGTACCCTATAATGCAGTGCCTTTAGATGCAGCAACAGCAGGTCTTTTAAACGCCGCTTTTGCAGAGTATAACGGAGGATTACAATTAGCGGGCTCTCTTGGTTTGTTGACATCAGAGGAAATAGCAGCGAGAACGATTGTTTTTGCAGCAGGACAAAACGCTGTTAGTCTTGTTGATGAAGATTTAACGGACCTTAGTGCTTTAGGATTACCATCATATAGACAAGCTACACCAGATGATTTAATGGTTTTACCTTCACTGTCTTTTATTGGTACGCTGGTTGATAACAATCCAACTTTAATTAATGGGGTTTCAGTTCCATTATCAGATCAGTGGGTATTAACCGGTACAGAAACTCAAGCTAGTATTGTAGCAACGGATGCTTACGCTGTAACTGTTCAGTCTCTTGCTGAAGCTAATGGTCTTGCTTTTGCAGATTTACGAGTAATTTTATCAGAGGCTGCTACTAGTGGTGCTATGTTTGATGAATTTAATATGACAACAGATTTAATATTTGGAGGCTTAGTAGGTCTTGATGGAGTTCATTTAACTGCAAGAGGATACGCTTACATGGCCAATAAATTTTTAGAGGCTATAGATGCAACGTACGGTTCTAACTTTGGAGCATCCGGCTCAATGTTAAGAGCTGCTAACTTTGTGCCTGGATATTCAGGAAGTCTTTAATTAGAAAATAATACATAAAAAATCGAAGCTTTTGCTTCGATTTTTTTTTGCAAAAAATTAAAGTTTAATTATAGATTGAGCAAACTGAAAAAGTATCTTTAGTTGAGGACCCACATAGAATAAAAAATAAGTTTTTGATTTGTTTTTTTTCAATTTAAAAAACTATCTTTGCCCCGTTTAAAAAAGGGATATTTTTAACCCTAACAGTACTAAAAAATAAACAGTTAATAATGTCAAAAGTTACAGGTAAAGTTGCACAAATTATCGGACCCGTTGTAGATGTTGAATTTGCTAATGGATCGGAACTTCCAAAAATTTACGATTCTCTTGAGGTAAATAATAATGGAAAATTATTAGTATTAGAAGTTCAATCTCACATAGGTGAAAACACCGTTAGAACCATCTCTATGGATTCTACTGATGGATTGAGTAGAGGTGTGGAAGCAAGTGCTACCGGAGCACCAATACAAATGCCTGTTGGAGATGATATTTATGGGCGTCTATTTAACGTAATTGGAGATTCAATTGATGGTATTGGTGATTTACCAAAGTCAGGAGAAAATGGATTATCAATTCACCGAGATGCACCAAAATTTGAAGATCTTTCTACTTCAACCGAAGTTCTATTTACAGGAATTAAAGTAATCGATTTAATTGAGCCTTATGCAAAAGGAGGTAAAATTGGTTTGTTTGGCGGAGCAGGTGTTGGAAAAACAGTACTTATTCAAGAATTAATTAACAATATAGCAAAAGGACACGGTGGACTTTCTGTTTTTGCGGGTGTAGGAGAACGAACTCGTGAAGGGAATGATTTACTCCGAGAGATGTTAGAATCTGGAATTATAAAATACGGAGACGACTTTTTACATTCTATGGAAGAAGGTGGCTGGGATCTTACGAAAGTAGATAAAGAAGCTTTGAAAGAGTCAAAAGCTACTTTTGTATTTGGTCAAATGAATGAACCTCCTGGAGCCAGAGCACGTGTTGCCTTATCAGGACTTACTATTGCAGAATACTTCCGTGATGGAGCTGGAGAGGGACAAGGAAAAGATGTTCTTTTCTTTGTTGATAATATTTTCCGTTTTACACAGGCAGGATCTGAAGTTTCGGCTTTACTCGGACGTATGCCATCAGCAGTAGGTTACCAACCTACACTAGCAACCGAAATGGGAGCGATGCAAGAACGAATTACATCCACTAAAAGAGGTTCAATTACTTCGGTACAAGCCGTATATGTTCCTGCGGATGATTTAACCGATCCAGCACCGGCAACAACTTTTGCCCATTTAGATGCGACAACGGTATTGTCTCGTAAAATTGCAGAGTTAGGTATTTATCCAGCGGTAGACCCATTGGATTCAACGTCTAGAATTTTAACAGCTGATATTTTAGGTGACGAGCACTACGATTGTGCACAACGTGTAAAAGAGTTGTTGCAACACTATAAAGAATTACAAGACATCATCGCAATTTTAGGGATGGAGGAATTATCAGAAGAAGATAAATTATCGGTATACAGAGCAAGAAAAGTACAAAGATTTTTATCACAACCTTTCCATGTTGCTGAACAGTTTACTGGGATTCCAGGATGTTTGGTAGATATTAAAGAAACCATTAAAGGTTTTACGATGATTATGGACGGTGAATTAGATCATTTACCAGAAGCTGCATTTAACTTGAAGGGAACGATAGAAGAAGCTATTGAAGCTGGAGAAAAAATGTTAGCTGAAGCTTAATTATTAAACTAGAAAGGATATGTATTTAGAAATTGTAACACCTGAGGCCTCTTTAGTAAGTGGCGAGGTAGAGTCGGTAACAGTTCCTGGTGTAAATGGGGAGTTTCAGATGCTAAACAATCATGCATCTATTGTTTCTTCCTTGCAAAACGGAAAAGTTAAATTTAGAGGAACTCCGAACTTTCAAGAAGGATTTGAAGATAAATTTTCTAAAGATAACGATGGTAGTTGGATACTTGAAATATCGAGTGGTACCATTGAAATGAAAGATAATAAAGTTATTGTATTGGCAGATTAAGCCCTACAAAGTTAATTATAAAGAAATCCTAAACATTAAGTTTAGGATTTTTTTATAAGATACTTTTCGGCACAAGTAATTATCATTTTAAATAAAATAATTTTAATTTCGCGATTTAAAGATTAACTATGAAAAGATTACCTTTATTTTTAATTGTTAGTTTTTTTCTTGCAGGAAGCTCTTTTTCACAGGAGTTAAGCAACGAGGAACAACTAAATGAAGTTATTATCAACTCTACTAGAATTGATTTGCCATTCTCAGAAAATTCACGAACGATTTCGGTAATATCTTCTGAAACTATTAAACAAAGTACAGCAACTAATGTTGCCGACTTATTACAAAGTATTTCTGGAATAGATATTCGTAGAAGAGGAACCGATGGAATGCAATCCGATCTATATATAAGAGGCGGGCAATTTAATCAAACTTTGATTCTTATTGATGGATTTAAAACCGAAGACCCTCAAACAGGACACCATACCATGAATATGATGATTCCTCTTGAGAATATTGAGCGAATCGAAATTATAAAAGGACCTGCTGCAAGAGTCTTTGGTCAAAATGCTTTTACGGGTGCAATTAACATTGTTACAAAAAATAATGTATCAGAGCAGTTAAAATTAAATGTTGGTTCTGGCTCATTTGATAAACTTAGATTAGGAGCAACCGCTGCTACTAGACTTGAAAAATCAAGCCATTTTGTAAATTTTGAATATAATGGAAGTCAGG
>Ga0206679_10003642_pt1 | contig 11749 bp, 8 predicted proteins | sample M110012015metaG_FD_155464 | JGI IMG/M metagenome (GOLD analysis project Ga0206679, IMG submission 155464) | Ammonia-oxidizing marine archaeal communities from Monterey Bay, California, United States - M1 100m 12015 | ecosystem: Environmental > Aquatic > Marine > Intertidal zone | place: USA... | reverse complement strand
TTTTGGATATGGAAGAGGTGAGAACCAAGAGAATATTGGAAAAGCAGCTTATCAAGTTAGCGAATATGGAGATTACTTAGTAGAAAATGGAAAGAAAGTCCCAGTAGGTGGCAATGTATATAAATTCACTTCATTTAAAGATGGTGAAATTGTTTATGCTGGACCTGCAGAGCTTTCAGTGAATGATGAGAAATATGCTTTAGCATGTACACAAACTCATCATACGATCATGGGAAGAACTTCTATTCTAAAGGAGACCACCTATGATGTTTACACTGACCCGACTACTCAAAAAGAAGATTATAATCCTTCACATGTATTGCACAGCCATGCAGAAGGTGGGCATTCAACAGTTGATGCTACAGATATTTCATTGTGGGATGAACACCCAGTAGAACATGTAGGGCACAGATGGGGGATGTCAATAGACCTTTCATCTTGTAATGGATGTGGTGTTTGTATTACATCTTGTCATTCAGAAAATAATGTTCCTGTAGTTGGTAAAGATGAAGTTAGAAGATCAAGAGATATGCAATGGTTACGTATGGACCGTTATTTTACTTCAATTGAAGATGACAACAGAAATGCTTGGCAGTCTAATAAAAGAGAAGGCAGTTTTGATTATGATAAAATGGAGGTTCCTGAGGATAACCCTGCAGTGATGTTCATGCCAATGTTATGTCAGCATTGTAATCATGCACCATGTGAAACTGTTTGCCCTGTTGCAGCTACAACTCATAGTAATGAAGGGTTGAATATGATGGCATACAATAGATGTATTGGAACTAGGTATTGTGGTAATAACTGCCCTTATAAAGTAAGGAGATTCAATTGGTTCAATTATAGAGACTATCGTAAGTTTAAGAGTATTAATCCTACACAAGATGAAATGGCTCGGATGGTGTTAAATCCAGATGTAGTTGTAAGATCTAGAGGAGTAATGGAAAAATGTAGTTTCTGTGTTCAAAGAATTCAAGAAGGTAAATTAAATGCTAAAAAAGAGGCAAGACCAGTTGTAGATGGTGATGTTGTTACAGCATGTGCGGATGCTTGTCCTAATGGCTGTATTACTTTTGGAGACTGGAATGATGAATCTTCTGAAATTAGAAGAATAACCGATAAAGATACTAATGAGACTAATAGATCTTATCAAGCATTAGAAGAAGTAGGTGTTAAGCCGAATGTTTGGTATCAATTAAAGGTAAGAAATACATGATCAATAATATTAAAATAGTATTTGATGCATAAAGAAGCAGATATTAGAAAGCCGTTAATTTTAGGTGATAAAACCTATCGTGATATTACGGATGATATCATCAGGCCTATAGAAAGCAAGGCTCCTAAAGCATGGTATATACTTATACTACTTTCAGGAATACTAGCTTTATGGGGAATTGGTTGTATAGTTTATTTGTTAGGTACAGGTGTTGGTGTCTGGGGATTAAATAAAACAGTTGAATGGGCATGGGACATCACCAACTTTGTTTGGTGGGTTGGAATTGGTCATGCTGGGACATTAATCTCTGCAGTACTTTTATTATTTCGTCAGAAATGGAGATTTGCTATTAATAGAGCAGCAGAGGCAATGACCATTTTTGCTGTAATGATGGCTGGATTATTTCCATTGATCCACATGGGAAGATTATGGGTTGGATATTGGGTTTTCCCTCTACCTAATCAATTTGGTTCTATGTGGGTGAACTTTAACTCACCTCTTCTTTGGGATGTTTTTGCAATATCTACTTACTTCTCTGTATCATTGGTTTTTTGGTACATTGGATTATTACCAGATTTTGGCACCATTAGAGATAGAGTAACTAAACCATTGGCTAAGAAAGTATATGGAATTTTAAGCTTTGGCTGGACTGGTGATGCAAAAGCATGGAATAGATTTGAATTGGTTTCTTTAGTTCTAGCAGGGTTAGCTACTCCTTTAGTATTTTCTGTTCACTCTATTGTATCTTTTGATTTTGCTACTTCTATTGTACCTGGTTGGCATACTACTATATTTCCACCTTATTTTGTTTCTGGTGCTGTATTCTCTGGTTTTGCAATGGTACAAACGCTAATGCTTGTATTAAGAAAAGCGTATAAGCTAGAAGCTTATTTACATGTGAAACATGTCGAATACATGAACATTGTCATCATTGTAACTGGCTCTATTGTAGGTGTAGCTTATATAACTGAATTATTTGTTTCTTGGTATTCTGGGGTTGAATATGAATCTTATGCATTTTTAAATAGAGCAACTGGACCATATTGGTGGGCTTATTGGAGTATGATGACCTGTAATGTAATCTCTCCTCAACTTTTCTGGTTTAAAAAATTAAGAACAAGTTTAGTTTTCTCATTTTTCATGTCCATAATTATAAATATTGGAATGTGGTTCGAAAGATTTGTGATTATAGTTACTTCTATACATCGTGATTATGTGCCATCTTCATGGACTTATTTCCACCCTACATGGGTAGATATTGGAGTCTTTATGGGGACATTGGGAATCTTTTTCACTTTGTATTTATTATTCTCAAGATATTTCCCTGTTTTACCTATAGCAGAATTAAAATCGATCTTGAAAAGCTCAAGTGAAAGCTATAAAGAAGGATTTGGTCATGGTAAGGGTTATTGGGATAAACAATTAGAACATTAAAACAAATAAATTATGGAAGAAAAAGTAATTTATGCGATGTATGATGATGATGACGTTCTTAAGCAAGGGGCTAAAGAATTAGTTGAAAAGGGTGTTCATGTTGCAGATGTTTTTTCCCCATTTCCTGTTCATGGTATAGATCCAATTATCGGTGTAAAACCTACTAGATTAGGTATTGCTGCCTTTTTATATGGAATTACTGGAACTATGTTAGCAGCAATAGGGCTTAGGTATTTTATGATTATTGATTGGCCTATGAACATTGGAGGTAAACCTAACTTTTCTTTAATGGACAACATTTTGTCATTCATACCTATCTTTTTTGAGTTTACTGTATTGTGTGCCGCTCATGGTATGGCAATTACTTACTTACTAAGAAATAAAACATTGCCAGGCATGCCTGCAAGAAACCCAGACCCAAGAACAACAGATGATAAATTTGTTATGGAAATTAGAATGAGTGAAAATAGTAAATTCTCTAATGATGAATTAACTAAAATGGTAAAGGGTACAGGGATAATTGAAATTGAAGAAAAAGTAATTAAATGATAAATGAACATCTTATTATGAAATTGTTCAATACACATAAACTGATAATTTTAAGCACTTTCGTGATCTTAATAACGTCATGTACAAAGCATCCCGACAGCCCTGGATATGAATATGTTTGGGACATGTATCGTTCACAAGCTATAGAAGCTTATGTAGATTATGGTCTTGTAGGCGATGTGGAGCATCCAGAATTAAAGTCTAAAATGTCTGCTAGAAATCCAGTAAAAGGTTCTATTCAATATATAGAGGATAGAAACATGGCTGAAATTTTTATGCCTTTTAATTATGGTGAAGGAGAAGAGGAAAGAGAAAGAGCTGGAAGGGAAGTTACAATTCCAGGATACTATATTTCCGATACTTTAATTGCTGCCGAAAATCTTGCTGAAGGAAAAAGACTTTATAATCTAATGTGTACACATTGTCATGGAGCAAAAGGTGAAGGTGATGGTAAAGTAATTACTGTAGGAGAATATCCAAGCACCCCACCAGCATATACAACTTTAAAAGAATTAGATGGATCTTCCAAGACTTTAGGCTCTATTTTTCATACTATAACACATGGTAAAAATGCAATGGGTTCGCATGCATCTCAGCTAGATAAAGATCAGAGATGGAAAGTGGCTATGTATGTGAGAACTTTACAATTGGGAGGGCTTAAATTAGAAGAACTTCAAAATCAGAATACTTTACCTTCAGTTTCTAGTGACACAACATTAACAGATGTCATGACCGCTGATGTAAATAATGGTAATTCAAATTAATGGTTGAAAAAGATGGAGTATCAAGTTTCAAATAGAGCAAAAAAGGTAACATTAGGACTAGCAGTCTTAGGATTGGTCATGCTGGTTTTTGGGTTTTTTCAACAGAAAGATTATATATATGTCAATGAAGTAATTGATGAGCATAGTCTGACTATTAAATATAATGGAGAAGTTACTAAAGAGAAAGAAAAGACTTTAAAGGAAAAGATCAAAAGTACTATGGAAGCCAAAGGCTATAATGTGTCAATTGAAAAAGTTGACGCTCACCATGGTCACGAAGAACATGCTGAAGAAAGTGAAGAGCACGAAGAAGGTCCAGTTGTAATAAATAAAGAACTCTCAGACTCTAGCTATTTTATAGGCTTAGAGGAATTTGAACATTCATCTGCATCAGATATTGATCAAATGTTGGATTCATTTTTCATTGATGGTGGATATGAAGGACAGGTTTCAGGTAAGTTACACGCTGTATGTCAAAAGGCTGGTTGTTGGATTACAATGCAATCTTCTAATAAGGAAGAGATACGTATCTTTTTTAAAGATCATTTTACTATTCCTATCGAGACACCTATAGGAAGTGATGTTGTAATAAATGGTATTGCTAAACATGACATTTTTACTATTGAAGATCAAAAGCATTTATTAGATGACTCAAGAGAAGCAGGAAATGATGTTTCAGAAGAAGAATATAATGCTATTACTGAATATAAGTATGAAATTTCTTTTGAAGCAACGGGTATAATTATTTATAATACAAGTGAAAAACATGATCATTCAGACCATGAAGGACATGACCATGCAGAAGGAGAGCATGACCAAGCAGATGGTGATAAACATGCTCACCATGGACCAACAATATGGTTAGTTCACCTTAGCCATAAAGAAGAAGCTCATTCTGATGAGGAAAATAGTGAGCATGCAGATGAGGAAGGTCATAGTCATTCAGAAGGTGAAGCTCACGACCATGATGAATCTGAACATGCACATGAAGAAAGTGCTCATCATGCAATTGGTCACGGACATGACGCCCCTCCAGCTGACATGTTAGCTAAAATGATAGAGTCTGGTGAAATTTCATTTTTTGATACTCATTATAGAAGATTTTGGTCGAATTTATTAATTAACGGATTTTTCTTTTTTGGGATAGCATTAGGAGCATTGTTTTACTTGGCGCTTCATTATGCTACTGAATCAGGATGGGGAGTTGTTCTATTAAGAGTAATGGAAGGTATTATGTCGGCTATGCCAATAGGAATGGCTGTGCTAGCAGTTGTGTTTATTGCTGGAACTTTAGAGTGGCATCATATTTATCCATGGATGATTGGGGAAACAGTTGAAGCTGATGATATTATTTATGGAAAAACAGCTTATTTAAATAAGCCTTTCTTTTGGATTAGAGTAGTTGTATACTTTGCAACTTTCTATTTATTCATGAAATGGTTCAAGAAAAAATCTCGTCAGGAAGACAATGAGGGTGGAACAGCTACTCACTTTAAAATGTATAGAAGAGGTGCATTATTCTTAGTATTCTTTGCAGTATTTTCTTCAACAATGTCTTGGGATTTTATCATGTCCATTGATACTCATTGGTACAGTACACTTTTTGGATGGTATGTGTTTTCAGGAATTTGGTTAAGTGGTATGGTAATGGTGATGATGGTAACACTTTATTTAAGAAAAAGAGGGTTTTTACCACATGTTAACGAAAGCCATATTCATGATGTAGGTAAATGGATGTTTGCATTGAGTTTCTTATGGAGTTATTTATGGTTCTCACAGTTCATGCTATATTGGTATGCTAATATACCTGAAGAGGTTCATTATTTTTATGAAAGAATCCATAATTATAAGTTCATTTATTTTGGAACCTTCTTTATAAATTTTGTTTTCCCAATGGTGTTTTTAATGTCAAGGGATACAAAGAGATCATCAGGATATTTAATTGTTATTGGGTTAATTATTTTTATAGGGCATTGGTTAGATGTGTTCAATATGGTAATGCCAGGAACTTTATTTGATCAATGGGGATTTGGGTTACTTGAAATTGGAATGTTCTTAATATTCCTAGGGGTATTTGTTTATGCTGTACTTAGGTCTATTGCTAAGGCACCATTATTACAGAAAAACCACCCATATTTAGAAGAAAGTAAACACCATGATTATTAATTAAAAGTATATTCATTCTAATGGAAAATAAATTTATCATAGTTGTTGTTATTACACTTTTATTGATTGCATTGGCGCAATTAATGAAAGTATATAATTTAGCTTCCAGATCTAGAGGAGATCGATCCGAAGAGAAAGTAACAAAAGGTGAAAACATTTTTAATGCTAATTTGTTTTTAGTTTTTATGGTAGCCTATTTTGCATTTATTATTTGGTTAATAATAAAATTTGGCATGAATGGAGGGATGTTTGAAGCTGCTTCAGAACATGGCCAACAAATAGACTCTTTATTACTATTTAATTGGTGGATTATTTTGCCAGTTTTCTTCCTAACTAATGGAGTACTATTTGTTTTTTCTTGGAAATATTATTATCGAGAAGGTAGGAAAGCATTGTTTTTCACACACTCTAATAAATTAGAATTGATTTGGACAATCATACCAGCTATAGCTTTATCTGCTATAGTTATTTATGGTTTAAAGACTTGGAATGAGATTATGTTTAATGACAATAAGGATGCAAAAGTTATTGAGGTTTATGCTTATCAATTTGGCTGGTATACTAGGTATGCGGGTGATGATAATATATTAGGTAAAGCAGATTATAAGCTGATAACTGACAATAATCCATTGGGTATTATTACTGATGAATATATTCAGGGTTCATATGAATTTATTGATGAACAAGTACTATCAATAGAAAAGATGCTTGTAGATAATGAAAAAGATGGAGAATATTTATTACCAGATGCTCAAGTAGATTCTTTAAATAATAAAATGGATCGTTTGAAACGCCAAAAAACAAGAATTAAAGCATCTATTGATAAAGGCGATCAAAATAAAGAAATATATAAGCATGCTTATGACGATGTCTTAGTAAAAGAGCTTAGAATGGTAAAAGACCAACCTTATTCTTTTAGATTCAGATCAAAAGATGTAATCCATTGCCCTTGGATCCCTCACATGAGGATGCAAATGAATGCGGTTCCAGGAATGGAAACAAGATTTGACATGACTCCAACTACTACTACCAAAGAAATGAGAGCCAAACCAGAGGTGATAGAGCATTACAATAATATTTCTAAAATTCACCATGAAAGATTGATAAGCATTGGAGAAAAAAGCAAATCTGATATTCTAGAACCAGTAATATTCAATTATATATTAATGTGTAATAAGATTTGTGGAGCTCAACATTCTAATATGCAAATGGAAGTAGTTGTAGAAACAAAGGAAGAGTTTAACACTTGGATGTCTGAGCAAGATAAAATTTCAGATAAACTAGTAAAAGAGTAACATATTTGATGTTAATTTAATTTTTTAGCTATGGGACACGATGCACATGACCATCATCATAAAGAAAGCTTTATAACAAAATACTTATTTACCCAGGATCATAAAATGATCGCTAAACAATATTTAGTAACTGCTATAGTAATGGGTGGATTGGGAATATTACTTTCTGCATTATTTCGTTTAAAACTGGGTTGGCCCGATGAAAAATTTCAAATATTGGAATCTATATTAGGTTCAGACGCAGTAACTGATGCTGGACTATTAAATAGCAACTGGTATTTAGGGTTAGTTACTCTTCATGGTACGATTATGGTATTCTTTGTTTTAACAGGAGGCCTTTCAGGTACATTTTCTAATTTATTAATTCCTCTTCAAGTTGGAGCTCGAGATATGGCTTCAGGGCTTTTAAATATGATTGCTTATTGGCTTTTCTTCTTGTCGAGTTTGTTGATGGCGGCATCTTTATTTATTGAAACAGGTCCTGCAATGGCTGGGTGGACGGTTTATCCGCCTTTAAGTGTATTGGAAGAGTTTCAGCCTGGTTCAGGATTAGGGATGACGCTCTGGTTACTTTCGATGACGGTATTTATCGCATCCTCTTTGTTAGGAGGTATAAATTACATTGTTACGATTCTTAATTTAAGAACCAAGGGAATGACCATGACTAGACTACCATTAACTATTTGGGCATTTTTCATTACAGCAATTTTAGGTGTTCTTTCATTCCCTGTTTTACTTTCTTGCGCAGTTCTTTTATTAATGGATCGTGGATTAGGGACAAGTTTTTACATGAGTGATATAACTGGGCCTGTTTCAGGAGCATTGGATGCTACTGGAGGAAGTCCTATATTATATGAACATTTATTTTGGTTTTTAGGTCATCCAGAGGTTTACATTATTTTATTGCCTGCTTTGGGAATAACTTCTGAAGTAATAGCGACTTGTTCTAGAAAACCAATCTTTGGATATCGTGCAATGATAGGTTCCATGTTAGCGATAGGTTTTCTTTCATTCATAGTGTGGGGGCATCATATGTTCTTAACAGGAATGAATCCTTTTTTAGGAGGTGTATTTACATTTACTACTTTATTGATTGCTATTCCTTCAGCTGTTAAGGTATTTAACTATATAACAACAATTTGGAAAGGAAACGTGGTAATGACACCTGCTATGCTATTTTCAATTGGTTCAGTATCTACATTTATTTCTGGTGGTATTACTGGTATTATTTTAGCAGATTCTGCATTGGATATATCTCAACATGATACTTATTTTGTTGTTGGTCACTTTCACATTGTAATGGGGATGACTGCTATACTCGCCATGTTTGCTGGCGTTTATCATTGGTTTCCTAAACTATATGGTAAAATGATGAATATTAGAATGGGAATGGTTCATTTCTGGATTACAATTGTTTGTGGTTATGGAGTATTTATACCTATGCACTTTTTAGGAGAAGGGGGTATGCCTAGAAGATATTATGAGAACACAAATTTCCCTATGTTCGATCACTTTTTGGATTTAAATGTTTTAATTTCAGTTTTTGCAACTATAGGAGTTTTAGCTCAAGTAATTTTCTTTTTCAACTTCTTTTATAGTGCATTTAGAGGACCTAAAGCTTCACAAAATCCATGGAAAGCTAATTCGTTAGAATGGACAACTCCTGTAGAGCATGTGCATGGTAACTGGATCGGCCCAATACCTGAAGTGCATAGATGGGCATACGATTACAGCAAACCTGGAAAACCAGATGACTTTGTCCCTCAAGATGTTCCTTTAGATCCAGATGAAGAAGAACATTAGAAAAAAACAAATATTTTATTTAAGTCCGTATCTTTGAAAGGTGCGGACTTTTTTTTTAGCTATTATATTTTTAACTATAACTTCCTCTTCAGCTCAAATGCTGGATTCAATTAAAAATAGTTTTAACTACCAGCCAGTTTTTTTTATTAAGCTAGACACTAGAAATTCTTTTATTTCATCTTACTCTGTTAAGCTAAGGGGTGTGAAAGCAGGATTAAATTACAACAACATTACTAAAATTGGCTTAGGGTATAGCTGGATGAATCCTGATTATCAATCAGTTTACAATACTGATACAGTAGAATTTAGGATGAATATTTTTTCAACTTTTATTGAATATACTTTTTATAGAACAGATAAAATATATGCGGAAATTCCAGTTCACTTAGGAATCAGTAAACTTAGCTATCTTAAAGAGGATAATTTATTATCATCAACATTTGCATTAGTGTATGAGCCTGCTATGATAGTGGAATATAGAGCTTTTAAGTTTTTTGGAATAGGAATAGGAGCGGGGTATAGATTGGTTTTATATAATCATCAACAAATCAATGAAATGTTAAGCTCACCTATTTATATTTTTAGATTTAAAGTGTATTTTGGTGATATCTATAAACAGCACCTTAAAAAGCAATAACTATAGCTGATTATATTTGTAATATGATTGAAGAATATGACATAAGGGGAGATGATGATTCAACGGATAAAGAGTTTGAATATGCCTTAAGGCCACAAGAATTTACAGGTTTTGCTGGCCAAGACAAGGTGGTAGAAAATTTAAAGATTTTTGTTTCAGCAGCTAAATTAAGAAACGAATCCTTGGATCATGTGCTATTACATGGCCCACCTGGATTAGGCAAAACTACCTTAGCTCACATTATTGCTAATGAGCTCGAAGTGGGATTTAAAGTTACTTCTGGTCCTGTTTTAGACAAACCTGGAGATCTAGCTGGTTTATTGACTAACCTTCAGAAAGGAGATGTGTTATTTATAGATGAGATACATCGTTTAAGTCCAGTAATTGAAGAGTATTTATATTCTGCTATGGAAGATTATAAAATTGATATTGTCTTAGACTCAGGTCCCAATGCCAGAACAGTACAGATCGATCTACATCCTTTCACTTTGATAGGAGCTACAACTAGAAGCGGATTGCTAACGGCTCCTTTAAGAGCAAGGTTTGGAATTAATTGTAGACTTCATTATTATGACACAACTATTCTGAAGAATATCATAGAAAGATCTGCAGGTATACTAGATATTCCTATTGTAACAAAAGCAGCATCAGAAATTGCAGGAAGAAGTAGAGGCACTCCAAGAATTGCCAATGCTTTGTTAAGAAGAGTTCGAGACTACGCACAGATTAAAGGAGATGGAACAATTTCTACAAAGATCACAGAGATTGCACTTACAGCTTTAAATGTCGATAAGCATGGATTAGATGAAATGGATAACAAGATTTTAACTTCTATCATTGAAAAATACAATGGTGGGCCTGTAGGTATTACAACTATAGCTACAGTTGTAGGAGAACAAGCAGGGACAATTGAAGAGGTTTATGAGCCTTTTTTAATTCAGGAGGGCTATCTTGTAAGAACCGCTAGAGGAAGAAAGGTAACGGACCTTGCTTATAAGCATTTAAATATTAATCCTGGAACTAGACAAGGTGAAATGTTTTAATGGATAAAATCAAAATAACACAGAAGATAAAAAACAAAGCCTTTGATTTGGGTTTTTCTTTTGTAGGTATTTCCAAAGCAGACTTTTTAGAAAAAGAAGCAAGGCAGTTAGAAACCTGGCTTAAAAACAATTTTCATGGAAAAATGTCGTACATGGAAAATTATTTTGATAAAAGAACTGACCCTAGATTACTCATAGATAACGCAAAGTCAGTTATAACAGTATTGCAAAACTATTATACCGAACAAAAGCAAACAGATAGTAATGCTCCCAAAATCTCAAAATATGCTTTAGGCAAAGATTATCATATAATAATAAGAGAAAAGCTCAATCAGTTGTACGATTTTATTTTAGAAGAAGTGGGAGAGGTAGCTGCAAGGGGTTTTGTAGACTCTGCACCAGTAATGGATAAAGCATGGGCCGAAAAAAGCGGGTTAGGATGGATAGGTAAGCATACTAATTTGATCAATAAAGAGCAGGGGTCATATTTTTTTATTGGCGAATTAATCATAGATCTTGAGCTAGAAACAGATGGGCCAATTAAGGATTTTTGTGGCACATGTACAAAGTGTATAGATGCTTGCCCTACAGATGCAATTGTTCAGCCTTATTTAGTAGATGGATCTAAATGTATTTCCTATTTAACAATAGAATTGAAAGATGAATTAATGCCTAAAGAATTTAAAGGTAAATTGGATAATTGGATGTTTGGATGCGATATATGTCAGGAAGTATGTCCTTGGAATAAATTTTCTATTCAGCATTCAGAACCTTGGTTCAATGCTAATCCTAAAGTTTTGAATATGAAAAAAAATGAATGGGAGGAATTAAGTGAGGAGGTA
>Ga0206679_10003640_pt1 | contig 11753 bp, 11 predicted proteins | sample M110012015metaG_FD_155464 | JGI IMG/M metagenome (GOLD analysis project Ga0206679, IMG submission 155464) | Ammonia-oxidizing marine archaeal communities from Monterey Bay, California, United States - M1 100m 12015 | ecosystem: Environmental > Aquatic > Marine > Intertidal zone | place: USA... | reverse complement strand
TGAAGAATATTGAACATTACTGCCGAACCAAGAAGTACTGTAACTAATACAGGCAATACAAAAACTACAAAAATATTCCTAAATACCATTTTGTATTAAAATTGGCAATTCCCTTATATCTATTTAGCAAAATTTGAAAAGTTAAGACTAGTCTGACGAATGAGTTAAATCGTAGCCAACTAAATATCGCTAGATGCGCCTTAGAAAATTTAGAGTTAGAGCATATCGCTGTATTCATGATTCAGGAGAGATTACAGTAGGCGATTTAGCGGCATTTATTGGACGAAATGAAAGTGGTAAGACAACTATTCTTCAAGCATTAACATTATTGAACAAAAATGAAATAGTTTCAGAATTAGACTTGTGTGATGAAATGAATGAAGAACTCAAAAGTAAAATTAATCTGGCAGAAGGAGATTTTGATCTTAGTCAACACGAAAGAAGTATAATCAAAGAAAAATTTCCCAATTTACCAGAAATAAAAAAAATAAAATTATTTAGAACAAATCAGGATCAAAAAGTTCAGTATGAATTTGAAGATATAGAATTTGGAGAAAGTGACAATGGAGAACTTAATTCATGGGAAGAGTTTTCAAAGCAAATAATTGGATTTTTAGATACAATTCCAAATCATCTCAGAATTCATGTAGATACTACATTTTTTGATGAAACAATTCCAAAAAATCAAGAAGCATTTGACAAGGGCATGGCAGAATTCAGTAATCAATTTCATGTAATTGCAGTTCAAGAATCTAAAGTAGTAGAAGAGTGGGAAAAAATCTATGAAAAGCCAGAAAATCAATTTTCAAATCTTCTTAGTGGAAATAGTCAAAGAACCGCATTACAAAATTTTATTGCATCTGAATTACACCCAAGATTTGTTTATTTTTCAGATTATAAAAAAATCTACGGCAACATCAATCTCAATGAATATTTAAAAGAAGAAAATCAGGAGAAAACTAAATCAATCGAATTTATAGAAGAGTTTGACAAGGCAGAAACTGTAAGAAATCTATTTTATCTTGCAGAATTAGATTTGAAAGAATTAGATGAAGTAAAAACCAGTCCATCAAAATGTATCAAATTATTAAATGCTGCAAGTAATAGATTAACTGCAAAACTAAATCCAGCATGGAAAGGAGATCCAATCCATGTAGACTTAAGGTATAATCCAGGAAATATCATGAGTGTTGTAATTTCAGACGTTCATAAAGATGGGACAGTTACAAACACAGGATTACTTAATAGAAGAGCTGAGGGTTTTAAATGGACATTTTCTTTTATTGTAAATTTTGCAGCTGAAACACAAAGAGCTGAACTGAAAGAAGCAATTTTACTGTTAGATGAACCTGCAAGAAATCTTCATCCCACACAACAAATGGGAATTTCAGATTTGTTAAGAAACTTGGCAGGATCAAATCAAGTTTTGTATGCTACACATTCACCATTTATGATCTTTGACTATACACCAGGTAGTTTACTTGTTGTAGAATTAGATAAAAGAAAACATCTCAGTAGAATTTTTTATGATTACTGGAATGCAGATGATAAAACTTTGACTCCCATTTTATATGGATTATCCAGAGGTCAGGTAGAATCAATGGTAGATAGAGAAATTGGTACAAATTCTAGACCAATAATCATTGTGGAGACAATGTCTGATTCAATGTATCTTAATGCATTTGATAAATTTCTACAAGACCCTAACATCTCAATGAATCCACTTAATGTAATTGCAGCATATAATAAAAATTCAGTTTTACCTTTGGCCATTTTTTACAGAAATCACGGATACAGAACATTTGTGTTATTAGATAATACTGAAGAATCAAAACAAATTTCATCTCAGTTAACATCAAACGAATTTTCATCGGTTCAGATAATATTTTTTGAAAGAGAAGGAAAAAAGTTAGAATCAATTGAGGATTATATTGTTCTTGAAGATTACTTACATCCAGTTAATCAAACTTATGAAATAAAATTGAGACAAGAAGGGTTCTCAAATATCACACCTAAAGATATAGAATCCCAATATGGAAATGGTAATATAGAAAAATTAAGAAGAATTTGGCAAGAACATAGAAATGATGATTGGGGGGAATTTAACAATGAAGAAATCACCAGATATATTTGTGAAAAAATTTCACTTGGAGAGACTAGTTTTCTCTCGGATAAAACTAAAGACCAATTCCGTTCATTATACAGACTAATTGCTGAAAGGATTAGACAATATCAAAATGTAACGACAAGAACAGATTTAGATAAATTCCAAAAAAACAAGGCATAAGATTTAAGAAGATTTCTCATGATAAACACTAGATTAAAAAATGAACAACAAGAAAAAGTATTCAAGGTGAACAGTAAATGAAAAAATCTATGACAAGAGTAATTTCAATTTCATCAATTATTTTATTTTCAATTATTTTAGTCATAATTCCATCAAATGCATATGCTGAAGGAATCAATGTCAAAAGTTTTGCATTAGAAGAAACTGCAATTATCCAAGTAACAAATAATTCAAATGAAAATATCAAATCTTTTAAAATTTGGGCCGGAAGTGACTATAATTTCAAATCTTTTAAAACAGAAAAAGGATGGGTAGGAGAAAAAACACCTTTAGGAGTTATTATTTTTAAATCGTCTGAAGATATCAAACCAGGAGAATCTGTAAAATTCGGGATTAAAACTGATAAAGCAAATTCTGGGATTAACTGGAAAGCATTAGACAAAACAGGTGAACAAATGGATATTGGAAAAATTCTATCAAAAGAAATTCCCAAAGTATCAACATCTGAAACGGGTATTTTCACAGAACCTACATTTAGAATTATTCCAGAAAACCCCAATATCGGATCTTCAATCAGAGTTACAGGAGATGGGTTTGGAGCATCTCAAGAATTGGACGTTTACATAAATACTAAAAAAATAGGTAATTTTGTAACAGATAGTAATGGCCATTTCATTACAACAATGAAAATTCCTTCTGACCAAAATAAGGGGTCAGTAAATATGAAAATTAAAGATAAATCAGGAGGAGAACAAAAAATCAGTCTCATAATAGGTAGTATATCTGATGAAATTCCAGAATCAGAAAAATTCAAGTTAGTAATTCAAGATTATCCAGATACAATTCAGATAGGAGATTTCTTAGATATTTTTGGAACAGCACAACCTAATGATACAATTACTTTAAAAATTTCTGATTCAGATGGAAGTCTTATCAACTCGGGAACTGAAGAATCAGATTATCTAGGAAATTGGAAATTTGAACAATCAGTCAAAATTCCATTTGATACAATTGTTGGAAAATACAGTATAACAATTTCAGATGATGATGATGATATCATTAGAAATTTGTTAATTAATTCAGATAAAACAATTACAATCACACCATCTAATTCAAAATTCAATAAAGGTGAAATTATGAAATTTAGCGGTACAGCATTACCAAATAAAATAATTGAAATTAGTATTAAAGAACCAGCAGGTGCTAAAATTTTTTCAGAAGATATTTTAGTTAATGAATCAGGATTTGTGGAATTTGAATATCAAACAGAACAAAAATCAATTAAAGGAACATACACAATAGTGGCAACTCAAGAAAAAAATAAAGAATTAATTTTTGTTGGATTAGAACAACAACCCGTTATTCCTCTACTTTTAGAATTGGATAAAGTAAATTACAAAACAGAGGATAATATTAAAATTGTATTTTCAGGAAAAGCATTAGATGTCATCAAATTACGAATAATTGACCCTCAAAACAACCGAGTAGGAGAAATAATTCCAATTACGTTACAGACTAACAATAGAGGAATATACGAAATAGATTTGAATGATTATGCATCGGGAGTATATTCTGCAGTAGTAAGCAAAGGAAGTGAGCAGGATACTAAAATATTCACTGTAGGATTACAAACTGGTGCAGGAACAATCGAAATTCATACTACAAAATCAACGTATCTTGCAGGGGACTCTATGGTACTTTTAGGTGATGCGACAAAAAATAGCATAATGGTAATTTCTTTGATGGATCCAGATGGAAAGATAATCAGAGATAAAAATACATTTTCAGACAACAATGGAAGAATTTCAGATAATTCATTTAAAATTCCAGAAGATGCAAAACAAGGGACATGGAAAATAATGGTGAGAAGTGGGTCCTCTTCAGACTCAATAGAATTTGAAGTGTTATCAATAATTGACGAAGGAATGACTGTATCAATTCTAGAAGGACTAGAAATTGATAGTGAAACACAAACAATTACAATCCAAGTAAGTGGGGCTCAACAAAATGTGGGAGTAAAAATCATAACAAGTGATGGTGAAGTAGTAGATTCCTTCTCAACTTTAGCATCATCCCAAGGAAATATCAATTTACCATGGTCAATTCCTGACAATATCGAACCTGGAACATATACAATAGATGTAACTGATGCGTTTGCTAATACACAAATAATTTTTGAAATTCTATAATTTCAAACAATTTTATTTTACCAGAAAATTCAGTTAAACATGAATCTTAAAGAAAAAATAGCAGAATATCCAAATTTTCCAAAAAAAGGCATTTTATTTAGAGATTTTAGTCCAATTTTAAAAGATCCTTCAGCATTATCATTTATTGCAGATGAATTTTCAAAATATTTTCATCCAAAAGAAATTGACATATTTGCAGGAATTGAATCAAGAGGATTCATTCTTGCTAGCGTCTTAGCATCTAGATACAATAAAGGAATGGTAATGATTAGGAAAGCAGGAAAGTTACCTGGAAAAACAACAAAATTAGCATACTCAATTGAATATGGTAAAGATACAATAGAAATTCAAAAAGACATTATCGAAGAAGGGCAAAAAATTCTCATTTGTGATGATTTACTTGCAACAGGAGGTACAGCAAAAGCATCTGCAAAATTAATTGAAAAAGTAGGTGGTAAAATTACAGGTTTTGCATTTATCATCGAACTAACAGAATTAGATGGAATTAAAGGAATTAGTAAATACAATTGTAAATCATTGGTGAAATACTAATGAAGAAAGATGTAGAGATAGGAATTTTTGGAGGTACTGGGATATATGATTCAGGATTACTCGAAAATGCTCAAGAAATTGACATGAATACCCCCTACGGAAAACCATCAGATACAATTACAGTTGGAATTTTCAAAGGAAGAAAAATTGCTTTCCTCCCAAGACATGGGAAAAAACATACAATTCCACCACATATGATTAATTTTAAAGCAAATATTTGGGCATTTAAAGAACTTGGGATAACAAGAATTATTGCACCATCAGCAGTTGGAAGTCTAAAGGAGGAATTGGAACCAGGTCATTTTGCTTTACCATCACAGTTTTTAGATTTCACAAAATCAAGAGATGGCTCATTTTCAGAAGACGGCAGAGTAATACATATTTCAGTAGCTGATCCTTTTTGCCCTGAATTACAATCATCAATTCTCAAAGTAACAGACAGTCAAGATATGAATATTCATAAAGATTGTACCTATGTTTGCATTGAAGGTCCACGATTTTCAACCAAGGCAGAATCAAAATTCTATAGAACAACAGGCGCAGATATTATTGGAATGACACTTGTTCCAGAATGCCAACTAGCAAGAGAAGCACAAATGTGTTATGCGTCAATTTCAACGGTTACAGATTATGACGTATGGGCAGATAAACCAGTTACTGCAAAAGAAGTATTAGAAACACTTTCAAAAAATGTTGAAAAAACAAAAAAAGTATTAACAGAATTAATCGATAAAATTCCTGAAATCAGAAGTTGTTCTTGTGCTAAAGCATTAGAAGAAGCAGAATTTTAATCATCAACAAATGATTCTTTTTTTAGTCCTTCAGGAATAGTCAAATCACCTTGAAGTAAATTGTTTTGTAGAGTCATAATTACTTGATCAATATCATATCCTAATTTTTCTAATTCTTTTTCAGTTGTTTTAGAAATTTTTGCGCCAACATTTTGCCCCCCAATTCTACCAAATGCAATTGCAGTAAAACGAAAATCATTTTCATCTATAGTAAACTTACCAGTAATTTTTGCAGCCATCTGACTACCATGAATATTATTAATGTGAACTTTAAGATCCATTTTAGAGATTAAATCTCTACTGCCTTGTTAACATTGTCATCAATCAAAAAGCTCCAATGTTTATCATCCTCAATTTTAAAATCATTTGTTTTTAAGGGAATAATCTGCTCATCCAAGCACTCATGTTTAATTTCTCCATTTTCTTTTAGTTTAACCAATTTCCATTTGTATTTTCCTTGTTGTAATTTACAAACACTTACGGCCCATTTTGCATCAGTATCAATTTTTGGCATACCCACAAGATCAGCTAGTTCTTCAATTCCAAGTTGTTTTTCCTCACAAAATCGCTTCTTGCACATACCACATCGCCATACATCAACTGAACCAATTGTTTTTTCATCTATGTTGATGTTTACTACACCGAAATAGACAGGTTGATGTTTACAAATTTCAGTATCAATATTCAATGCTGTTTTTCAATTTTAGCATTATTTAGTTCTTGCATCTTCATAAAATTTTTCTAAAAATACACCTATACTATCGACTATTTTGTTTCGCTTAAACTCAATATTTTCTCTCCCACACATTCGTCGATACAGGTTAACTGCAGTAAATCTAGGATGCATTGCCTCAAATTCAGTTTTGGTAATATCAATGAAAGCACCCAAAGTCATTAGATCTTGAGCAGCTTTTTGAGCATCATCTTGAGTAATTTTTAATTTTTCTGCAATTACAGCAGCAGACATTTTCCCATAACAAGTTACAAGCAAATACACTTTAGCATTTATAGGATTTAGTTTTAGTTCAGTTATTAGATTTTGTTCAAGTTTGATTAAATCCATGTTTTTAAAATAAATTTTAATTCAATAAAACATGATCTATGGATACATTATTTGACAAATGATTTTTTGTCTTTTCAAATATGAGATTTTTAAAATTAAATGAACAGTTGTGCCTAAAATTATGGGCATTTCTAATATCAATTAATCACATACTGAAATATTTTAAAAGGAGTATAATTCCAAAGATACTTTATATTTGGTACACTGAACTTTACACTGTTTGTCAAGCTATAAAGGAACATATTCAAATGAAAAATCATTAAATTTTGTAATCCCAATTATCGTAATTCTAGTTTTAGGAATTATTTACATTATGACACAAAGGGCAGATTCAGGTTTTGTAAGTTTCATTTTGATTGGTGCTGCAGCATTTACAATGTTTTATTGGGTTAAAGTTCTAAAGAAAATGGCAAAAGACCAAAAACCAGCATACACTCAATCTAGAGAACAAGAAACAAAGAATTGGGTATATGATCTTATCAAAGGTGAAGAGGAATTTGTTTTTGTTGCAGAAGTTCCAGGCCCCGAAGATAAGATAGCAGTTAGATTAGTTGAAGGTGTGTTATACATTCGTGGAACTATGGGGTTTTCAAAAGAAATTCCAATTGAAAATGCAAAAAGTATGCAAATATTTGATTTCAAATATAGAAATGGTGTATTAACACTTAGAATAAAATAATTAAAGACTTTTTGCTAATTCTAATTTTTGGGGCAAATATTTCTCAGTAATATTAGTAAGACCATATTTTGAAAAGGCCTCAAGTTCAGCTTTTCTTTTAAGTCTCAAAAATACATCCAATTCTTTTTTCCAAATGCCATCTTGATATCTAGGATCTTTTTGAAGATCATAACATCTCTTGATATCAGATTCAGTCATTGGGATTGTAGGGAGTTTGTATTTTTCAATATCAGTTGCCCAAACTCCAACCCATTTTGCATCAGGAACAGTTAGTTCTCGTAGATGTGCAGCATTTGCGGAACCAGATTTAATTACCATTGCAATATGTTCTCCATACACATCACCATCCGTTAAAACAATAACAGGAAGTTTCATTTCTTCATGAAGTCTTTTCAATAAAGTTCTCGTTGAACGAGGAGCTTGCCCACCAGTATTGATAATTATAGATTTGAATTTCTTGTCAACTTGTTCCTCAACAAATCGTGTAAAAAGGCCACCTTTTTCAATTGCAATTACAATTTCAGCGCTAGTATCAACTAGTTCAGCAGTAGTCAAACTAGGACCAATAGAATACCCATCAGGATGATTAGACAAATTCATTGTTTTCCCTTCATAACCAGGAATGGTATACTCTATATTCAAATCACCAAAAATAGAACTGCGTTCTTCAGGAAAAATATGGAAGTCTTCTCTAGGTTTTGAAGTAATAGCTTCCAAATCTACAATAATATTATCTGATTCAGATTGGTCATCAAATTCAACAGCGAAAGCCTGAGAAGAGTAATAAACATCTCTCAAAGTAGATGATTTTTTCTCATGAGTTAACCTGTTTGCAAAAAATGCAAGCCACATTAGTTGTGTAAAAGATCTTAGTTGAGCAGAATTTTTTGAACTTCTTAAAGCAGAATTGTTTCCGAGAATATATTGTCTAAGTTTTTTATCATAAACAATGTTACTTACAGATCTACTAGGAATAGAAAATTTTGGAAATTGTCCAGTGTTTAAATCATCATAGACTTTTGCACCATGATTTTTTAACATCTCAAGAATATTCTTCTGTTTATCATCAGCTTTTTTGCTTCTTTCCTTACTTGCTTTTGATTTACTTGTTTTCAATTTCATTTTCCTCCTGAACTAATTTTGGTTGAGATGCTTTTTCAGCATCCAATATTTTTTGGAAATTAGGTCCTTTTTTCTTTCCTGCAAGTTCTGTACAAAACTCTGCAATTAATGGAATATATTTTGCATACATGTTTGCTCTCTTTTTTGCCATTTCTGCCTGTCCTCTTTTAGACATAAAGGATGCCAATTTTCTGGCCAAAAATTGCAATGCCAATCTTAATTCTCTCTCAATTTCTTGTCTATCTGCAACGTTTTCTTTTCCTGCAGTCTTGTATGGAATTCTAGTTGAACAAATATGAGATACAATTATGAATGGAGGTTCACCTTTTACCTTGTATCTTCCCCAATCAGTGTCATTAACAACTTTAATGACTACATCACTACCTTCATCGTAAAGTAATGGAATTCTATTTGCATATCGATAAACATGAGGTCCACCAGATTTTATATCACCACCATATGCGATTCCCATTTCAATAATGAAAGGGAATCCAGAATAAGCAGATGCAGGACGTTGAACTACAGCAGTGAAATCAGGATTGAAGAATTTTTTGATTCCTTTTTCCAAAGGTTCTGCACCCAATGGTGCTAAACAACTAGAATCAGGAGCCATAAAATCCTCAAATTTTTGAAGTGCATCACTCAAATTAACAAGTTCTTGATTTGTCAAAGTACCCATTCGTTTTTCAGGTTTCAATTTTGCAAATTCAGCAAATTTAATTGCAGTTGTTGGACCTACACGTTGAAATCTCTTAGTCAGAAATGTGGTAAGGGGTTCACCTTGAACAGTATTGGTTAGTTGTTTATAGTATAAACTTTCAGGATCCATTTCAACAAACTTGGATTGAGAGTCACCAAAATCCCAATAAAATAATTTTTTGTTAGGCATATCAATATCTTCAATTCTAATTTTGTTTAATTTTTCAAAATCCATTTTTAGAAATGACATTAAAGCAATTACAACTCTAACTTGACGTGGAAGGTTTTTCCATTTTTTCTTTGCCTTATCCATAATAGAAGTAAAACTAAGATTTTTTTTAGATAAGGCTAAATCTTTCCGAACTTTTGTAATCATTGCATCATCAATTGTTGGAATTTCAAATTGAGATTCAACAATCATACGTCTAATACGTTCAACATCAATACCATGTGGATGTGGTCGGATTATTGTAGGTGGTGGAGGTATATCTTTAACAAATCTAGGATGACTAAATTTTTGCCCTTTAGGATCATCAAAAGTAATTGAAGCATAAGGAGTAATCAAAGAGGTTTCATAAACATAATCTCTAATTTTGTTTCCAGCTTTGGAATAATCACCTTCTAGACATATACTAACACTGAGTCCTTTTTTTGAAATTTCTTTTGTTGTATGTTTAACAATTACAGGTTTGTTTTTTTGAATATCTAATAATATTTCAAATTGATTTTGTATTTTTCCATCAGAAGAGCTTTTTACAGTTACAGGTTTGTTTGTTGTAATTTGACCGTATAAAATTGCCATAGTAGCACCAAGCCCAAACATTCCTCTAGCTTGTTTTAGACCAAATTTTGAGCCATACAGAACTGTTCCAAAAGCCAGAGGAATATGTTCAGCATCAATCCCAGGACCATTATCCTTTACAGTCAAAATATAGGGTTTAGGATCAGATTTATCAGGATCAACTGCCTTGATTGTCAAATGAACATCAGGTAGGATACCTTTTTGATCACATGCATCTAATGCATTCTCAACAAATTCTCTAACTGCAGTGTATAAAGAACGAGTAGGATTACTAAATCCAGCTAAATCTCGATTACTATAAAAAAATTCACTAGGTGAAATTTGATTAAATTTTTCCTTAATAGAAGACATCTTGATCTTCCCACAATTGCATTTTTTCTTGTTTTGTTTTTCTATTTGCAGCTTCTAATTTATCATAAACTGCACCATGCATTCCACCACTAGAAATAGCAGCTATTGCATCAACAGCTAATCGTAACTTACTAGAATCACCAATGATTGAAACAGTCTTTCCATAAACGGAGATATGTGTATTAGTCAGATTTTCCATATTTCTTCTTGCTCTACCACTTTCTCCAATAATTCTCCCTTTTATCCTTTCAATGTTTGCGTTAGACTTTCCAGCAAACTCTCTAAGATCAATCACATGTAATGTATTTTCACCTTGCAACAAAGTCATTGCATTTTCAGGTGAAAACCCTCTACCAATTGCTGTAACAATTTCCATTGCTTTGAAAGGTTGAATTTTTTCAACATCACCTGTAGATTTTATTAAAACTTCACCAGTATCCCCATCAATATCTAAAGAGATATGACAATATTGTTCAATTTTCAATTTGACATTTCCAGATTTTCCAATTAAAACAGCAATTCGATCATTAGGAATACGAATTAATTTTTCAAAACTCATTTTGTTATTTCCTTAAATAATTTTTCTGGATCTTCAACTTGAATACCTCTTTTGTTAAAGAATTTGGTAATGTTACTAATATCTCTTTTAAGGAATTCATTGGAATTAGGATGTCTAAGATCAACAGCAGAACCTAAATCAAAAACAATCAAACCATCAGTTGTTTTGAAAATATTATATTCAGAAAAATCACCATGAACTAATTTTGCTTTGTGATACATGTCTTTAATAATTGAAATTGCTTCTCCATAATCATTTTCATCTACTTCAGAAGTAAGTAATTGTTTGGAAGGAGAGCCATTTGTGCCTACAAAATCCATTGCAAGTACATTATTTACTACGCTCCGAGGATTTGGGACAGGGATTCCAACATTATAACACTGGGTTAAGTTACGGAATTCTTTTTTTGCCCAGAGATAAACCAGATTTTTTGTACCTTTTTTCAAATGTGAGAATCTAGGATCCCCCAAAATATATGGCTCACGTTTTTTAAAATTTGAAGTACTTACTAAATAAATTTTCAAAGCAACATCAACATTATTTTCATCAACACCCCAAAAAAGAACAGATTCCTTACCTGCACTTACTGCTCCGTTAACATATGCAATGATATGATCTTTTATCATTTTGTATAGAGTCATCACAGTTGGTTTGTCTAA
>Ga0206679_10003639_pt1 | contig 11755 bp, 9 predicted proteins | sample M110012015metaG_FD_155464 | JGI IMG/M metagenome (GOLD analysis project Ga0206679, IMG submission 155464) | Ammonia-oxidizing marine archaeal communities from Monterey Bay, California, United States - M1 100m 12015 | ecosystem: Environmental > Aquatic > Marine > Intertidal zone | place: USA... | reverse complement strand
CCGATTATTGATTCATTGATTTCAATTGAATTATTTTTAATTCAGCACCAAAAAAGAGGCTTTCAAGCATTGGGTTCATCAACCAGCACCGCTCACATCATCACATGCGAAGTAGTCGGATTGTGCCATTGTTACTTTGCACAGTTATGCTGAGCGCTTCAATCGCTGGATGTTTAGGTTCTGATGATAGTTCCAAGAAGGACCCGAGTCCTATTGAAATGGTGGTTTATTATGAAACGACGAGCGGTACTATCGTTGAAGTAATTAATGGCGGCGTGCAATTCTCAGAAGATGGTGTTGAACTCGCATTTGATTTTGCTAGAACCACGTCTGAAAATGGTCAAATACAAAATTTCTATGTTGTACCTGGTGATGGAACAAGCCAACTTCAAGTCAATGCTGACGAGACTGCAGAAATTCGCTACACGTACATGACTCATGGATTATTTACTGTGTATTTGGGCGCGATTGATGATCAAGGAAATGACAACAATATGTCCATTACTGTGAGAATTGAAAAACAAATAATTTGGAGTGATGATAATACTGATAATCCTCAAGAGATGAATATTGATGCCACACCGGATTGTGAATGCGGACTGCCGGAATTCATTCAAATTGAATCAACTGTTGAGAATCCAGGGGGTCTACCACCCTTTAACGGGGGACAAGTTACTGTTAGTTGGCACTTGAATGATCCAAATGAAGAAGAACAAGGCACTCATACAGAAATAATTGGTGATGACCAAGATGCTTCATGGAATTACGACCAATACAATGTAATGAAAGGTATTTGGATTTTATCGGTTGTAATTGACCAAGGAGAAGACAATATTGATGTTAATCACGATGTGACTATCAAGTACCTTGCTGAGGAAAGTGAGCCGAATCCATTGCCTGTTGGTGAGGAATAATTTTCGACAAAATTATAATTATTCTTTCAATCTAGAAAGAACGAGTTTCAGTTTCAGTTTCAATAAATCTGAACTAAAAGTGAAAATATTACCTTCAGTGATACATTTAGGCACAGCAAATAATTGCCATTATCAATGGATGTTTTCGAAGCCCCGTTTCGTTTCTTCATATACCATTGGATACACAGAGAGGGTTGGAAGTGAGAAAAATGGCGACCAAAACGAAGAAAAATGCGAAAATAAAGATAGAAAAGAATGAAGAGGTGCTGGAGGAACCAGTCCCATTGATGGAACAAGGCGATGAGGAGGAAGTCAAGATTGAGGAACTTCCTGGCGTCGGCCCAGCAACTGCAGAGAAACTGAAGGAAGCTGGATTTGATGACCTTTTGTCATTGGCTGTTATGGCACCTGGTGACTTAGCAGAACAAGCTGAACTAGGTGAAGCAGTCGCTGCGAAAATTATCGCTGCGGCGAAAAGAATGGCCAATATTGGCGGATTTATTTCTGGTGATGCGTTATTAGAACGAAGACGCCAAGTACAGAAATTACACAGCAAAGTCCAATCTATTGATGATCTCTTAGGTGGCGGTTTTGAAACTCAAGCTCTAGTAGAAGTATATGGGGAATTTGGCTCAGGCAAAACCCAAATCGGTCACCAACTTGCAGTTAATTGCACCCTTCCTCTTGAGGAAGGTGGGCTAGATGGAGATGTATTCTACATAGATACTGAAGACACTTTCCGCCCAGAGAGAATTACTCAAATGGCACGTGGCTATGGACTAGACCCGGACAAAGTTCTTGCTCGAATACATGTAGCAAGAGCATACAATTCCGATCATCAAATGCTTCTCGCTGATGAAATCAAGAGAATGAGCAAGGGACTAAATGTCAAGATGATTATTGTTGATTCTCTAACAAGTCATTTCAGAGCCGAATATATTGGTAGGGGTATGTTAGCAAATAGGCAACAAAAACTCAATCGTCACTTGAAAGAATTGAAACAATTGGCAACAGTAAATAACGCTCTAGTATTAGTTACTAACCAAGTTCACTCAAAACCAGATGCAATGTGGGGAGATCCAACAAAGCCTATCGGAGGTCACATTCTTGCTCACGCATCAACATTCAGACTATACTTGCGCAAAGCAAAGGCTGGAAGAAGAATCGCTCGCTTAGTTGACTCGCCTAACTTGCCTGATGGCGAATGTGTTTATCAGGTAACTCAAGAAGGTCTACGTGACTGATTCCGAAAATTGCAGAACCTATCAAAACCCCATCGGCGGGGTACATTTGAAGCGGTATCTTCAAGGGCACTTGCAAGAGCATAAACAATATGCGTCATCTTATTGAACGTGTTCTCGAACTTTCTGACGAAGACCAAGCGAAGCCATCTGCACATAATCCACCTGTTGGAACTGGTGATGAGGCAGAATTGAAAGCTTTGTTAGAATCACTACAACCACGGATCAGAGTTTACGGTGTTGGCGGTGCTGGATGCAACGCAATCAGTCGTTTGTTCGAAGAAAATTTGTTTGATTCTGATTATGTAACTGGATATGCCATCAATACTGATGCTCAAGCACTGTTGATGTCGCCGATAAAAAATAAAGTTCTAATTGGAAGAACTGCAAGAGGGAGAGGTGCTGGTGGCGACCCAACAAAAGGTGAAGCTGCTGCATTAGAATCTGAAATTTCATTACGAAAAATCACAAATGACACTCAATTAGCAATTATTACCGCTGGAATGGGGGGTGGCTCAGGAACTGGTGCCGCTGGACATATTGCTCGATTAGCAAAGAAACAAGGGGCGATGACTATCGCTGTTGTAACCTATCCATTCAAGTCAGAAGGATCTCTTAGAAAGCAAAATGCTGAGTGGGGATTAGAACGCCTGCGCGAACATTGTGATACAATCTTGGTGATTCCTAATGAAAGATTATTGGAAATTGAGGGTGTAAAGAACCTGCCAATCGCCAGTGCTTTCAGGGTTGGAGATGAATTATTAGTTCGTTCAATTACTGGCGTTACTGAATTATTGACTACTGATGGAATGGTCAATCTTGACTTTGAAGATTTGCGGGCAGTGATCAACTCCGGAAGCGGTGTTGCCATGATTGGACTGGGTGCTGCTTCGGGCGAAAATAGAGCTGAAGAAGCAACATTGGAGGCTTTGAACTCTCCATTGCTTGAGATTGATACTACTGATGCGCGAGGTGCATTAATCAATGTCGTAGGTGGAAACTCACTGACTCTAGGTGAAGCGGAACGCTGTGCTCAAATAATTCAAGAACAAGTGAGTCCACATGCTAAGATAATTTGGGGTGCTGCTGTTGATGAAACTCTTGGCGAAGACATCCGCGTAATGTTGGTATTGACTGGTGTAAAGAGTGATCAAATTCATGGTGCAAGTGAAAATCGTCAACTTAGGGCATTAAGAAACCGGCAAATTGAATTTGTTAATTGAAGTTCATTTTGTTGAGTAATAAAATAATCCTGCTAAGGAAATTACTGCAAACACGAGTAAGGCGATTTCGCTATTTTGAATTTCATCAGAATAGTTTGGCGGATCTCCAATAACTCCGGTAAATCCTTCACCCGCTACTGAGTAAGAAATATAATTCCAAGCATCTCCAGAAGATCCCTCATCGGAATTTACTGCATTTCCGTGTACAACAAATGTGACAACAGAGTCATTGGAACTGGGTGCTGTCCAAGAAAAATTCCACTGTCTATACTGATTTCCCATGGATGTATGAGTATAACCCTCATTGATAACTTGTGAATTATTGCTTTGCTCAAAAATGACCGTTCCCCCATCTATCATTAATCTAAATCCACCCAATCGAGCATTCTCATCTTGCGAGATTTCAACTGTACTGTTGATAATTATTGACATATTGTAAGTACTATTTGCAATCCATTGTTGCGGAATTCCATCGATTGTCACTGTAGTTGATTGCGATTTTCCACCGTGGCAAAGACAACCATCGTCACCAATATCTCCAACTCCCGATGGGATACTTTGTACCAATGGTGCAGCGAATAATAGAATACTGAAGAACAGCAAAACCAATGATTTGGCTCCACACATTTTCATTGTTCTCATGCTCTTCAACCTCTTCCAAAATTATTATTTATGCTTCATTAGTAATAATTTAATGATTCATTCATGCATTTCTACTGTCCAAGAAATATTTACAGATTTATTTAACATATTTGAAACACTACAATATTTTTCATGACTCTTTGCTACAATTCGTTCAACTAGAGTCCGTGGAATGTCGCCTGCAATATGGTAAGTCATCTCAATTGAAGTGAATACTCGCGGTGATTGTTCTTCTCTAACACTATCTAATTCAACCCACACTTTGGAAAAGGGCCGGTCCTTCAAACCGATTACGATGTCAACTAAAGAACATGCACCGACCATTTGTAGCGTTACTTGCATTGGACTTGGTCCGTTTTCCCAATCCAAATCAAGGCTCTGCCCTTCAGAATTAGTACATTTGAGCCCATGTTCTCCGAACCATTCAACCTTGCTCTGCATAACACTACCATAGCGTCACAGGTTTTGAAATGCTTGCAAGCATTAACTGCAATAAGCGGTTGATTCTTGAAGGGGATGCCGGTGGCACAACACGAGTGCTATGTCTGGAACTGCAATAACAATGGAAAATGGATTGCTAAATGTACCTAATAATCCTGTGATTCATTATATTGAAGGAGATGGTATTGGAGTCGATGTCACTCCTGTAATGATGAAAGTTGTCGATGCTTCTGTTACAAAAGCATATTCTGGGCAAAAGCAAATTGTATGGTCAGAAGTATTAGCTGGAGAAAAGGCATTCAATGCAACCGGTGAATGGCTGCCAGAAGAAACTCTTGATGCAATGCGAAATGGATTAGTCTCAATAAAGGGTCCACTAACAACTCCTGTTGGTGGGGGAATTCGCTCACTGAATGTAGCACTAAGACAGAAATTGGATTTGTATGCATGCGTTAGACCTGTGCGATGGTATGATGGAACTCCTTCTCCAATGAAGGCACCTGGAGATGTTGACATGATAATTTTCCGTGAAAATTCAGAAGATGTTTATGCAGGAATCGAATGGGAAGCAGGCTCCCCTGAAGTCAAAAAGGTCATTGATTTCTTACAAAATGAAATGGGTGTAGAAAAAATCCGCTTCCCAGAAACATCTGGAATAGGAATAAAACCTGTTAGCCAAGAAGGTACTGCTCGTATTGTAAGGGCTGCAATAAAATATGCAATTGATAATGACAAAGAAAGTGTCACACTAGTTCACAAGGGCAATATCATGAAATTTACAGAAGGCGGATTCCGCGATTGGGGATATCAATTAGCAAAGGATGAATTCGGTGCAAGTGAACTTGATGGAGGTCCATGGTGCACTCTATCAAATCCAATAACAGGAAACACGATTACTATCAAGGATGTTATTGCTGATGCAATGCTACAGCAAATTATTCTAAGACCTGCTGAATATGGTGTGTTAACGACAATGAATCTCAATGGAGATTACATTTCTGATGCATTGGCTGCACAGGTTGGAGGAATTGGAATCGCCCCTGGTGCCAATATCAATTACGATTCTGGAATTGCAATTTTTGAAGCAACACACGGTACAGCACCAAAGTATGCTGGAATGAACAAAGTCAACCCAGGTTCAATCATTCTTTCTGCTGAGATGATGTTACGTCACATGGAATGGCATGAGGCAGCTGACCTGATTGTAAAGGGGATGGAAGGTGCAATAGCCGCTGCTACAGTAACATACGATTTTGAACGTTTAATGGAAGGTGCTACCCTATTATCGTGCAGTGATTTCGGAGATGCAATGATCTCCCATATGTAATTGAAAACTTACAATTATTGTTGAATTAATTCATGTGCGAATCCATAGATTTAGAGTTCGGCTGTTCTTAGCAATTCCAAATCCAAACCTTTCTTCAAACGCTCTTGCTACTAAAGTGAAATCTCCATCTCTAGTGGCGATTAGAACAGTACCGATTCCCGGTAATGCTTGGTTTGCCAAATGCATTGCTATTTTGATAATGTCAATATCTGGTGCTTCAGGATAAACGTCTTTGCCCTCAAGCACTGTTCGTATAGGCTCTCCTCTTGTTCGCTTCATTGCGGTTAATTCTTCGTAAATATCGCAATAATCCAAAAGGAAGTTGGATACTTCTTCAGTGTTTTCGGGATTATCTGATTCTGTTTCCAAATGCAAATCAAGTGGCTTCCAAGTGCTGAAATCAGACAATACTTCTTCAACTAATTCGTTAATAACTTTTTCAGATAATGCCGATTCAAGGGTCTTTGGAGAAACTAATGAATCTGAAAATCTGCCTCTTAGTCTATCAATTCCCTTAGCCAATGATCTCAATTCTGATTGAACGACTTTCGGCAACCATAGTTTGACTTTACCATCCTTTGCTCGATTGAGAAGAACGTTGTGGAAATTTCCAATTCCTGCGATATCTAGGCTGGCATCAGCATTTAATTGCAGACAAGTGGCCAATCTCTGTACCAATGAATCAATTAGAATATTTGTATCAACAATAATCAATGGAGTCAATTTCAAATGTCGTAAATAACGGCGCTTAGAAGTTGGAATCTGATTTTTGTATTGAGTGAATAATGTGCGCTCAGAATCGGCCAAGCGACCTAATTCTACAGGGGTGAATTTACCCGAACTTTGCGCTCTTTCTAAGAACATCAAACCATCAATTGCTTTGTCCTCAGCTGCTTTGGTGGACAATTCATAGATTTCACTGAGAGTTGGATTACCTTGCATTAATTGAATAAATCTTGTATCAAGGGAACTTCTTTGTCTACGCCGTTTCTTTTGCAATGAATTGAATGCCGCAGTTACCCTCCCGGCAAAGGGTTCTCTCGGCAAGGGACGTGCATGTTCAAGGTGATATGATTTTAGCAAATCTAATTCTTCATCCGCAAAATATGTTCGCTGGAATTGTTCCATTTCTCCATCAGCATTTTCTTCGCTAACCACTTTTGTTCTTCGAACAAATTCTTTGAGTATTTTCGTTGCTTCATCCGTGTTCTGTTGACTAGCAGTAAATGAAACCTTGAGATATAATTGGAAACGACGTGTTAGTGCTGTTTTCAATGCAGGTTGAGCCTCTAATAATTCAATAGCTTCTTTCCACTGTGACGCGAATGCTAAGTGAATCAAAGACTTGCGATATAGCATGATAGAATGCTCATAATCAAATTCTTCATGGTCTCCTGCCTTTCGATAATCTCTTGCAGAATTTAGTTCTTCACCCTTAGAAGCAGAAACTGCAGCTCTGGCTAGAGTGTGCCATGGAGATAATGGATTATTTATTTGATACCATGAGACAAGTGATGGCAATCCGATATCATGTTCCAAAACCAGATGACGTACTGTGTGAATTAATCCTGTTGAAATGTTATCCGCAGTAAGAATGGTGTTCAGTGTAGTTCTTGCTTCTTCATCCTGATTACCATTTTGTAACATCAAACCAACACGGTTCAATCTTAAGGTTGAGATTACTGTATTGAACAATTTACGTTCCATTCGGCTTAGTGCAACTGTTTCTACACAATTGCTCAAATCATCAAGGCTCTTTGATGAAGCGATTCCATCGCCTCCATCACCAAGTGCTTGGCGTATTTCTCCGAAAGCTTTCAATCCATCTTTATCTAACAGTGAAGTTAGTCGTTCATCAGCAATATTAGAGCCTTCTAATAGCATTAACAACGCCTCAGATGTTGAAGAAAATGTTTCTGGCGCTTCTGTATTGTGGATGTGTTTAAGTGAGATTAGCCTTGATTTTCTAACTTTAATCCACAGATCATTCTCTTTACCAGCCGCAAGTAGATGAGCAACAAGTAATGTTTCGTATGGATGAGAAATGGAGAGGAGTTCATCACTAATGATGATATTCGCTAGCCTTCGTAATTCCATTGTTTGTGTGAATAATGGAATCGCTACAGTGATTACTTGTTCCCATGCTTCCCCATTGGAGTCCTGCAATCTCTTAATCGCCAAACTTCTAGAATTGGCATCAATATTTTGAGATGAAGAAATTTGTATTAGGGCCATTTCATCTAAACTGGTTATCTGTTGATTCAGCCATTCGGTAGCTGAATCACCTGGTAAATCAGCGATTAGGGGTAACAATGTACTAAGGTCTGCACTGGCTTCAAGTTGCAGAGAAATCAACACCTCGATAGCATCTTGGCCCTTGCCTTCTCGATGTAATGCGGATAATCTCCACCATAGTAACTTTTCAATTTGAGATTGTTTTGCTTTTCCTTCTCGTAAAATATCAAGACCGTTATTCAGTTCTTTACTTGACAACTCGCCTGCATCTGCTGGAGCGTTTTGCCAAGCAAAAAATCGGCGGGCTTGTGATAGCGAGTCTTCTCCAGTGATACTGCGGCTTTGTTGCCAATCATTGACAACTCCGCTTTTCAATGCTGAATAATCTGATAATTCCGATGCCAATTGTGAATCTTGCTTACTCAGTTCTTTCAAAGAATCACTTGCATCAGAACCACTTACTAACTTTAATAGAACGCTAATAATGGATGAAGGTCCAGTCAACTCTAACAATTTAGAATCTATTTTCAATGTTCTTTTATTCTTTATTTGACTTGCAACTTTTTGGTATTCTACATGAATTCCTGCATCATTTGAAGAGTTGGTTAGTTTATCCAAGACCTGTCTTAATTCATTTGTGTTTTCAACATCAATTCGTCCAAGTGAAATATCTATTTCTGCACTGACTTGTTCCTCGACCTTAGCCTTTGGGAAACCAGCAAAGATTCCCAAAACACCAGTCTTTTCACCGATAGAAACCCATACTGGATGTACTCCGTCTGCCAAACAGGAATCGCGGAGAGATGCCTCTGTTGTATTCCAATCTTCATTCCAGTCATCGCTTTTGAGGATTTTATGTACCAATAAAGATGCAAGACGATATGGGTTACTTCCAGATTCTGGCAACAGAGCTTCTTCTGGCGAAGGTATCCAGTCTAGAGGATCCACTGAGGAAGCCCCTCGTCCACCACGGCGACGATTACGGCGCCCTGTTGAATTCTTGCGACGGGAGGGGGTATTATCTTCCTCATCTACAGCTGGTGGCTCAACTTCATCAATCGCTAGGTAAACAAATGTTCTAAAGTGCTTTTCAAGCATCTTCCATTCAGCAATTTTTGAAATGGCAATTTGCCGCTTATTTTTCGGCACATTGGACTGGAAGGCTTTGTCAATACAAATTCCCATGAGGTTTTCCTGCATTAGACTCACCCCTACGGGGTGGTCGCTGTGCCACCTATCTTTCAATGCACCGCCGGAAATTGGTGGAAAGATACAGACAAAATCAACTAGATGATTCGCTGTAGCCTGTAATATGGAGGAGTGGGTTTGGACATTATAAGGCTCATAGCATTGCTACTGCACCCCATTTTAGCATCTGGTCTTGTGGCTTGGGTATGGTGGCAATACTCTTGGAGGAAAAAATCTCATGAGTTGAAAGGAGATGAACGCGCCGAGCACCTTAGATTACACGAACAAAGAGGAGGGCAACTACTGTGGGCAGCGATTGTTGTCGCATTGGTAGCTGTTGCTGGAAGAGCGATTGCTGGATGGAGAACTCATGGAGATTTTATGGCAGAAATTTGGCCAACCAGCATCCATGGAATTACAGGACCTATCGGAATTGTAATTCTTTGGCAACTATCAAAAATGGGAAAAAGGACAAAAACTGCGCGTGAGAATGGTGAATCTTTTTCGCACTTGAAACTAAAACACGGAAGAATGGCGGATTTGGTTATTGCACTGGTATTCATACATGCCTTCCTCGGTTTTCTCTATTTATTTGCAGTTCTTGGATGATTTCACATAACCAGTGACGCACTTCGTTGATATAGACAAGTCCTCGGGACTGAAGATATGGAAGGTGCCACTGACCCGAGTATGCTCGAAGACAGAGTATTTTTCAAACTCGGATTATTTATTCACGACCATAACAAATCAGTTCTTGTTTTAGGTCTCATCTCTTGTATTTTGATGACTAGCCTCGTTGGATTGGGTGCAAACTGGTCTGAAGCATTTGGAGAAGATAATGTTGAATCTCTTCGTGCAAGTGATATGTTATCCGATTCGTTCAAGGAAGAAAATGGTAGTACAGGACATAGTTTCACTTTTCTAGTCTACCACCCAACTCTTACAGATAATGACACCGAATGGCAACAAACAATTTACGGTTCATTAAGTAAATTTTCAAACCGAGATGATGTCAGTATTTTGTATTCATGGCAAGTTGACGAGATAGAGCGCTTAGATTATGTTGCACATACGGAAAGTGGTTTTATTGCTCAGAATATCATTACCATAGAGGGTGATAGGACTCACGCCAAAGCAGTCTTTGATGAAAACCAAGAATCGGTGAAATTATTCGGAGAATTTGTTTCTTGGAAGACTGAAGGGGTGGCAATTGAGTGGACGTTTGATAATCGGATCACTGAAGATTTAGTCAAGGCTGAAATTGTTTCTGGACCTCTAACTCTAATCATTCTCGGGTTGGTATTTGGTTCAATTATTGCTGCCTTTTTGCCAATAGGAGTGGGAATTGCAACTGTTGCTGCTGCAATGGGTATGACCATTTGGTTGAGCAATGTTACTGATGTTACCCAATATGCAACTAATATTATCACATTGATTGGTATTGGTGTTTCAATCGATTATTCTTTGTTTTTGGTTAATCGGTTTAGAGAAGAATTGGCCAGTGATAGGGATGTTAGAACTGCTATTGCGATGAGTACAGCAACCGCTGGTAAGGCAGTATTTTTCTCAGGAATTACTGTTGCAATTGGTTTGATGGGAATGTTGTTCTTCAAGAACACTAGTCTACCAAGTTTGGGAATTGGAGGTACAGTTGCTGTATCTATTGCGATGGTATATTCAACCATCGTACTTCCTGCTGTAATGTCAATCCTTGGAAAAAGAGTTGACAGTGGTAAGATTCCTTTCTCCTTCAATTTGGAGGCTAAGGAAACGGGTGTATGGGCTAATATTGCTAACAAGGTGATGAATCATCCTTGGAAGGTTCTCGTTCCTGTTCTGATATTATTGCTAGGAGCAGGCGCTCCATTCCTATATGCTGAATTTTCTCTATCCTCGTGGTCTGCATTACCGCCTGATGATGAGTCGCGTCTTGGCAAAGAAGTGATTGAAGATATTTGGCCAGATCAATCATCAAATCAAATATTCTTGGTAATTGAATTGGATGGTACTGATGCTTTTAGTGAAGATAATTTACGAGCCCAATATCAATATATCAAGGCGCAAATTGGCGATGATAGAGTTCGTAGTGCGAGTGGTATTGGCCTGCCCGATAGTTCTATGAATGAATCACAAGTAATCTCTTACTGGAGTACACCCAATGAAAATTTGGATGAACAACAAATTGCTCTTCGTGACTTGATTAGAGATTCCTTTGTCAATGATGAAATTACATTTATTTTACTTAATTTAGAGGGAGAACAAACGAGTGTAGAATCAAGAAATGTAGTTGAAGACATTAGAGCTAATCGGAATGTTTTGACCGATCAATTATCTGGTGAAAACGACTATTTGTCTGTTGCTGGATTTGCTGCATATAATGCTGATACACTCAACTCAATTTCTGATAATCTACCTATGGCACTCGGATTTATTTTCCTTGCAACCTCTGTATTAATTTTCATTCAAGTTCGTAGCGTAATAATCCCAATCAAAGCAATAGTGATGAATATTCTTTCAGTTTCAGCATCATTTGGAATGCTTGTT
>Ga0206679_10003638_pt1 | contig 11756 bp, 12 predicted proteins | sample M110012015metaG_FD_155464 | JGI IMG/M metagenome (GOLD analysis project Ga0206679, IMG submission 155464) | Ammonia-oxidizing marine archaeal communities from Monterey Bay, California, United States - M1 100m 12015 | ecosystem: Environmental > Aquatic > Marine > Intertidal zone | place: USA... | reverse complement strand
GGATTACATTTAAAAAATGCATTGTACTTACTATCAAAATGATCTATCAAGAACGATTTATTTACTGCCTCTACATTTGTATACAAACCCCATAAAGTATCGTTAATATATAAATTAGTAAAGTTTGCCTGAGAAGAAGGCATGTACTTTCTGGAAATCTCATAACTCAACACCTCTCTGATAAAAGAAGGATCCTGAATTACATTAGAAAGTTTAAGTTTATCAATTCCTTGGTGATCTTGTCCATCAATTATATAATCTAGTTTTATGTTAAATGGATTTTTAACTCTATTTACACTTACTGAACTAAAACCTTTATACCTCACTCCTACACTATCATAAGTACTTCCATCAATAATTACATCTGCAAGAATTCTATCGTTATCACCAACAACATAAAAACTATCCAAAAGATAATCCCAATCAGATTGATAAAAATATAAGCGAATTTCTCTTACTGTATCAATATCATAAAAATTAGATTGAGAAAATGAATTTATTTGAAATAGAAACGCAAAAATAAATAATAGAGATCTCTTTAACATTTTCTATTTTATATAAGAAATTCGTTTTGTTTGTAATTGTCCGCTATTATATATTATATTTAGAATATATATCCCTTCACAAAAACCTGAAAAATCAATTTTTTCTTCAAAATGTCCGGAAAAACTATTTATCTGCTTATTATAAATTTTTTGCCCAAAAGTATTATAAACTTCAATTTTTATATTTTGAGTTTTTGATGATTTAAATTCAATAGTAACATCAAAATTTGTAGGATTTGGATAAGCTAAAATCCCATCAATAATTATGTCATTTTCAACTGAAGTAGAATTGAAACAAGAAGTAGTAGCAGTTGAATTCATATAAGGTTCTAATGCAATAATTCCCGAATATTCGCATTCATATCTGAAAGCTTTTGGAGATCCTGCATTATATGGTCCCCAGATTATAGTATTGCCGGTAGAGTCTACTTCATACATTACACCAGCACCTCCCTGACCTGCAGAAGCATTCACAAAAATGTTTCCATTCGACATTCTGTCAGAAGCGGATTGACCAGAAGCAGAATAAGCGCATTGGTACCTAGTTGTATAAGATGATGGACCAAAAGCTTGACCGCTAGCTCTGTAATAATTATATGGATTACCCGTATCAATAGGAGTTTCAATACCATCAATTGCAGACTGGTTGTTACTCACTCCACTATTATTGAATATCTGTAAGAAACCTCCATTTGGCCTTCCATCATTTGGAATCCACCTTACATCATGCACAGCTGATGGAATAACTTGTGCACCTGGCATATCATAATTAGATGGATTTCCCCATCTATATAAAATATCTCCACCCATTCCTGAATTTCCTCCAGAGTGAGAAGCGGCCTCAACAGTAGTTGTACTATGGTCAATAATATAAATTTCAGAAGCAAAACGAGAAGAAAAAACAATTTGATCTAACTCTTCATTATAATCCACACCATTTACATGAAACCAATCTCCTCCTCCTCCACCACCAGGAGGGCCTCCACCAGCTGTAATCATATTGATATCAATCAATTGAGGATTATCTGAAATTACACCATAGTTTGGTTTATTTTGGTCTACATCCTGTATCATATGATCCCAAATATGCCATTCCCAAACAATAGTAGCTCCACCATTTCCATCATCTGCAAGTTCTACAAAATGAGTAGGCCATTTTTCGGAAGTTGCATTATCATAACCCATATCATTCAATTCTGTATCTGATTTCACTTCCCAAGCAGTGATTAACACATTGTCGCCTACTAAAGTTAAATCATGATGACTTAAATGATCTGCAGTAGAATAAACATAATCCCAAACGATACTTCCATCAGGAGAAATTTCTTGTACTCTACCAGCATCTGCAGCACCGTTTAGTATATTTCCATTATATTTTGTTCCTCTAACTAGGTTTCCATTTTTCTTTAACTGAACTGTATAATTACATTCGGTTGACATATTCCAAGTATGAGCAATATTTTGATTTTCATCTATTAAATAAGTAGTATTTGACCCTTGAGAATTATAAAGTGCAAATCCGTTAAAATTTTGTGCATTAACAAAAATTACTGAAGAAAGTAATAGTAGAATAATGAGTGGTCTTTTCATTTTTTTAGTTTTTATTGATTAATATTTACATTAGAACAAAAATACATAAAAAGGTTTAACAAATTTATAGGAAAAAGAAAAGTATCTTATGTGTTCAGATATAATTTCTTTGCTTTTTCCCAGAAAACATCCATTTCGGTTAAATTCATTTCGTCTAATTTTAAACTTTCTTCTTCAATAAGGTTTTCCATTATCTGAAATCTTTTTATGAATCGTTTGTTGGTTCTCTCTAGAGCATCTTCTGGATTTACATTTATAAAACGGGAATAATTGGTTAATGCAAACAGGACATCTCCAAATTCAGCTTCTATTCTGTCGTTATCTCCTTTTTCAATTTCAACTTTCAGTTCCTCTATTTCCTCCAATACCTTGTCCCAAACCTGATGCTTATTATCCCAATCAAATCCAATTCCTCTAACTTTTTCTTGTATTCTGAAAGATTTAACTATTGCAGGTAGAGATTTTGGTACTCCTTCCAATACTGACTTCTTTCCTTCTTTCAACTTTAACTTTTCCCAATTTTTTTTCACCTCTACCTCATCTTTAACTTTTACATCTCCATAAATATGTGGATGCCTATGTACTAATTTATCACAAACTCCATTGATTACATCTGTAATATCAAAGTCATTTGTTTCGGAAGCAATACGCGAATAAAAAACTATATGAAGCAGTAAATCACCTAATTCTCCTTTTATTTCTTTCATATCTTTATCTAGAATCGCATCCGATAGTTCGTACATTTCCTCAATAGTTAAATATCTTAAACTCTCAAAGGTTTGTTTTTTATCCCACGGACATTGTTCTCGTAACTCATCCATTATAGTTATGAGTCTGGAAAAAGCTTCTGTTTTTTTCTGCATAAAGTAAATTATTTAATGCAAACTTAGTTAATCCTAATAAAACCTATAATTTTGCAGACAAATTAATTACACAATGGATAATTTCTTAGGTTTATTTTTAATCACAATCGTATTTATGGTTTTTGTATTTGCAGGAATTGGAATAAAAATTCTATTGAAAAAAAATGGTGAGTTCTCCGGAACCTGCGCAAGCAATAACCCAATGTTAAACAAAGAAGGAGAAGCTTGTGGTTTTTGTGGAGCTGAACCTGATGAAAAGTGTAAAAAACAGGAAGAATAAATTATTCGGAAACCTCTAAATTTTTAGTTGAGAAGGTTTTCCAATTCCCATCCTTATCCGAATACACAAAATATAATTTCAGGTCAGGATTGTTTTTAGCAAACTCCTTACTTTTTCGTATTCCCATACACATAAAAGCAGTTGCATAAGCATCCGACAACATACAAGAAGGATGAATAACGGTAGCAGATAACATTCTATTCTCTGCAAAATAACCGGTTCTAGTACTGATTGTATGAGAATATTTCACTCCATTTATTTCTTTATATTTTCGGTAGTTTCCAGAAGTAGCTAAAGAAGTGTTTTCTAAAGAAATTATAAACTGAAACCTATCTGACACATCCATCTCCTCTTGTGGTTTATCAATTCCAACAGTCCAAAATTTATCATCAGGATTTACACCTTTTGCTTTTAATTCCCCACCAATTTCTACCAAATAATTCTGAATTCCTTTTTCAAACAAGAAATTTGAAACCACATCTACAGAATATCCCTGAGCTATGGAATTATAATCTAATTGCATTCCTTTCGGAAGCAATAAGCTATCATTTATAATATTAATTCTAGAATAATCTACCAGTTTTAATATTTTAGAAACCTCCAAAGAATCAACTTCAAACAAATCACTTTCAGGACCAAATCCCCAATAATTAGTTAGCGGAGCAATAGAACAATCAAACTCTCCATTAGTCTCCAAATATACTTTCTGTGCAGCATAAAAAACATCCGAAAACATTTTATCTACTTTTAGTTTTTTTCCTTTATTTAACTGAGAAATTACAGAAAATTCCGCATAAGTAGAAAGAGAAGAGTCTACTTCTGAAAGTAAACTATCTATTTGTGATTTATAATTTGCCCCTCCTTTTGACATATATTGAATATGGTAAAATGTACCCTGAGTTTCTCCTATATTCTGAACCAATATAGTTTTCACTTCAGAAGAAGAACAAGAAAAAAGTAAAGCGAAAAATGATATAAAAATATATTTCATGACGCAAAAATAAATATTTTATATATTTGGAGAATGAAAATAGCAGCAAATAATATAAAAGAATATTTACACAACATTCCTGAAGAAAGAAAAGAAGTATTCAATAAATTAATGGATGTAATTAGAGAAAATATCCCAGCAGGATTTTCGGAAGAACTATCTTACGGTATGCCAGCTTGGGTAGTTCCTCATTCTCTATATCCTGATGGATATCATTGCAGTCCAGAATTACCGCTTCCTTTTGCAACTGTTGCTTCACAAAAGAATTTTATTGCAGTCTACCATATGGGTATTTATGCAACACCCCAACTTTTAGATTGGTTTGTTGGAGAATTCCCAAAATATTCTAAAAGAAAATTAGATATGGGTAAAAGTTGTATCCGTTTTAAAAAAATGGATGACATTCCTTTTGAACTAATTGGAGAGCTTATGCAAAAAATGACTCCACAAGATTGGATCAATAAATATGAAAGTGTTTTTAGGAAATAATATTAATCAATAAGAGATTTCCCATTTAGTCTAAATTGAGACAAATGATTAGTTCCACTATTACCTCTAACACCTTTATTATGTTTAACAATACCATTATTATACAACTTATTAGGAGTATCAAATTCTTCTCCCGTAATAACAAGTTTTAAAAAGAAACTTGAAGTAAGAATAACTTCATAATCCAATCCTTTATATGGTCTAATTAGATTTAATGGGGTTCCATATTTTTCACCAATAGACTTTAGTCTATCATCTGTTTCTAAAGTTGTTGGTTTTAACTCTTCAATATCACATCTTGTAGCGTCATAAATAGACATAAATTCTACAAATTCTGATACTAATGTATCTTCATCATCCCTAAACCATTCTCCTTCTGTGTTTCTACTATTTAATATTGCATGCAACAAATTCTCTACCTTATCCATATTGTCTACAAAAAACACTTCTAATATTCTGTATCCAACTGGGGATTTAGTTCTATTTAAACTATTTTCCCTAGAAACAGGGTCTATAGATTGTCCTATTTTTTTATCAGATATTCCTACTTTTCTCTCAAGAACATCATAATGTTCACCTATATAAATATACCCTTCCATATTTTTATTTTAGTACTTATTTTTGATGAGTCGCATAGCTCCTCCACTTCTCTAATAGCAAACTTAAATCTTCTGGTAAATCAGAATCAAACTTCATTTCTTTTTTGGTAGTAGGGTGTAAAAACTCTAAAGATTTGGCGTGTAAAGCTTGTCTTGGACAAATTTTAAAACAATTCTGTACAAACTGTTTGTATTTGGTAAAAGTAGTTCCTTTCAAAATTCTATCCCCACCATACTCTTCATCATTAAAAAGTGGATGTCCTATATGTTTAAAATGAGCTCTAATCTGATGAGTTCTTCCGGTTTCTAACTTACACTCTACTAAAGTGGTATATCCGAGTCGTTCTACAACTTTCCAATGAGTTACTGCATGTTTCCCAAACTCTCCATCAGGGAATACATCCATAACCTTTCTGTTTTTTAAACTTCTACCAATATGTCCAGTAATAGTCCCCTCCTCTTCAATTACATCTCCCCAAACCAAGGCTAAATACCTTCTATTCAAATCTCTATTTGCAAATTTCTCTCCCATTATAGTCATAGCATTTTCATTCTTAGCAATTATCAAAATACCAGAAGTATTTTTATCAATTCTGTGTACCAAACCAGGACGAGTATCATCACCCATATTCGGTAAATTCTTAAAATGAAATGCTAATGCATTTACTAAAGTTCCTTCCCAATTACCAAAACCAGGATGAACTACCATTCCTGCTTCTTTATTTACAATCAATATATTATCATCCTCATACATTATGTTAATAGGAATATCTTGAGGAACCAGTTCGTGTTCTCTTGGAGGGTTTTTATACTCTACTGTAACCACATCCCCTCCTTTAACTTTGTAATTTGATTTTACAGAAGTTCCATTCACAAAAACATAACCATCTTTTGCTGATTGTTGAATTTTACTTCTACTAGCATTCTCAATAAAATTCATCAAGAATTTATCTACTCTTAAAGGATCTTGCCCTTTATCCGCCTCAAATTTATAATGCTCAAATAATTCCTTATTATCTTCCATTACTTTTTATAATTCATAACTAAAATTTCTACTCCCTTACTTTGTTTTTTTCCTTTTTGAGCAGCTGCTGCTTTTACGAATTCTTTACTTTCCCAAACAAACTTATCTTTCGGGAGCCACTCACTTAAAAGGTCGAATGCGTAATACGAAAGAGAGAATTTTCCTTTAATATTTGCCAATTGCGTACATAGTTTTTTATGGTCTTCTACATCAAAATCGTGCAAAGAATAATAATTTTCCGTTTTCCAATAAGGAGGGTCTACATAAAAATAAGTTTTCGGACTATCGTATTTTTCAATAACTTGCTCGTAACGTAAGTTCTCGCATTTTGTAATTTTTTGCAACTTCTTGGTGAATTTCGGGTTTACTAATCTACCTCTGAAAGAATCGAATTTTGATTTGTATTTTCCTTTCAAATCAATAAATTTAGCTTTCTCTGCATTTAACCCTGAAAAAACCTGGGTCATGATATAAGAATATTTCTGTCCGAATTCAAAATCACCTAATTCAATCTTACTAATATCTTTATTTTTGAAAATATCCTTCTGAAATTTGTAAAATAACTTTTCGTTTTGAGCCTTTAAATCTATCATAAATTTATGAAACTCTTCTGGGGTTCGGCAACACTCAAATAAGTTTACCATATACCTGTTAAAATCGTTATAAATAACCTCTTTCAATTTTGGTTTTTCATGTATATCTCCATTTACATACACCCAAAAAGCACCTCCAAAAACCTCTACATAAGTTTCAATATCCTCCGGGATATACTCACATATCCACTTACTCATTCTACTTTTTCCTCCTATATAACTTATCATTAATTCAGTATTAGTTTTTTTGTTATTTGTGTTTTACCATCTGAAATTTGAATAAAGTACATTCCATTTTTCAAATCTTCTTTATAAATATCTACCTTCCTTTCCCAAGAAATAATTGTCCTTACATTTCTTCCCACCATATCAAAAACAGAAATAGTTCTTTGTTTAGGTTCCGAAAAGTAAACAGAAGTTATTTCAGAAAACGGATTTGGATAAATCTTACACTTTATTGTTTGATGAGAAAATACAAAATTTACTAAAGGTTCATCATAATTAACTACAGGTCTAATCATCCAAGCACCAGGAAACTGAGAATTAACCCATCCTCCTCCAATATTATACATCATATATTGATTAGCTATTGAATTTTTGTCTAATCCTAAATTCAATACATCATCTGTTATTTGTTCCCAACCAACATAAAATGTTCCTATAAGGCCTACTCCGTAATCAAGGTAATAACTAGTGAATTTCCCTCTATCTTTATATTCAATCTCCACGGTATCTTTATACACTTCTTGACCTGGATCTCCATTATTGTCTGCCCAAATAGTAAGAGCAAACTTATTATTTGTTAAATCCTCATGCATCTCTACAAATTTCATTTGTATAATTCTAACAGTGTCCGGCCTATTTAACTTAAATTCATACGCTAACTTTGCTCCTTGAACATTTATTCCGTAAGCAGATTCTGCACTACCATCATCATATGAAAAATGATTGTAAAATTTCTGGATATGTGAAACAGTATCATTATTTTTATTGTCTGAAGGTTCTGTTTTTATGGAATTCCTAAAAATAAATTCCGCACTATCAGAGGAAGATACTGGAAACATTTGGTCATAGAGCATTACAGGAGGAGAATTAAAAGCATAAATACCACTTACCGAATAAGAAGGAACATCTACATTTCTGGTAGAATTATTACCACCCAAAACAGGATAATGGTAAACTAAGCTATTATTCTTAAACACATCATATCTGTAATCAATTGATTGAATAATATTTGTATTATTTCTTAAAAGAATATCAAGAGTATCATTCATCTCTACACTTACATCATTCACAAAATGAACCCAAGGCATTTCCCTATATCTTTTAAGTATTTGCGGAGTATTTCTAACAAAAGCAACATCATTCAGTTCAGATGTGTCTGAAGGAAAATGATACTCATCTAACTTCACATAATCAATGTTCCAATGGTCGAAATTACCTGTAACAGAAGCCAAATTTCTAAATCTGAAATGAAACTTTTCAGTTAAATATTCAGGATTTGTAAAAACATAAACAAACTTTTTAAACTCATGAAAAAGAGAACCCTCTTTCTTCCAAATAGTATTCCAAATAATATTCCCTAAAGTATCTGTACCAGAAGAAAATTCTAATATAAGCGAATCTGAAACTTGGGGGTCATTCCCATTTCCTTGTGGTTGATAATAAAACATGAAATAAGCAGTGTCTGCATCTGACAAGTCTATTTGATGAGAGTTTAGTGTGTCCGCATTTTCAGAATCTGTTCCAGTTAAAGACATATTGTAAGCCCTTCCACTACTATTTAAACCATCAAAAGTAGCAACTCCAATTGTAATGGGATTAATTCCATAGTTACGATTTATAAAAACTGAATTACTCTCCCAAAGATTAGAATCTGGATAGGAGGAAGAAGAGGAAAAATCATCTATAAAAGGAATGCTTAGAATAGATTTTGTTTTGTAAATATCTCCTTTGTTTTCAAATAAAGATGAATTACAAATCAAATCTGAAACTACTTCTTGTGAAAAAGAAGAAATAGAAATAAATAACAAGAAAATAATTATATTTTTCATTCTATATTTATGGTATCGTTAATTATTAAAGTATCCGCAAACTGACTGATAACAATATCAACCATATCACCTGATTGTAATTTAGTATTAGATAACGGCCTTTGGTTCAAAATAATTGCAGTGAGTGTATCTGTTATTTTTCCTTCCGAAATAATTTCCCCAACTCTCAATCTGCTCTCTTCTAACAAAAGAACTGCATTTTGTTTATTTATCCCAATTAAATTAGGAACTACAATTTTACTAGAGCTTCTACCACTACCAAAAACTAAAGTTATAGTAGCTCCTTCAATTAAATACTGACCTGGAAAAACCTCACTATCTCCTACTTTTATTTTAGTTACAACAGAAGAAATAGAACTATAATTTTGTGATTTTATAAAATCTATCTTAAAATGAGATTTTAATTGGTTTACTGCTTCCCTCTCTGACTTATTAAAGACATCTGGAATACTAAATTTCTGACTAGTGTTACAATTTACAGTTATATAGATTTTTCTCCCCTCTTTAACAAAGGTTCCAGGTAAAGGATCTTGAGTAAAAACCGTTCCTTTCGGAACAGAATCAGTATAAACAGAATCGGTAATAATATATTTCAAATTAGCTAAATCCATTTCTAACTTCATCTCTTCTACTGATAATGACTGGAAATTCCTCAATTCGAACTCCTTGCCATTTAAGGTATATATATTTAAAAAAATAAGAAGTAAATAAAACAGAATAAGAGTACTAAAAGAGGCAATTATAAAGTGAAAATAAAATATTTTCTTTTTAAGAAAACTGAAAAATGATCCTTCTTCAAGATTAATAGATGAAATCTTATTTTTTAAAACACCTAATAGTAATGTAATGTTAGAAACGAAATCTCTTTTCTTATTTATTTTAATTTCAGAACTAGTAATATCATTCCCCTCAACTAAAAGACTATTATCTTCTGTTTTGACCTGGTTATTTATATTATCTGAATCAATACAAAAAGGACATTTTTCTAAATCCTCCCTATAAAAATGACCATTACTACATTGTTTAATTCCTTCCATGTTCTGTTTAAAAGAATTACAAATATAAAAAATATCAAATGTAAATTAGTATAAAAATTTATAGATTTGTGCTAATTAATTTTAGATGAAAGAAATAGCAATATTAACAGGAGGAGATTCGGCAGAACACGAAATATCACTACAGAGTGCAAATGTAGTTTTAAATAATTTAAACCCTGAAAAATACAGAGGAACTTTAATACACATTAAAGAAGGCAAGTGGACTGCAATATTTGAAAATAAGACTATTGAAATAAATAAAAAAGACTTCTCGATACTCCAAAACTCTTCAAAAAAATATTTTGACTTTGTATTTATGGCTCTTCATGGGCCTCCTGCAGAAAACGGAACACTTCAACCTTATTTTGACTCACTAAACTTACCATACAGTAGTTGTAATTCACATGTATCAGCCCTTACATTTAATAAAATTGAATGCAATAAAAAACTAGCAGAACTAGGATTTAGATGTGCAAAATCCATGAATTTAAAAAAAGAAGAAGAAATAGATAAAGATGAAATAATAAATACTCTAGGACTCCCTTGTTTTATAAAACCCAACCAAGCTGGGTCTAGTTTTGGAATATCTAAGGTTAAGAGTAAATCTGAAATTGATGAAGCTATAAACAATGCATTAAAACATGACAAAATGGTATTAATAGAAGAGTTTATTGAGGGAATAGAGGTAAGTTGCGGAGTAAGAATTCTAAATAATAAAGCTAGATCATTTCCTATAACTGAGATTGTAACTGAAAATGATTTTTTTGACTATGAAGCTAAGTACAAAGGACTCTCTAAGGAAATAACACCCGCCAGAATCAGTAAAGAATTAACAGAACAAATACAGAAAACAACAGAGGAAATATATAATAAAATGGAGTTAAGAGGAATATGCAGAATAGATTATATTATAATGAATCAACTTCCATACATAATTGAAATAAATACAATACCTGGTTTATCAGAAGAAAGCATACTACCAAAACAAGCAAAAGAAGCTGGAATATCTCTTTCTGAACTTTTTGACAATTGTATTGAAACTACTCTAAAATAAATATTTATATTAGCAACCCTAATAAAAAATCAAAATGAGCGATAGAACTAATGAGGAAAAGCTAAGAATTTTACAAGAAAGATTAGCAGTAATTCAAAAGAAGACAGAAACAAAACAGGAAGAAAGGTTTGAAAGTACGCAACCAGTCGCTCCTGTTTTTAAAGAAGAATTAGTCAATCAACCTAATATAGACCCTATTGCACCAACGGCAAGAGAACCAAGAAACAAATCTAACACTCTTAGATATTTCATTATATTTTTTATTATCTCCTTATTAGGATACGGAGCTTTTGAATTCATAGATTTTGACACATTATTATCTTCAGAAACTAAAGAAATAGAGATAAATGAAGATAAAGAGATAACATACCACAAATCAGAATTTAATGGAAATTATCTAATTATTCTTAATTCTTTTAAAGATCTTACAGTTGCAAATGCAGAAGTTCTAAAATTAGTAAGTGAAGGATATAAATGTGATGTATTTCAACTTTCAGGAGTTTCTGATTCAGAAGAAGAAATTTTTCAAACTTACATAGGTCCCTTTAATAAGTTGAAAGAAGCAAATCAATACCTCAATTCTTCTATTTCTATTAAAGAAATAGGAAAGGTTATTGAATTACAATAAATCTTCATT
>Ga0206679_10003637_pt1 | contig 11759 bp, 11 predicted proteins | sample M110012015metaG_FD_155464 | JGI IMG/M metagenome (GOLD analysis project Ga0206679, IMG submission 155464) | Ammonia-oxidizing marine archaeal communities from Monterey Bay, California, United States - M1 100m 12015 | ecosystem: Environmental > Aquatic > Marine > Intertidal zone | place: USA... | reverse complement strand
TAAATACTAAATATGGAGAGGGAGATTGGATTAAAAATTACTCCAACAACCATTTGTTTTTAAATCATGATTTGATTGAAGAAAAAAATATAAGTTTGGAAGAAATTCAGAGAAATTGTGCACAGTTTTTCTTGAAATATGAGTGGGTAAAAAACACTTATACAGCAACACAATTACACGAAAATGAATATTCCAATTCTTTTCATTCCTTAGTTCAAAGAGGTTTTAATCAGAAAAGATCAGGAGATGTAGTAGTTAGTTTGCAAACGGGTTGGCTGTCTTCTTATTGGTCTAACGGAGGTACAACTCATGGTTCATCTTATAGTTACGATACTCATGTGCCACTTATTTTTTTGGGAGGAAACATCCCTCAAGGACAAACAGACAGAAAGGTAAATATCCGTGATATTGCCCCAACAATTTCTACAATTTTAGGAATTGCTTATCCGAATGGTTGTACCGGAAATCCTTTACCTGAAGTTACTCAGTGAAAGAAATAGTTTCATCTGATTACTCTATTTGGATAGGTGAGCATTCACTTTCCAAATTAGATATTTCTGGGTATTCCAAAATTGCAATTTTAGTAGATGAAAACACAAAAAGAGATTGTTTGCCAAAACTTCAACAACTAGAAAAATCTATTGTTATTGAGATTAAATCAGGGGAAGAATACAAAAACATAGATACTTGTAATTTCATTTGGGAACAACTTACCAAAAATAATTTTGATAGAAATTCACTATTAATAAATTTGGGAGGAGGAGTAATTGGAGATATGGGTGGTTTTTGTGCTTCCACTTATAAAAGAGGGATTGATTTTCTTCAAATCCCTACTACCTTACTAGCTATGGTAGATGCTTCAGTAGGTGGGAAATTAGGAGTTGATTTTAATGGATTGAAAAACCAAATAGGACTTTTCAATAACCCTAAGTCTGTTCTTGTAAATCCTGATTTTTTAAAAACACTTCCTGAAAATCAGTTAAGATCGGGTTTTGCTGAAGTAGTAAAACATGCACTTATTTCTGATAGTAATTTGTGGAAACAACTTGCTTTAGCTCCTTTTGAGAGTTTAGATTTAGAAAATATAATTGAAACTTCTGTTCAGATAAAAAATAATATTGTTGAATCTGATCCTTTTGAAAAAGGAGATAGAAAAAAACTTAATTTTGGGCATACTTTCGGACATGCAATAGAGAGTTATTATCTTGAAAAAGGAACTCCAATATTACATGGAGAAGCTGTTTTTATGGGATTGATATTGGAAACAGAAATTTCTCATTTATCGGAAACGGATAAAAATGAAATCAAAAATTACATTCTTAGTAACTTTGCTTTACCCTACACTCCCAAAAAATATAATTTGCGTAAATTTCTGATAAACGACAAGAAAAACCAAAATGGTAAAATCAGTTTTTCTTTATTGAATAGCATTGGGAGTTGCACTATCAACCATCTGTTTTCTGCTGATGAATTATAAAATTTCTCATCCTACAAAAGTGGTGGAATGTGAGATAGACTTACCTTTTTCCAAAAGTATTTCTAATCGATTGTTAATTATTCAAGCTCTTTGTAAAGAAGATTTTACAATCACAAATTTATCCAACTCGGATGATACTAAATTCTTACAAAATGCACTAAATTCTACTAATCATACAATAGATGTTGCTGCTGCAGGTACTTCCTTTCGTTTTCTAACTTCTTATCTTTCTACTTTAGTAGGTAAGGAATTTATCTTGACTGGAACACCACGAATGAAAGAAAGACCAATCAGAAAATTAGTAGATGTTTTAAGAAAAATGGGAGCTCAGATTGAGTATTTAGAGAAGGAAGGTTTTCCACCATTAAATATTACAGGAAAAGAATTGAAAGGGGGTGAAATAGAAATGGATGGAAGTATTAGTTCACAATTTGTTTCTTCAATTTTATTAATTTCACCTACTTTAGAAAAAGGATTGTCCCTAAATATTTCAGGAGGTATTGTTTCAAAACCTTATATTGAAATGACATTGAAACTAATGCAAGAATTTGGAATTTCTCATAGTTGGACTGGAAATGTTATTGAAGTAAAACCTCAAAAATATATTGCTAAAAACTATAAGGTAGAAGGGGATTGGTCGGCAGCATCTTTCTGGTTTCAGATAGCTGAATTATCTGATAATTGTAAAATTACACTAAACGGTCTTTCTGAAAATTCTATTCAAGGAGATAAAAAAGTATTGGAGTTATTTGAGAAATTAGGAGTAAATTCAGAATTTAAAAATGGGAAGATAATCCTCTCCAAAAAAGAAGATGAAAACATTCCTTCTGAAATAAACCTAATTAATAATCCTGACTTGTACCAACCTTTAAAATGCACGATTTTTTCTAAAGATGTAAAAATCAATTTTTCAGGATTACAGACCTTAAAATATAAAGAAACAAATAGGGTAGGTGCAGTAGAAAAGGAACTGAAAAAATTAATTACTAATAAAATAATTAAAACTTATAAAGACCACAGAATGGCTATGAGTTTTGCTCCTCTTTGTTTAAAATATGGAGAATTACAGATAAATGATGTAGAAATAGTAAGTAAATCCTATCCTGATTTTTGGAAGGATTTAGAAAAAGGAGGGTTTAAAATAAATTCTTTAACTGAGATAAACAACTAATTTCGAAAGATGGATTTTCTTGATGAGATATTTTTTCAGGATTAAAATAAACTCCATCTATTCCACAATTCTGACATCCAATAATATCAACTTCCAAATCATCACCTATATAAATACTTTCATCTGAAGTGGTTTTTGCTTCAGATATAGCAAATTCAAAAATCTTAGGATTTGGTTTTTTTACTCCTACTTGTTCGGAAGTGATTATTTTGCCAAAATATTTTTCTAAGTTTGAGTACTTAAGTTTTATGTGTTGAACTTTTTCAAATCCATTGGTGATAATATGCAAACTGTATTTTTCTGATAAATACTCCAAAACTTCAATAGTATATGGAAATAATTTATTCTTTTTTGGGCAAAAAGAAATGTAATCTTCTCCAATTTTTTCGGCAAGTATTGGGTCTATTATATTATAATCGGCAAGTGCTCTCTGAAATCGTTCTCTTCTCAAATCTTTTTGAGATATTTTATCAACTCTGTATAATTCCCATAACTGTTCATTATGAATTTTGTAATTTTCTATAAATCCTTCATAATCCATAATCCCTCTTTTTTTAAGATGATAAGTAGAATAAAGTTCTAAAAGGGTTTCATGAGAATTAAATTCAAAGTCCCAAAGTGTTCTGTCTAGATCAAAGAAGATATGTTTTATCATTTTAACTACATGAAGTTAAAACAATTGAAAGAATTATGGACCAAATTACCACAGAGCTCATAAGTACAGGAATGGTTTTTTTCTTGTCAGGGAAAAATCGGAGTGCTATTAGCGTTCCGATAGGGATGGATAATAAAATAGGAGTGATTGCCGCAATTCCATATATCCCATATTTTCGTGCAGTTTTTATTGTTATAATTTCTTTTACCCCTCTCTTTTTCTTTCTTTTCACCTTTTGTTTTTTAGGAAACAAATTATTAATCTTACTACTTAATAACGAAAATAGAAAAACCCCAAGAACCCCTCCAATAACCGAAAATAATAATGTTTGTAAAAAAGTAAAATCATATTCATAAGCGGATAGTGGAATAGCTACCATAAATTTAAAACCACTCAAGGAAATTACAATTAATATTTTTAGAATAGTTGACATAGATAACTTTTTATCTCTTAACGAGATAAGATTTTAAAGGTTTGCTAAATTGATAAAAAAATGAATGCAAATAACAGAAAGCTATTTTAATTCTTATTCATTTATAATTTTTCTCCATACGCAAGGTCTCCAGCATCTCCCAATCCAGGTACAATGTACGATTGTGAAGTCATCTCTTGGTCAATAGCTCCAAGCCATAAAGTACAGTTTTGGGTAGGGATATTTCGTTTTACATAATCTATTCCTTCTGATGAGGCAATAATTGCTACTATATGTATATGTTTTGTTTTTCCTCTACTGAGTAGTGCTTCCATTGCTAAAATCATGGAAGAACCAGAAGCCAGCATAGGATCGCAAAGTATTATGGTTTTATCTTCCAAATTAGGAGAAGACATATATTCAATCTTAATTTCGAAATCTCCTCCTTTTTTGTGTTTTCTGTAAGCTGAAATAAAGGCATTGTCCGAATTATCAAAATAATTTAAGAATCCTTGATGTAGAGGAAGTCCCGCCCTAAGTATAGTAGCGAGTACAGGCTTTTCTGTCATTAAACTTTCTGTGGAAATACCGAGTGGAGTAGTGATATCCTTAATTGTATAGTCCATTTTTTTACTTATCTCATAAGCAAAAACCTCTCCAATTCTTTCAATATTTCTTCTGAATCTCATGGAATCGTTCTGAATATTTACGTCTCTTATCTCTCGGATAAAATGATTAAATATTGAATTGTTTTTTCCTAAATTTATGATTTCCATATTCTTGAGTTTTTAGTTTCCTGTTCCCCTCTATAAAATTAAATAAATTTATTTACAATTCCTTTAAGAGGTAGAATCTTAGTAGTATGTTCTATAGAAGGCCCCGCGCACCAAACCGTTTTATAAGTGCTACTAAAAGCGGCTTTCTCTACCGATTTCATTCCTTTAAAATAAGTGATCATTTTCACCCATTTTTTTATTTTTTTATTCTTGCTCATCAGTTTTTCCAACCAATTTTGGCTAGTTCCTGTTTGTTGTACATAAGGAGTATTGATTACTGTGCAAGGAGTCCCAGAAATTTTTGTAGTAAAAACAATATCTTCTTTTCCATAATCTACACATGCTTGTTTGTATTCTTCAGAAATATGCGCTTCCGTACAAGCAATAAAAGGAGATCCTATAGAAAGTCCTGAAAAACCAATTTCTAATATCTCTGTAACTCCCTGTTTTGTTCCTATTCCTCCTGCCGAAATAATTGGGAGGTTACAATTTTCAGAAATAATATTGAATAGTTCCTGAGGAGTTAGTTTCCCGGCATGTCCTCCTGCATTTTTGTTTACCGCTATTACGGCATCTGCTCCTAGCTCTTCTACTTTTTTCGCATATGTTTCTTCTACCACATCACAAAAAACTTTAATCCCTTTTGGTTTACATTTTTCAATTACATTTTTCGGGCTCCCAAGTGAAGTAATGATAAAATCAACTTTTAGTTTAACACAACTTTCTAGTTGATTTTGTAGTTTTATATTCGATTTATTTACAATTAAGTTAACTCCTAATCCTCCAGATGTAGTATTGTTTCTTATTTCATTTATTGCATTTTCAAACTCTTCTATTGTTCGGAAATTTAATGCAGGAATACAAGCTGCAATGCCAGAATTCATAGCTTCTATCATCATCTTTGTATTGGTTACTAAAAACATAGGAGCCATTATTATTGGGTGATCTACATCTAGTATGTTGTTTATTCTCATCTTAAAATTTGTATCTTAATTGTATTTTTAATTCTGTTAGTTTGTTTCCTTCTATTTCCTCCCATCCGCTTTTTATTATATCTCTATCATCATATATAGTTTCCGAAAGTTTAATCCAAAGGTCGGTATTTTTTACGATATTATACTTCAGTAACAGATAAATTTTCTTTCCCTTTCCATAAAAGGAAGGAATAGAATAACCATAAAGAACATCATTTTCGTAAGCATAAATTCTACTGTCGTAACTTTCAGTATTAAAATAAGTATATCGTAAACTAAAAGACAATTTAGCAAACATTGGTTTAAACTTCACATCCTGATACATCATAAATCCATTTTCTGTTCCTTCTGGAATGTCTACTTTACTGATTTCAATTCTATTTTTAAACGACCAATTTTCTCCTTCCTTAAAAGCAGAGTTAAAACGATATACCTGTTTTGTTTTTAGTCCGATAATAGGGGAGTTTACATCTTCCAAGTTAAAATTTTCTTCTTTACTTTCCTTCTTATAACGGAAATATAAATTGGTGTTTCGGTTTATTTTATAGTCCGTTTGTATAAAGTAATCTTTACCATAACTATTTGTGTTGGTATAATATCGTAACCATGGATATTTGTAAAAATCTACATAAGTTCTGATTTTCCATTTTAAGTTTGGTTTAAATTCAATAGCACTATAAAACCCTTTTTCATTTTGAGTTTTGCTTTCTGCAAATGAATTTGCATAATTATTCTGAAAATCTCTATCGTAATTTCTGTACATAAATGCTGCCGAAAGTGTTTTGTCCAAACCAATTAATACTCCATGTAATTGTGCTGTTCCTCCGTTTTTACTTTTTCCATACTCTCCAAAAAAATTGAAGTTTCGGTACAAATACTGATAGTCGGAAGCTACAATATCATTACTATTTGTATTCAAATCAAACTGGTTATAAGTACTTAAATTTCGGTCAATATCTCCAAAAGTATGGTTGTTTATATACGAAACTCCCCAATTTAAATTTCCTATTTTATAGTTAGAGTGCATCCCAAAATGTTGTTCTTTTATGGCGTCTTTATCTAGTAACTCATTTTCCGTTCGGTGCATTCCATTATTTTGTAAGGAGGTGTAAACAAGGTCTTCTGTTTCAGTAGTATCCGTAATGTTTGCGTCAACCGAATTATACGAATAGAAGGATATAATATCCCAATTTTTATTTAAATTTAGTTTTATACTGCTTCCTCTAAAAAATCTATTCTCATCTGAAGATGTGTGAGGTCTGATAATATTTCCTGTTTTTTGTATTCCTATTACTTCAGAAGATTTTCCAAAACCAATCCCTCCAAAAATTGAAATTCCTTGTCCAAACTGTACATTATAATCCCCAATTATTGCTGTTTCTATTCTTCCAATATTCCTTATTCTAAGGTGAGAAGAATAAAAATCGTATCCATATTTTTGATGTTCCCCAAAAAAAGTTTCTCCCTTATCTTTCTCGGCTGTTATTCCTGCTTGCAGGTATTTATTACTCAATCGGTAACGGAATAAAGATTTGTTATTACTCCCAAAATAGTGTTTTTCTCCTACTTCATCTTCCATGTATCCCTTCTGATTTTGAAGGACTCTCTCATCTCTCAACATCACATATTGTTGTATGTTTCCGAAAATACTATAAGTGTTTATTGGTTCCGATATCCTTATAAAAGGAAGAAGTTTTTTTATGGTATTTATATTATAAGTGCTGATGCTTTGTAATTCCAAATAGGAAATAAGTTTTCCGTTTTTCTGTATGTGCGAGAACAGTTTTTCAATCTGAAAAGAGTTCAGAATATGTAAATTCTGTAAGTCCTCTTTATTACAATTATTCAGATTTATTGGGTTTCTGTAATAGAATTCTAAACTTTCATAAAGTTCGGTAAAATCAATTTCTTCATCTGAATTTTCAGCAATTTCTTCAATAATTTGTTCCAGAAAAACAGATTTTTCTTCTATGTTTTGAGAATAAGATAAATTACAAATTAATAAAATAAATAATATGAAAATATTCTTTTTCATATGGACGATTTAAAAGGAAGTACTTAACGAAAACTGGCTACTAAACCCTAAAGTTTCATGGTGATATGTTGCAATATCTACTCTATATTTTTTGTAGGAATAGGCAAAACCGAAAGTGTTTTTATTGTTTTTACTATTGTATCCTGTTCGTAAAAACATTCGGTCTATTATTTCATATTCCAAACCACACTTTATACTTACATTGTCATAATCTGAGCTTTCTCCTTCCGTATATAAATTTACTTTTCGGTTTACTTTGTAGAGTAATCCTACTGAAATGATGTTGTCCAAAGTATTGTTTTCTGTAAAATTTATAGGATTATTAATATGAGCTCCCATTGTTAATTGTCTGTTCAACTCTTTCTGCATTCCTATTTCAAAGCTTACAAAACTAATATTTTCCAGCTTTTCAATGTGAGTATTGTAATAATTTATCTTAATTCCAGAATTAAAAGTTTTACTTAATTTTTTGGAAAAAGAAAGCCCAATCTTATTTTCGTTATACAGATTAAAACCATATTGCTGAACGCTAAGCCCGAAAACTCCACTATTTGTAGGGATTGCAATTAAGGCTGTCTTATTATTTAATTCCTTTAATCTGAATTTGTTTTCTAAGGAAATACCCAGAGAAATTTGGTCAATATTTGTTCCTCCAGCAATGTTTCCATCCATACTCCAAATGCCAGAAAGTGTAGTGTTACAATCTCCAATTCCTCCAGATTGAGTAGAGGAATTAAAGTTGTTTTGTCCAACAGAAATAAGTTGAAGAAAAAGGAATAATATGCTAAAAAAAATGGACTTCATTTCAGTCCACAATTTACACTTTTAATTAAAATAAGTGAGGATAATATTATTCATCTTTTCTCTTTTCTTTTCTACTTGTTTTGCCAAATGAAGTTGGTTTCGGGACCTTACCAAATTCTGTTTTCTGTAAGATGTTTTATAATATTTATTTCCATTCAAATAATCCTGTAAAAATCGAATTCCTTGTTCTAAAAAGATGAGCTCTACAGAGAAGACTAAACTCTTAATTTCAGTTGAGTTTAAATTTTCAGCATTTATATTTAAATACTCTTTTGTAAATACTTCAAAATAATTTAGTTTAAAATTTACCTTCTCTAAATCAGCTTCCTCTTCATTTTCCGAAACACAAATGGTTCGTATTGCATCCGAAAAATCATTTAGAATAGTTCCTGACATTATAGTGTCTAAGTCAATCATACAAATTGCTTTCCCACTTTTTTCAAATAAAATATTGCTTATTTTAGGATCGTTATGACAAACTCTTTTCTCTAGTTTTCCTTCTGAAATAAGCTTTTGAATTCTATTACATTTTTCTCTATTTTCCAAAATATAGTTAATTTCAATCTTACATTCTTCCTTTAACTTTATGTCTGAATTGTCTAAACTTTTTACAAAATTTTGAAAAATAATTTGTGTATTATGAAAATTTGGAATTGTTGTATGTAGTTTCTCTACAGGAAAACCACTGAAACTTTTATGAAAATGAGCAATTGTCTTTCCAGATTCTTTTATTAATTCAATATCACTTGCTTTTGTGTGAGTAATACTTTTATCAATAAAATCAAATGCCCTCCAATATTCATCCTTGTGTTTTATAAAAGATTCTCCATTTTTACTGTGTATTATGTTTAAAGTTCTCACTTTTTTCTGAACTAAAAAGGAAGTAGAGTTTTGTATGTTCTCCATCAATTCCTCAGGGTTCGTAAAAACAAAAGTATTTATTTTTTGTAAAATATATTTATTATTAGTTGTTGCTACCACAAAAGTTGAATTTATCAGACCACTTTTAATGGTATTTATCGACCAAACATTTCCCTCAAACTGAAATTTATTTAGAATTTCTTCCATAATTTTTTTGGATAATTTTTATTTTCTAGTTCTAATTCTATTGATAATTTATCTTCTTTATAGGTCATTCCAATCCATTTTTCATTGCATTGTAAAACTTTCACTTTTTCTTTTCCACTTTTTATAAGTTTATCTACTACCATTGGGATGAAAAATTCTTTACTTTCATCATTTAAATTCTCTTCCAAATACATTTTTAACTCTTTATCTAGATGACTCATAAAACTTGTTTGAAACCCCCACATATTCATGGATACAATTGTACCTTTTTTGAAGTTATTAAAATTTGAAATCCCAATTTCCTCCTTAATATTCTCTAAATAATTGTCAGAGTTAAAATTGCAAATTCCTCTGTTTACACTTCCATTTTCAGAAAGAGTATTTTCTAATTTATAGCCTACCATACAGTAGGAATCTTCTTTTTTCATTAAGTTTTTATAAAGTGTTTTATAAGAAGTTTCTCCGTAAAAATCATCCGCATTTATTATTGCAAAAGGACCTCCTATTTCTTTTTTACAACACCATATTGCATGAGCCGTACCCCAGGGTTTTGTTCTCTTTGTATTAGAATATTGTTCTGGTAGACGGCCCACTTCTTGGAAAACATATTTAACTGTTATCTTATCTTCTATGTTTTTAGATAATTCAGATAAATACTTTTCATGTTCTTTTTGTATAATGAATATTACTTTCCCGAAACCTGATTGTATTGCATCATATATTCCAAACTCTAACAGATAGGAGTTTTGTATTCCAATTTTCTCAAATTGTTTTAGTCTTCCGTATCTACTGGCATTTCCAGCGGCCATTATAATTAAGGTAGCGGTCATTAATAAAAAAGGTCCCCATTGGAGACCTTCATTTTAGTTTGTTCTGAATTTATATTCGTGAACTTTTAAATCATTATTTGCTTTTGTAATTTTCAATTTCAGATTCTCTTTATAATTAGCGACTTTTTGATGTATTTCCTCATTGTCCGTTGCAAGTATTTGTGAAGCTAATATACCAGCGTTTAAAGAAGCGTCTAACCCTACTGTTGCTACTGGTATTCCAGGAGGCATTTGTAAAATAGAAAGAATAGAGTCCCATCCGTCAATTGATATAGAGGATCTGCACGGCACTCCAATAACGGGTACTGTTGTGAATGCAGCAACAACTCCAGGTAGATGTGCGGCTCCTCCAGCTCCAGCAATTATTACTTTAATTCCATTCTTATGTGCATTTGATGCAAACTCTTCTACTAATTGAGGAACTCTATGCGCTGAAAGTGCATTTATTTCAAATGGAATCCCCATGTCATTTAAAAACTCTGCTGCCTTTTTCATTACCGGCATATCAGATGTACTACCCATTATAATGCTTACTACTGCTTTCATTTTCTATTTTTTTTAATTTAACAGCAAATATATTATAATATTCTTATTTATCTTTTCTTGAAACATTATATATATAGGGAATTTTATTTTATGAGCTGCCTGTCTTAAAATCAGGACACATTATATATATAAGCTTCTTTGATATCTTTATATATAAATAATATCAGGTTTCAATTATTTTATATTTAATTGTTTTCTTAGCTCTTTATATCATTTATGTCTCTCGTTTTCTTATATTTTACTGAGTAATCTTGTTTTAAATGGTTGTTTACTCATGGTGTAATGAATAAGAATCTTTTGATTTTATTTTTCTTTCTTTCTTATTGTTTCCCCCTTAGATTATAGTTTGTTCTATTGATTTAACATTAATTATAACAAGATAATAATGATGTTAAAAACAATGTTTTTTAATTAAAATCAATGAAATTAATGAAGGTGAATGATTGTTGTAACCCTATTTTCAGTTGTTTTTCAAATTTAAATACTTATTTTAATTATCTTTTATTGGTCTTATCTTGTTGAATTTCAGAGTTATGAGAAATACTTTTAATTTAATTTAAAAAAAGTGTAAAACTATCTACCATTTGAAAAAACAATCTATATTTGCGACCTCTTTGAACGGATGGTTTTACACCTCCTTTTAGAAGTAGAAAAAGTTCTTTTAAAATAATTAAATAAAAATATTTTCAAATTAGTATTGCAGGTTTAATAATTATATTACTTTTGCAGTCCTTTTTGAAAAACATTTAAGTTTTAAAGGAAGGAAGTTCTTTTAGAAAATAAATTTAAAAATAGTTTCAAATTGTGATTGCGGGTTTAATAATTGTATTACTTTTGCAGTCCTTTTTGAAAAAAGATTTATTTGTTTAAAAGGAAAGTTCTTTGAATTAATGAAGATAGAATCAAAAGATTAAAAACACATCATAAGTCAAGTCAAACTTTTATTACAACGGAGAGTTTGATCCTGGCTCAGGATGAACGCTAGCGGTAGGCCTAACACATGCAAGTCGA
>Ga0206679_10003635_pt1 | contig 11762 bp, 13 predicted proteins | sample M110012015metaG_FD_155464 | JGI IMG/M metagenome (GOLD analysis project Ga0206679, IMG submission 155464) | Ammonia-oxidizing marine archaeal communities from Monterey Bay, California, United States - M1 100m 12015 | ecosystem: Environmental > Aquatic > Marine > Intertidal zone | place: USA... | reverse complement strand
ATAATGGACCAAAGAATACTAGTGCAAATGTTGCAATTGCTTCAGCAAGCCATGCTCTAGTATTAACCATAAAGCAATCCGTCAGAGATTTCAATATAAAACATGGGATTGGGATTAGATCATAAAATAACTACAGGTGCAAGCATCAAAAGATGATTTCATATTTATAGAATAATTTATTCATAAAAATATGCTCAATGAAGGAGATAGTGTTCCAAAATTTACAATAAATGATGCAAATGGAGATAAAGTGAAATCAACTGATTTCAAAGGAAAAAAACATGTCATTTACTTTTATCCAAAAGATTTCACCCCAGGATGTTCAACACAGGCTGATGAATTTTCAACAGATTATAAAAAATTCCAAGATAAAGATATTGAAATTATTGGTATTAGTCCAGATGATGTAGATTCTCATAAAAAATTCTGTGAAAAAATGGGAATTAAATATGTCCTACTAGCAGATACTGAAAAAGAAGTATCAAAAGCATTTGATGTTTGGAGTATGAAAAAATTCATGGGACGAGAATACATGGGAGTAGTTAGAAGTACATTTTTAGTAAATGAGAAAGGTAAAATTTTTAAAATTTATTCCAAAGTAAAAGCAAAAGGTCATGCAAAACAAGTGTTAGAAGATTTTACAAAATAAAAAATTTACAAAATAAAAATAAAAAGAAAAGGTTAGAAACCTTTTGGTAATGTGCCTCTAGATTTTTTAGCAGGTTCTGGTGTAGCTTTTGCTTCAAATCCTTTTGGTAATGCACCACCTTTTTTATTTGCAGATGCTTTTGCTGCAGCTTCTGCTTTTGCGGCGTCTGCTGCTGCTTTTGCATCATCAATTTTTTGTTGTTCCAATCTTTTCAGATAATCATCTTCATATTCAGATAATTGGTCTTGTTTGGATTTACCATCACTGGTATCATTTTGTGGTGCATCGATTTTAGGTGCATCTTCAAATCCTTTTGGAAGTGTACCTTTTGGTTTTGCTGGTTTTGAATCTTCTGTAGTTGTTGCTTTTAATGCAACACCCTCAACAGTCATGTTAACTCCACTGAATGTTCCAAATGTTTTATCAGCTGGATGATATGCCATTCTTGCTCTTGTTGCAAAGTATTGATTTGATGGTTGTGCATAACCAGTAACTGTTGCTTTTTGATCATTCCAATTTTTGGTTGGAACAGTACCTACAGGAGCAGTTTTTCTAACAAAGTATCTGTTAGGTGCTGGAATGTAACCAGTAGTTTTTGCTCTGTAATGGTGTAGGTCAGTCATTGGAGCATTCATGTATGCATTTTCTAATGCATCTTGCAAAGTTGCAGGAGCTGTTTTGATTTCAGCAGGTTTAGTTTCTGCTGGTTTTGGAGCTTCTTTTACTTCAAATCCTTTTGGAAGTGTACCTTTTGGTTTTGCTGGTTTAGTTTCAGCAGGTTTTGGAGCATCCTTAGTCTCACCAAATCCTTTAGGTAAAGTTGGTTTTGGTTTTGCTGTTTCAGCAGGTTTAGTTTCTGCAGGTTTTGATGCAGTACCTTTAGGTAAGGTTGGTTTTGGTTTTGCTGTTTCAGCTGGCTTTGGAGCTTCATCAGATTTAGATGTAGAAGGAGAATCTAATTGCTGGGATAATTTTGTTAATTTTTCCTCTAATTGTGCAATTTTTGCTTCTAGATCTTTTTTTGAGTTATCGTCTTTTTTTGTATTAGTTTTACGTTTTGCTGCCATTCAAATAACTAATAATATCATAGTTTATGTACATTTTGTTTATAATCATAAAAATAATTTAATTAAATTAGAAAAAATATATTTATTTTATCAAATTAATGAAAATTTTACATTATTAGACATATAAAAAAATTAATCAGGTTCCCAAAACTGTATCATGTACATACAATTGTTGCATCTCCACGATCTCACATGAATTCCATTTTTAACATCTGCAACATATTTTCCAGTATCTAATTGAATAACATGAGGAAGATAACTTAATTCATTATTTTCAAGCCACTCATTTTCTTGGCAATTAGGGCAATGGATTTTTGGAGGCACATCTAAACTAAAACAACATCAAAGAATAGTATTACTATTAAAAATATAAAATAAAAGATGTTTTTGAATTAGAAACCTTTTGGAAGTGTACCTTTGGAAGCTTTTGGTGCCTCTATTTTAGGTGCATCTTCAAATCCTTTTGGAAGTGTACCTTTGGAAGCTTTTGGTTTTGCTGGTTCTGGAGCAGTTTCAGATGTTGTTTGTTCAACAAGACCTTTGATACTCATGTTAACACCACTAAAAGTTCCAAATGTTTTATCAGCTGGATGATATGCCATTCTTGCTCTTGTTGCAAAGTATTGATTAGATACTGCAGTGTATCCAGTAACTGTTACTTTTTGATCATTCCAATTTTTGGTTGGAACAGTACCTACAGGAGCAGTTTTTCTAACAAAGTATCTGTTAGGTGCTGGTGTGTAACCAGTAGTACTTGCTCTGTAATGATGTAAATCAGTCATTGGTGCATTCATGTATGCATTTTCTAATGCTGCTTGAACAGTTGTTGGTTGTGTTGTTTTAGCAGGTTTAGTTTTAGCTGGTTTTGGAGCTTCTTTTACTTCAAATCCTTTTGGCAATGTGCCTTTTGGTTTTGTTGTTTGTGCAGGTTTAGTTTCTGCAGGTTTTGGAGCTTCTTTAACATCGCCAAATCCTTTTGGAAGTGTACCTTTTGGTTTTGCTGGTTTAGTTTCAGCAGGTTTTGGTGTAGAACCTTTAGGTAAAGTTGGTTTTGGTTTTGCTGTTTCAGCTGGCTTTGATTGTAGCTGATCAGATAATCTATCTAATTTTGCTTCTAATTCGGCAATCTTGTTTTCAAGATCTTGCTTTGTTTGTTTTTTAGCAGTTGCCATTAATTTGCATGCCCGATTCGGGGTTTATTTAGATTTGGTTTGATTACTATGTGAAAATATGATCAATTTTATATGTTAAATTTAGTTACAAAGTATTATGGATGATTTTGAGAAAGAATACCCAGATTTTGATTGGAAAAATACACCAGCATACAAACATCCAGAAGGACGAAATTGTCCATGTCCAAAACACGAATACATTAGAGAGCAGATCAATTTCACAAAACAAGTAAATGAAAAAGGAAAAGAGCCATCTAAAGTTACACTAAAGTTCTGTCCAGATCATTACAGAGTGTATTTAGATGAAGTAATTCCAGCAATGCCATTAAAATACAGAATTTTGACAAAAATTGCATTAAAGTTAGGTGCAATCAAAATTGTGCAGTTAAAATACATGGAATCACAAATGTGCTTTTACTGTAAATTTGGGTCTGGCGGACATGATAAAAAAACAGAATTACCACCAATGTAGAAATTAAAAAAATCCAGTTAAGCTTATACCTGATTTAGAAAAACGTTGAATATGCCAATTCAGGATACTCAAGAATTCATCGCAGAACTTGAAAAACAAGGTGAATTAAAACGAGTTAAAACAGAAGTAGATACGGATTTAGAGATTGCAGAAATTTTACGAAGAGAAATGTACTCCAATGGTTCAGCAATACTTTTTGAAAATGTAAAAGGACACAGTATTCCAGTTTTAGGAAATGCATTTGGTTCAATGAAAAGATTAGAGATAGGATTGGGAATGACAGACTTTACAGAAATTGGACAACGTATTACAGATATGACAAAGATGGATATGCCATCAGGGTTATTAAATAAAATTAAAAAACTTCCAGAACTTTCTAAAATGACAGCATCATTTCCCAAATTAGAATCAAAAGGATTAGTTACAGAGGTAACATCAACTGATGCATCTTTTGATGATTTACCAATAATAAAATCATGGCCTGATGATGCAGAGCGATTCATAACATTAGGATTAGTTGCAACAAAACATCCAGAAACAGGAGTTAGAAATTTAGGTGTTTTTAGAATGCAGATTATAGATAAAACACATGCATCTATGCATTGGCAAAAACACAAGCGAGGTGCAAATCATGCAGATATCTCAAAAGATAAAGGAGAAAAAATACCAACTGCAATAATTATTGGAGGAGAACCTGCAACAGTATTTTCATCAATAGCACCAGTTCCAGAAGGATTAGACAAATATCTATTTGCAGGAATTACAAGAAAAGAAGGAATCAAGACAGTCAAATGTAAAACAATTGATTTAGAAGTTCCAGCAAATGCAGAAATTGTTTTAGAAGGATATGTTGATCCAGAAGACATTAGAGATGAAGGACCATTTGGAGATCACACAGGATATTACACTCCAGTTGAGCCATATCCAACATTTACATTAACAGGAATTATGAGAAGAAAGAATCCAGTTTATCTCACAACAGTAGTAGGTAAACCAATTCTTGAAGATGCATATATTGGCAAAGTCATTGAACGTTCATTTTTACCACTTGTTCAGATGTTCCATCCAGAAGTAGTAGATTTTAGCATGCCAGCTGCAGGATGGTTTCAAGGTTTTGCAGTTATCTCAATTAAGAAAAGATATCCAGGTCAAGCAAAAAAAGTCATGATGGGGTTGTGGGGAATGGGACAACTTTCACTTACAAAGATGTTTGTGGTAGTAGATGAAGATATCAACGTACATGATATGGATGATGTAATATGGGCCATCACTACAAGGTCTGATGCTGCAAGGGATACAATAATTATCAACAACACACCTACAGATACATTAGATCCAGCATCTCCATTAGTAAATTTAGGATCTAAAATGGGAATAGATGCAACTCAAAAAACAAGAGAAGAAGGATACATGAGAGAAATTCAACAACAAGTAAAAGTTGATGATAAAACAAAAAATCTTGTTGATTCTAAATGGTCTGATTACGGATTATAAAACACGAATAGGGTTATAGAAATTATCTCGCTCTTCAACTTGATAGCCAATTTGGTGAATTGCATCAACAATAATTTTATCAGTTAATTCAGTTGAACGTGCACCAGTACATGAAACCACTTCCTCACCAATGAGAGTTCCACCAAAATCATCAGCCCCATATTGTAAAGCAAGTTGAGCCATTCCCACACCATTAGTCAACCATGAAGATTGAATGTGTGGGATTAATCCATTCAAAGTAAGTCTAGATATTGCAATCATTTTCAAAAGTTGAATTCCACCAGTACCATATTCAACAATACCTTCTTCTTGCATCAATGTATTATTTGGCTCAAAATTCCACGGGATAAATGCCATAAAGCCATTAGTCTTTTCTTGTAGTTTTACAATTTTAGAAAAATGCTCAACAATATCATTATTATTTTCAACATGTCCATACATCATAGTTGCAGAACCTGGAATTCCAAGAGAGTGTGCTTCATCCATAATTCTAATCCAATCATTGCTAGAAATTTTCTTTGGACTGATAATGTCTTTAACAGAATCAGTTAAAATTTCAGCACCAGCGCCAGGAATAGATTGTAAACCAGCATCTTTTAACCGAGACAAAATTTCTTTGGTAGAGGATTTTTCGACTCGTGCAATCATATCAATTTCAGATGTAGATAACCCATGAACACCAACAGTAGGAAATTTTTCACGAATCATTTTGAATGCATCTTCATAATATTCAATTTTTAAATTTGGATTATGTCCACCCTGAATCAAAACTTGACGAATCTTAAACATATCACAAGATGTTTTTACGCGAGTTTCAATTTCATCAAGAGATAAAGTGTAAGAGTCCTCAGCACCAGGAGATCTATAAAATGCACAAAATTTACAATCAGTGATACAGACGTTAGTGTAATTCAAAATTATATTATTTACAAAAGATGCTTTATTGCCAAACTGTTTTTTTGTTAAATATCCAGACACTAATCCCATTAAATGAACATCATTAGATTCTAAAAGTCTCAGAATATCATCAGGTCCAGGTCTAACGCCCTTTAGAGAATTTTCTAAAATATCTTTGATATCACTTTTTTGTATTTGCTCAGTAGTCTGACTCAATTATTAATCGTCCTTTAGAATTTCTATTTAATTCTTGATAGAAAGTATAGATTAAAAATAAATGAAGAATTTATGCTTAATTTCAAATGAATTCAAGCACACAATGCACGTTATTTTTAAGTAGGGCTCAAAGAACAAAACAAAACATGGTATCAGGAAATCAAATTAGATTAAATCGAATTATGCGAAAAGGAAAAATGCTTTGTATTCCAATGGATCATGGTATTTCAAATGGTCCTATTGAAGGTCTTGAAGATCCAGCAGATACAATTTACAAATGCGAAGGTCATGGACTTACTAGTGTTATAATTAACAAAGGTATTCTCAAATCATTACCAAAACCACCAAAAATCGGAACTTTAGTTCATTTCTCAAGCAGTACATCACTTTCATTATCACCTAATCGAAAAATGTTAACAGGTACAGTCAAAGAAGCCGTTGCATTAGGGGCTGATGGAATTTCACTTCACATCAATATTGGAGGAAAAGAAGAGCCAGAAATGCTAGAGCAACTTGGAATGACAGCAGATCAATGTCATAGATGGGGAATGCCACTTTTAGCAATGATGTATCCAAGGGGCGAGAACATTACAAACCCACATGATCCTGAAATAGTTGGACATGTTGCAAGAATAGGTGCAGAATGTGGCGCAGATATTGTTAAGACATTATACACAGGAGATATAGACTCATTTGCAAAAATTGTAAAAAGTACACCAGTTCCAATTGTTATTGCAGGCGGACCTAAAGCAAAAACAGATTTAGATATTCTTCAAATGACAGAAGATGCCATAACTGCAGGAGCTAAAGGAGTGACATACGGTAGAAACATCTTTGCACATAAAGCACCTGAAAAAATTGTCGAAGCATTAGCAGAGATTATTTTCAAAAAAGGAACAGCAAAGGAAGCAATGAAAAGAATTGAGTAAAACAAGAGAATTAATTATTTTACCAAAAGTAAATCAAGGACAATTAACAAAATTTTTGCCCCAATTAGAAGATGAAGGGATTAAGACAGTATACTTGGATCCAAAAAAACTAGGTAAGAAAAAAACAAAATTGCAAACAATTTCCACATCAAGTTCTTCAAATTATGTAGTATTAGAAAAAGAAAAATCATTAAAACCAAAAGGCAAAAAAGTTGGAATTAAATTTGAAGTATTATCAAATTCAGATATTGAAGATGTGTTAACAATTTCCAAAAAAGGATTAGACTTTGTAATAATAGAAGTAAAAGATTGGAAAATAATTCCATTAGAAAATATAATTGCAAAACTGCACAAAATACATACTAAAATTTTTGCAATTGCAAGAACTCCAGAAGAAGTAAGAAAAATGTTCTCAATTTTAGAAGTTGGAGTGGACGGAGTGATATTTAGCACATCATCAATAAATGAAGTAAGAGAAGCAATGGTGTATCTTGGAACTAGAAGTTTTGAGATGAAGCCTGCTAAAATTATTGAAATTAAAGAAGTAGGAGATGGAGAACGAGTATGTGTAGATACAGCATCAATATTGCATAAAGGGGAAGGAATGTTAATTGGAAGTAGGTCAAATTTCTTGTTTCTTGTTCATAATGAATCAGTTGGATCATCATTTACATCACCAAGACCATTTAGAGTAAATGCAGGAGCAGTTCATTGTTATACATTATCACCAGATGGTACAACAAGTTATCTTTCAGAAGTAGAAACAGGATCTGAGGTATTGATTTTAAATTCTAAAGGAAAAGCAAGAAGAGCAACTGTAGGAAGAGCAAAAATTGAAAGAAGACCAATGTTAATGATTAAAGCTTCAGTAGGAGATGAAATAGGCGGAATTATTGCACAAGATGCAGAAACTATTAGATTTGTCAAACCAAATGGACAACTAGTCTCAGTAACACACCTAAAGAAAGGAGATATTGTAATGGCACATTCAAAACCTGCAATGGGAAGACATTTTGGAATGGAAGTATCAGACGAATACATATTAGAAAAATAAAATGAAATACAAAACTTGTGTATCAATTGCAGAAAATTCTCCAAATAAAATGAAAATTAAATTAAAAGTTGCATTAAAAAAATCAGATTATGTAGAAGTTAGATTAGACTTTTTAAAAGTTGAACAAGTTCCAAAAACATTAGAAATAATAAAAAAAGATCTAAACAAAGTTGTTTGTACATTAAGACCAAAAACAGAAGGAGGTAAATTTACAGGTAATGAAAAAGAAAGAATATCCATACTAAAATTAATTGCAGAATACAATCCATTTTTACTAGATGTGGAGTACAACACATTAAATAAAAATAAAGAATTATTCAAATATCTAAAATCAACGAAAACAAAATTATTAGTTTCTTGGCATGATTTTAAAAAAACACCAAAATCTTTAGAATTAAAAAATAAAATAAATCAAATGAGTAAATTTTCAACTAATGTAAAAATTGTCAGTACAGCAAAATCAACAGAAGATTCAACTAGAATGTTAGAACTGTACAATCACAAAGGGAAAAATAATTTAATTTCATTTGCAATGGGGGATTTGGGTAAAATATCTAGAATTTTGTGCCTATATCTTGGAAGTCCATATACCTATGTGTCATTAGGAAAAGCCATCGCACCAGGACAATTTAGTGTAGATGAAGTGAAAAAAATAATAAATTTAAAAATAAAAAATTGAGAGTTTAAATCAATCATATTATTCAAGAAAATAATATGGGAAAAAGTTTTGCAGTAATTGGAGATCCTATTGATCACTCTTTATCTCCAAACATTCACAGTGCGGCATTTAGAGAATTAAATTTAGATTCGTCTTACATTGGGTATAGAATTCCAAAAGGAGAATTAGAAGGAGGGATTGAAGGACTCAAAAAAATTAAGATAAATGGTTTTAACATTACCATACCACACAAAATTGAAATGATGAAATATTTAGATAAAATAGATGAATCATGTAGCATAATTGGTGCAGTTAATACTGTTGTAAATAATGACGGAGTATTGAAAGGGTACAATACAGATATGGATGGTTTTTTGGAACCTCTAAAAAAAAGAAACGTGTCAATTCAAAATAGCAAAGTATTACTTATCGGTGCAGGAGGAGCAGCAAGAGCAATTGTTGCAGGTATTGCAAAAGAGAAAGCAAAAAGTATAGACATTGCAAATAGAACAATAGAAAATGCAAATAATTTATCTGAATTTGCACAAAAAATTGGACTAAGTGCAAATGTAAAAAAAATAGAAGATGTGGATAATTTAGAAAATTATGATATAATCATTAATGCAACATCCATTGGATTAAAAAATGAAAAAAGTCCAATTTCATTTGAAGGGATGAAAGAAAAAACAATTGTGTATGATATTGTATATGCACCAATGAATACAGATTTTATTAAAAAAGCAAAAGAGAAAAATGCAGAAATAATCTATGGGTATGAAATGCTTTTAGGACAAGCAACTAGAGCATTTGAAATTTGGCATAAAATCGAAGCACCTTATAATGCAATGAAAAAAGCACTGTTAGGAGGATTTTGATGGCAAAAGTAAAGGCAACTGTCAATGGCGCAGTCTCACTAGTCAATGCAATTGCAAATAAAAAAGGTGCAACATTAGGAATTTCATTAAAAGTCGAAGTAGTAATGGAGACATCCAAAGGTAAAGGAATTACAATTCAATCAGAAAACAAAAGTCTAAGTTCACGCCTAATCAATAAAACAATTGAGAAAATTGTATCAAAAAAAGATTTAGAAAAAAATAAAATAGCAATTACTCTAAACTCGGAAATCCCAACAGGTTATGGGTTAAAAAGTTCAAGTGCAATATCATCAGCTATTGCATTGGCATGTGCAAAAATATTCAAACCAAAATGGACAGATAAACAAATTCTACTAGCAGGAGTTGATGCATCAATTGAATCCAAAGTAAGTATTACAGGAGCATATGATGATGCATGTTCATGTTACTATGGAGGATTCAATGTAACAGATAATGCAAAAAGAAATAGAATACAATTCCAAAAGATACCATCAAATTTAACGGCAGTTATTTTTATTCCAAAAAATAGAAAACGAGGAAAGTTAAAAAATTTAAAAATATTATCACCAATTTTTAATAATGCATGGGAATTAGCAAAAGAGAAAAAATATTGGCAATCCATGACAATTAATGGATTAGCAACTGCAGCAATTCTAGATTCAGATCCTAAAATTATTGTATCTTTAATGGAGAAAGGTGCACTGGGTGCATCAATTTCGGGAAATGGACCATCAATTGCAGCAATTGTAAAAAAAGAAAACATAGAAAATATTAAAAAAATATTTGAATCATTAGAAGGAAGAATAATTATTTCAAAAATTAACAACAAAAAGGCAGAAGTACATGAACTGTAAAGTAGAAAAATCAAAAATCAAAGGGGAGATTAGTTGTCCTTCAAACAAAAGTTATACACATAGAGGGATTTTTCTAGCATCACTTGCAGGTAATGACAGTAAAGTTGAAAATATTTTGGTATCAGCAGATACAAAAGCAACCATTGAAGCATGTGAAAAATTCGGAGCAATCATTGAAAGGGATAATTCGTCAATTACCGTAAAAGAGTCGATAAAAATAGGCACAAATGTACCTGAAATCAATACTGAAAATTCAGGAACAACAATCAGAATTGCAATAGGGATAGCCAGTTTGTTTTCAGAAGAAATTATTTTGACAGGAGATTCAAGTCTTCAAAAAAGACCAATGCAACCATTGTTAGATGCATTATCAAGTATTGGGGCACAATATTCCTCAATAGATGGAAAACCACCAATCAAAATTAAAGGACAAATAACAGGAGGAGATATAACAATTCCAGGAAATTTATCTAGTCAATTTATTTCATCATTGTTAATTGCAGCCCCCTTAACAAAAAAAGGAATTAACTTAACCATTGAAGGGGATTTAGTTTCAAAACCATACTTGGATGCAACAATTACAACAATGAGGAAATTTGGAGTTTCAGTTCAAACATTAATTCCATATAAAAAATACAATATAGCACCACAAATTTATAAAAAAACCACATTTACAGTACCAATTGATTTTTCAAGTTTAGCATTACTGTTATCATCAATGGTTCTTAATGGAGATGAAGTAATAGTTAAAGGAAATATTGGTAATTTACCACAAGGAGATGAAGCATTCATTGATTTTCTTGAACAAATGGGAGTATCAGTAATAATTGAAGAAGATCAAATTAAAATTAAATCACCTGAAAAATTAAAAGGCGGAAAATTTGATTTAAGAAATTCACCAGATCTTTTACCACCACTTTCAATTTTAGCATTAATATCATCAGAACCAATTGAAATTGTAAATGTAAAACATGCAAGATTAAAAGAAACAGATAGAATTTCAATTCTTGCAAGAGAGTTACCAAAATTAGGAATTAGTGTTATAGAAAAAGAAGATGGATTAATTTTAGAATCTTCAAAAAATATTACAGGTGCAAAATTAAATTCAGAAAATGATCATAGATTATTCATGGCATTTTGTATTGCTGGAACATATGTAGGAGATTGTATCATAACAGATCCAGAATCAGTACAAGTTTCATATCCAGATTTCATTAAAGAAATGAATAGATTGGGGGCAAAAATTCAGATATGAAGATGTTACAGGAAATTAGAAAAAATGATTAAAGAAAAATGTAACAGGTGTGGTACACTTTTAGGTAAAGAAAGTAAAAAAACTAAACAGAAATTTTGCAGAAATTGTAAAAAGAAATTTGATTTGTTTAAATGACCATTCAAATTAACTTCTCTAGTTTCTTTTTCAAA
>Ga0206679_10003634_pt1 | contig 11765 bp, 6 predicted proteins | sample M110012015metaG_FD_155464 | JGI IMG/M metagenome (GOLD analysis project Ga0206679, IMG submission 155464) | Ammonia-oxidizing marine archaeal communities from Monterey Bay, California, United States - M1 100m 12015 | ecosystem: Environmental > Aquatic > Marine > Intertidal zone | place: USA... | reverse complement strand
CCTTCCACCGTGGTGGTCACGTGCCGGCCCCCGAGGGCGATTTCGATCACCGATTGCACCTTGGCGATGGACACTCCATAGCGAGCCGCAGCTTTGCGGTCCACGTCAATCAGCAGGTAGGGCTTGCCGATCACGCGATCTGCAAAGGTGGCCTCGGCTTTGACCTCTGGAATCTCCTTGAGGTATTTTTCTAACTGCAGGCCGACCTCTTCGATGACCTCAAGGCTAGGGCCCTTGATCTTGATGCCCATGGGGGCACGCATGCCGCTGGCCAGCATGACCAGTCGCGCAGCGATGGGTTGAAGGCGCGGGGCGGTCACCGTGCCGGTGAGGCGTGCGGCGTCGATGATTTCGTCCCAAATATCATCGGGCTTCTTGATTTTAGGACGCCAGTTGCGGAAGGGGCGACCATCCTCGTCAGCAATTAGGTCTCCATCACCATTGCGTACATAGCTGTTGGCATCTTCGTTGAAGCGGAAGTTGATGCGCTTGCCGTTCTCATCGATGATGAACTCGGGCTTGTAGTTGATAATCGTCTCCACCATGGAAACCGGCGCGGGGTCGAGGGCGCTTTCCACCCGTCCGATTTTGCCCACGGCCAATTCCACTTCGGGCACGCTCTCGATGGCTTGATCGAGCTTCTGCAACACATCCAAGGCCTCGCCAATGGAGGCGTGGGGCATGGTGGTGGGCATGAAGAGGTACGAGCCCTCGTCCAGAGGCGGCATGAATTCTTTGCCCAGGCCTGGAAAGGCGTCGGTGCCCTTGGACCAGAGCGTCGTGGAGTACACAGCGTCTCGATCCGCGCCCATCTTGACCAGGGAATTGGGGATGAAACCCAAAACCCGATCCATACCCAGCCAAACCGTCAAGCCCATCACCATCAGGGTCAGAGGCAGAGACAGGAACAGAAGCTTGTGGTCTAGACACCAGCGCAGGATTGGTTCATAGGCCCTCAGGAAGAGGGTGAAGAACAGCAGCAAACCAATGATGGCCAGCAACACGAAGGCCAGGTTGCGTACCGAGCCGCGCTCGGGACCCAGGGGTTCCCAGTGGGTGGCAAGCATGGAGGCCACCAGCAAGATCACCAGACCATTCAGAAGGTAGGGCCAGCTAACGCGCAGCAATTTGCGTCGGTCCAGGAACTTCTTCCAGGCTCGACCCAGGAATCCGCCCTTTGCGGGGAGCAGCCAAAGGGCCATGGGCGGAATGATCAAGAGCGCGACCACAATCGATCCCAAGAGGGCACAGGTTTTGGTGAAGGCCAAGGGGCGGAACAGCTTGCCCTCTTCCCCGATCATGCTAAACACCGGCAGGAAGCCCACGACGGTGGTGGCCACCGCGGTCAGGATTGCCGAGGCCACTTCGGTGGTGGCCGTGTAGACCACCTCCAACGGGGATTCTCCGGGATCTGCCTCCGCCAATCTGCTCTGGATATTTTCCGTGAGCACAATCCCCATGTCCACAATCGTGCCGATGGCGATCGCGATTCCCGAGAGGGCCACGATGTTCGCATCCACTCCGCCGAGCTTCATGAAGATGAAGGTGAATAGCACCGCGATGGGCAACAGGGACGCGATCAGGAACGACGCGCGCAGGTGCATCAACATGAAGAGCACTACGAGGATCGTCACTAGAATTTCCTCAGAGATCGCTGTGTTCAGCGTCCCGAGGGTTTCATGGATTAAACCTGAACGGTCATAGAAGGGGACCACGGCTACCTGGGATACGGTGCCGTCTGCGAGAGTCTTGCGGGGCAAGCCCGGTGCGATTTCGGCGATCTTCTTTTTGATATTTTGAATGACGGTTAAGGGGTTTTCCCCGTAACGCGCCACGATCACTCCGCCAACCGCTTCCGCACCGCCCTTGTCCAGGGATCCGCGCCGCTGGGCCGGACCCAGGGCTACGCTTGCAACATCCCTGATTCGAATGGGCACTCCCTCAACGGACTTGATCACCGATTCCTCGATGTCGGTGGTGTCTTCGATCCAGCCCAAACCGCGCACAAAGTATTCGGAGCTATTGATCTCTAGGACCCGCGCGCCCACTTCCATGTTGGAGCCCTTGACCGCCGCAAAGACCTCTTCCAAGGTGACTCGGTGAGCACGCATGGCGTCTGGATTGACGTCCACTTGGTACTCGCGCACAAAGCCGCCCACAGAAGCCACTTCGGATACTCCATCCGCCGCCATCAGGGCATAGCGCACGGTCCAATCCTGAATCGAGCGCAATTCGTCCAGATCCCAACCGCCAGCAGGATTGCCGTCCGGATCGCGACCTTCCAAGGTGTACCAATAAACCTGGCCCAGGGGCGTGGCATCAGGACCAAGCGCCGGACGTACCCCCACAGGCAAAATATTGGGTGGCAGACTGCTGAGTTTCTCTAGCACCCGTGAGCGGGACCAATAGAACTCCACGTCGTCCTTGAAGATCACATAGATCGTCGAGAAACCGAACATGGAGGACGAGCGAATGGTCTTGATCCCGGGCAGACCGAGCAGGGCCACGGTCAGGGGATAGGTGACCTGGTCCTCCATGTCCTGGGGGGAACGGCCCATCCATTCGGTGAATACGATCTGCTGGTTTTCGCCAATATCGGGGATCGCGTCCACCGCGATGGGATCCCGCGGCAAGCCGCCGAGGTCCCAATCAAAGGGCGCAGTGCGCGCGCCCCAGATGATCACGAGGAGCGTCAGGAGCAGGACCACGAGCTTTTGCTCGAGGAAGTATCGAATGAGTTTGGAAAGCATGGTTGAGTCCGCTCAGTTGCCTAGCTCAAGAATCTTGGTCCGTGATCCGCAACGCAACATGCCGGATCCGTAATAGGGGTTGGCTGTGGTTGCTTCTTCTTGCAGCCAGTCTGCGCCCACATCGTCCAAGGCCATGGGGCAGTGGAAGATGCCCACCGCTCCGCCTTCGCGGCTGTATCCAAAGGGGTCCAGGATGGGCACAAGAGACTGGGTCAAGGGCTCGAGCAGTTTTCGTCTGGTCTCCAAATCCTTGGCTTCGGCGAAGTTCTTTGCAGCGGCCATCAGGCCTGGTCCATGTTCCATCCAAATCCCATGGGCGTCGATTGGAAGTAGAGCCATGTCGAGCTTCTTCAGGTTGTCCAGGATCGCGGCAGCCATGGGCTGGTTATCCGTGTCCGCGGCAAAGTCCGTTTGTACCTTGAGGTAAACGTCAATCACATCGCCCAGCTGCTGCTGGTATTCCAGGGGCACTCCCAAGTCCGCTTTGGGTGGGGGAGAATCCGGATCGGGGTTCATCATGCTGAACTTGGCGCGGATCTGCAGTTCGCTGTCCAGTTTGAAATTACCATGGACAACAACTTGTTCCCCAACGAAGAGTCCAGCGCGCACGATGTACCATTCCCCTGCTCGGGGGCCGAGGGTCACTTCGCGCCCCTCAAAGGTGGGCTTCTCGGTGTTCGGTAAGCGCACATAGACCACCGCTCGTTTGCCGGTGATGAGAGGCGCCGTGTGGGGGATCACCAGGGAGTTCCCTTGGCTGGCTGCCACTACGAAACCGAGTTCTTCAGCGGGGACAAGGTCCATGCTGCACTCATCGCAAGCTGCGATCCCGGGGGATGTGATTTCGGGGTGCATGGGGCACATCCAGATGCCTTCAAGGTTCGCGTCCACCACCTTCCCTCTTGAGGTCAGCAGCGCATCCACCGTGGCCGAGACGAACATGTCAGGCTTGAGTCGCCCATCAGTGTTCTCAACGTTCAAACGCACCTTGACCGTGCGCGTGCGATCGTCCAGCACGGGATCGATGAAGGCCACCCGTCCGTGAAAGGCCTCGCCGGGATAGGCTTCCACGGTAAAGCGCACATCTTGGCCGTAACGCAGCCAAGCCAGATCGGATTCATAGGCATTCAGCAATACCCAGACCTTGGACAAGTCCGCGATGGTGTAGATATGTGAGCCTTCCTTCACGTACATGCCCTCCACCGCTTCTTTGTGGACCACCACGCCGCCCATGGGGGCCATGACCGTGACGCGCTCATTGGGTTTTCCATTGGCGACGATCTCTGCAACCTGCTCTACGCTCAACCCATGCAAGCGCAGCTTTTCCTTGGCCGATTCCACCGTTCGGGCGTTGGATTCCAGAATAAATTCGAGGGCATCGGGGCCCAGCTCTGCCTGGGCCCGAATCGCTTGCAGCAATTCTTGTTGGGCCGTGTAAAGCACGGGGCTGTAGATCTCTACCAGGTGGTCGCCTTTTCGCACGGTGACACCGGTGTAGTCCACAAATAGCCGATCCAAACGACCAGCCACCCAAGAGGTGATCGATGCCACGCGGGTTTCATCGAAAGCGATCTTTCCCACCAAGTCGATTTCTCGGGCCACGCTGCGGCGTTCCACCGGGTGGGTCACGATTTCGGCGAGGGCCATGGCGCTTTCGCTGATGGCTATGGTGCGCGGACCCAGGTCTTCCCCGTCATCGGTTGCGGGGATCAGATCCATGAAACAGATCGGGCACTGGCTGTTTTCGGGCAGGCGCACTTGGGGGTGCATGGAACAGATCCAAACCGTGGGGGCAGCGGGTGCTTCGCTGGCGTTCTCCACGGGGGAATGTTTGTTCCCAGGGCTCAGCTGCCGGCCAGCCAGAAAGGCGAGAACCAAGAGGCCTAGGGAGAGGATTAGTTTGCGTAGCCCAATGGGCTTTTGCGGGGACTTTTTATCGGTGGTGGTAGTCATGGTCAGTTCCTTTCGTGCAGAGCGACTCCGCTCAAGTGTTCAATAGCGGCGAGGGCTTTGGCCCGGTCTGTTTGGGCCTGGGCCGCTTGGAGTTGGAATTCCAAGAGAGCCCGCTGGGCGTCGATGAGATCCAGGAAACCGCCCTTGCCTGATTGGTAGGCGGTGTCGAGAGAACCCAGGGCCTCTTGGCCCTTGGGGATCAGACTGTCTTGGAACAGCGCTACCCTTCGAGTCCCGTCCCTGTGGTGGAAGAAGGCCATTTCCAGTTCTGCGGCCAGAGTGTTATGGGCCTGTTCCAGGGCCCGTCCACTGGCGCGTAGGAGGGCTGCAGCTGAGCGTTCTTGGGATCGGTAAGACTCGCGCCAGATCGGGAGTTCGATGCCCAAGGTTAGGGCCAGCGCATCGTCGCCGGAGCCCGCCATCCCTGGGTTTTGAGCATCCCCGATGAAAGTCAAATCGGCGCCGACGGTGAGATTCGGATACCCCGCAAGCTCGGCAAGATCCACTCGGTGTTGTGCGGCACGACGCATGTGCTTGAGCTTCAAGAGGTGGGGGCTGCTTTCGAGCAGGCTTGCGCTCAGGCTTTGTTCGTTGAGCTCCCTAGTGACGACTCCCTGCAAATCCGGCTGGGGCAAGGCTGCGTTGGTTGTTCGATGGAGTGCACTGTTCAGCCGCGCCCGCACGGGTTTGGCCAGGTCGTGCAGTCCCTGCAGTCGGTCTTCCAACTTGCCCAATTCCACCTGGGTGCGGATCACGTCGGCGTGGCTGCCGAGCCCGGTTTCCATACGCGCCTGGGCGATTGCTTCCCAGTGGATCAAGAGGTCTTTGCTGCCCTTTGTGATTTGTTGGGCCCGGTCCAGCCAAGCCAACTCCCACCAAGCAGTGCGCACGCTTTGGTCCAGCATCAAGCGCTCGACCTCCACTTGCATGCGCAGGGCCTCGGCCTGTTCAAAGGCCAGTTTTCCGGCCGCGGCCAGTTTTCCGGGCCAGGGCAGGGGTTGGGCATAGCCGATTCGTCCCTGCATGGGGCCCACACGGGTTTCCACATTGGCGAGGTATGCACTTAGGGTCAGGCGCGGGTTGGGCAAGGTGGTTGCCCCAATGACTTTCTCCAAGGCACCTTTCCAACGCTCAAATGCCGCCTGCAAGCCAGGGTTGTGGCTCCGGGCATGTTGCAGCAAGGCATTCAAGTCCGCGTCGCTGGCCAAGGGGGCAGCACTCGCTGCGTGGGCCTCGGCAAACATAGCTTGGCGCTCATCCCAAGCGTCGAGACGACTGGGTAGGGCGCTCGGCCGGGTGGCGCAACTGGCCAGTGCCAGACACGCAAGGGTGGTGGTCAAGGGGGAGCTCATGATGGTCTGGTAGCTAGGGGCTGATGAAAATGAAATGGGTGCAGAACGAATGCCTTGTAAAGTCATCTCCGCGGGGGATAACGAGGCAATTTCTGGGAGCGCGATTCGGGGCCGACGGCCCTCTATTCCCCAAGCATCCGCGCCTCAAACCACAACCGTCCAGGTTTTTTAGATCACGTTAGGATCTTGCCTGAGACAGATTTCTTGCTCGTGAGGGCACGCTTGTGCAACTCCCTGGGGGAGCATCCGCTCAACAGCGGAAGCAGCAAAAGGCCACGAATAGTGGCTCTTGGGGAGGCCGCTTTGGCCCCCGGCGCTCGAAGTGCGTCGTAAGCACGATGGGACGCGGGCTGAGCAGACTGAGCGGCTCCTCGAAGGTTGATCCAAGCTTCGCAGGCACGGGTATGTGGGGCGATGTAGCTGCGGGCTCCAAGCCAGGCTGACAGCCAATGGTCAAGCACTTGCAATCATCCGGCTGCTCACCATCAGACCCATCTAGGGGACAGGAGTGCTTGCTCTTGCAGCAGGAACTCTGCGCTGAATTCGTGAACTCGGTCAGGTCACTTTGGGTGCAACAGGAGCTGAGCTCTTGGGCTCCCGAAACATCCGTCCCCTGCGTCTCCCCAATCATTCCGCACTCACAAAAGTGCGCACTGACTCCACCCAATGCCATGAAAGGCACTAGCAGCCAAGCGAGCCAGCTGGTGGGAATGAGTGAAGGAAGGGTCATGGGAGAAGGTCTCGGACAGCACTCCTAGTGCTGCTCTATAGGAGTTTACGGTGGTTTCCCGCCGGATGTGGGTAATGAGGCTTGGAATATCGGGGGCACAGCCGGGGGTAAATCAGGCCTGGGGGCTCTGAGGGACCCCAATGCGACCAGCGCGGGCCCTGGCAAGGGTGTCCTGGCCCACTTGAATCAGGCCCAAGCCGTAGGGTCTTTCCCGATTCGGCACTTCAGGATGACTCCGAATGAAATCACTTCTGCTTGCAAACCCTAAAAGGACCAGCGCAATCCGAAGTACAGGTTGCGGCCCGCTTGGTTTAGCCCCGAGCCGTGGATGCGGTAATCCTCGTTGGTGATGTTGCTGAGTCCGAGGTTGAGGGTGAGGTCAGCGGACAGTCGGTAGCCAGTGGATAGTTGCGCGGTGATGTAGGCGGGCGTGCCCCCATCGGGGATGCGGGTGTCGTCCGCTTCGTCCCGGGTATTGAGGCGGTCGGCTTTGGCTGCGGCGCGGATCAGGAACTCGATCCAGAGGGACGATGCGGGTGCGTCCCAGCGAGTGCCAGCCATGAGGGTTAGGGGCATCAAGCGATCGATGTTCTCTTCCACGACCACGGGAGCAGATGTTGGGTAGGTGTTTTGTTTGCCTTCCATCCAGGTGAGGTTGCCGAAGATTTTGAAGTCGTCGGCGAGGGCCAAGACCCCGGAAAGTTCGATTCCAAAGATGTGTCCGTCGCCCACGTTGGCCTTGGTGATTTCCGCGTCCCCATCGGCGTTGGTGTTTCCTGTGGGCACGCGTACGATGCCGTCAGCGATGTCGGTGTAGAAAAGGGCTGCTTGGGCACTGGATCTTTCCGACTCATGCTTGATGCCCAACTCGAAGGACATGCTGTTTTCAGGATCAAGGCCGGGGGCTGGGATCTCGAACTCATCGGAGCGGCTGGAATCAAAGCGCGTTAGATCAGACAGGTTAGGGGCCCGGAAACCCTGGCTGATGCCACCAAAGAGCGTGGCGGATTTCTCGGACAGGGCATAGTTCACCCGGGCTGATCCCAGTAGCGCGGTCCAATCGTCCTTGATGGAGATTTGGGTGTCGGTGACAGGGTCGCGCACTTCATTGGCATCCACCCGGGCATGGGCAATGCGCATGCCAAGGCTCAGATTCATGCGTTCGCTCAGGGCGATCTGATCTTGCACAAAGATGCCGCTGGTGAGGTAACTCGCGTCGTCCGCTACTGGGCCCTGAATGTCATCCGCTGCGGTTTGGCTGCTTCCCTTGTCGAGGAACGAGCTGACACTGTCCAGATAAAAGTCTGCGCCCATGGTCCAATGACCAAGGGCGGACTGATTGCTGAAGTGCTGGAACATGCCCACGGTGTTGACCTCGAAGCCCTGAAACTGCTGGCTGCCATTGGACTTGATGCGGTCTTGCTCTTCAGCCTGACGGTGCAGGGATATGCTGGTGGTGCTGGTGTCAAAAAGTCCAAAGGCATCTTCGGTTTGGAACTGCGCATAGGTCAGGTCGCGCTCCTGATCGAGGGACCGGTTGAGATCGCTGCCGTTGCTGAGTCCTTCCCAGTTGCTGCCAAAGATCGTCTTGTGGGTGCGGGGCACATCGTTCTGGCGCACTCTTTGATGCACCAGGGTCCAACGACCGCCGTCCTCCAAAAAGTGTTCGAGCTTGAAGTCCGCGTCTTGTTCGTCATAGCCCGTTCCCGACTGTAAGCCCACTTCCTTGCCGCCGTGCAAGTCGCCAAAGTCCTTGGAGCTGAAGCCGAGCAAGACCCCGGTGCTGCTGCCGTTGGTGGCGCTGACTTCCATGCGCCCTTGGTTCGTGTTCTCCGCATCGGCCCAGCGGTATTCGATGGCTCCGCCCACGCCCTGCTCCCAGGCATAGGGCGAGCGGGTGATCACGTTCAACGTGCCGCCCAGGGAGTCCGAGCCCCAGCGCACCGAGGCGGGGCCTTTGACGAGCTCCAAGCGTTCGACGGTGAAGGGGTCGATCGTGCCCCAGTACTGGTTGGGGCCAGAGCGGAAGGCCGAGTTGTTCAGGCGCACTCCGTCGATCAAGGCCAAGTTTTGAAAGCCCGTGAAACCGCGGATGTAGGGTGAGGCTTGACCATGACTGGTTTTTTGCACCATGACTCCCGGCAGATCCGCGAGGGCACTGGGCAGGGTGCGGTGGTTTCGCTGGGAGAATTGCTCGCCGCCCACGGTTTCCAGACTCCAGGGCAAGTCGATGGCCATGGTGGGGGAGCCGGTGGGGGTCACGAGAAGCACATCTTCCTCCTGGCCTATGGGTTGCTCGCCGTCTTGCTGTGCAAGGAGGGGGGTGTCCCATAGGAAGGAGCAGGCGAGGAGACCAAGAATTCGGATCATCGGTGGGGTGCAGGTCGTGGGCTGGGTGAGGATTCAAGTGTGTTGAGAACACGTCCAGGCCGATTTCCGCCCTCCTAACGCCCTCGTCCCTCCGCCGGTTCATGGGCACAGGTGAAAAGCAGCCAAGATCAACAGAACCGACCCCGACTGCAGTGCGTAGATTATCCAGTCCATGCCCCGCACGAACCAATCCCCCGGGGATCCCCATCAGGATCCCTCTCCCAGCCACCCGGCTCCCCCACAGGGGCTTGGTCAGCGACCTATTGCGGCCTCCCTCGGCTTGCATTTGCTCGTGCTAGGAGCCCTCGTGGGCTGGATTCCGTTTGTGCCCACCACGGCCACGGGCACGAATCAGAACAAGCCGGCTACTCGCGTGCTTCCGTTTCAAGAGCCCCGCCCGGAGGAATTGGATCTGCCTCCGAGGCCTACCGAGAGCTTGGCGCCCCTCACGGAGACTTCAGATGATTCGTTTGAGGATCTCGATGGCCTTGTTTTCCCCGAAGCGGAGCCTCTCTTTCCCACAGAAGACCTCCCAGCTCCCCGCCCCCGGGACCTGGCACCTTCGGCGGTTCCGGATGCCTTCGCCGCCACAGACCCGCACCTGCGCCTGACCCCGGAGTTGATTCCCGCGGTCGTTGAGCCTGAGCCCGAGGTTCCTCGGGGTCAAGAGGCTCCGCTCGCCATGCCAACGGAAGTTGCCGGCGAGTGCGAAGCTCCGCGCTATCCCGTTTGGGCCGCTCGCGCCAAGATTTCCGCCGAAGTACGCCTAGCGATCACGGTGGGCACCGATGGTAATGTGCGCGGCGTTGAGATCATCTCCTCCAATGGGCATCGCACCCTGATCGAGCAAGCCGCCCGCGCGGTCTGGTCCTGGCGCTACAGCCCAGCCATGCGCGATGGTGAGACGGTGGAATGCGTGGTCCACAAGACGATTATCTACGTGCCCGATCTGTGAAGAAACCCTGAACGGGCGGCAAGCTCCGTAGATGAGCGGCTCTTTTGGTCTCCAAGGAAAAGGACTTGGCCTTGGATCGATGCCATTTGTTCGGCCTCTGGAACGGTGGCTAAGGTGCGGTCGGTTCCTTTGATCAACACTTGGGGGCGCAGCAGATCGATCAGGTCGTGGGCCGTGGGAGCGTCGAAGCTGGTGACGAGATCCACGCAGCGTAGGGCCGCAAGAAGTTCGGCGCGTTCATTGAGGGGTACCAGGGGCCGGCCCTCGCCCTTGAGGCCGCGCACGCTGGCGTCGGTGTTGAGTGCGACCACGATCTGGTCCACATGTTCGCGGGCGGCAATCAACATGCGTACATGGCCCACATGCAAAAGGTCAAAGCAGCCTACCGCAAGGCCGATCGTGGGGGACTGGGCCAGTTGAGCCAGGTGCTCTTGAGCACTGGCGGCATCGAGCAGAATCGGGGCGCTCACAGGAATGGATCCCCCGCTTCAAGAGCATCGGGGATCGGCAAACTGGAGTCTTGGACGAGTCCTTCGATCCACCAATTCACCGAATGGTAGAGGCAGGTAACGGAGGCGCATTCAACGGAGGCATCAAAGGTCTCGATCAATTTTTCCGTGGCGGCGCCGGTCTGGGCGCGGGATTCATCCGTTGCCCATGCGTTGGCCGGACCGATGCGTGCCTTTTCCACACCCCGGTGGGCGGGGCAGTTGTAAACGCCCATGGGCGAGAGAACCTGTCGTAGTGCCTGCATGTGACAGGTCTTGGGTTGGCGGGTGGCTTCCTCCCAGTTGCCCTCTTCGAGCAGGGAGAGGTTGATGCTTTCGTAGATGGAAAATGTGTCGTCTTCCAGCTCACGGGCGCGGTTGACTTGACTGCGGATGCGCTGGGCCACCGCTTGGGTTTGAGCGGCCATGGAGGTCGGGTCCATGACTTCTGCGCCGTCTTTGGTGCGCCCCAAAACAGGCTTGTAGCCGATGTAATGGAAGCCCGATTGCTTGGCGCGCTGGGCTGCGGAGAAGATTTCGTCCACGTTCTCTAAGATGGTTTCGTCGTCCCGCGAGGCACCTTCCCAGGTGACCACGAAACTGAATCCCAGGGTGACCTCTGGGCCAGCGGCACGCATGTCCTTCACAGACGAGCAGATCTTGTCCAAGGTCAGGTTGGGATCGTTGGGCCGGTGCATGGCGCGGAATAAGTCGTTGGATCCCGCGTCGAGGCTGAGGCGAATCCAATCGCCCTTTTTCATCTCGCTTGCCGCTTGGATCAAGCGATCTGGGCGGCTGCCGTTGGAGACAATCGCCAGGGCGAGGCCCAGGTTGCGCTTGATGAAACGCACCACTTCGTCAAACATGGGGTGCAGACTCGGTTCACCGCCGCCAATCAAAATCACAGAGGCCAGACCCCTCTCGCTCATGGCGCTCAAGGAATCCAAGAGTTCACGATCCACATGGCGCTCGCGGCCATTGAGCACATCCCAGTCGATGCAGTGAGTGCAGCGGAAGTTGCAGGCGGTGGTCAGGTCCAAGTTGATCGAGATCGGAGCTTGGGGCGGGATCGAAGGGGCGCCGGCTGGATCGCCTTCTTGGATCGCCCGGCGCCACTCCACATAGGAGGCCAGAGTGGGCTGCGCTTCCTCGCCACAGAGTTTGCGG
>Ga0206679_10003631_pt1 | contig 11766 bp, 7 predicted proteins | sample M110012015metaG_FD_155464 | JGI IMG/M metagenome (GOLD analysis project Ga0206679, IMG submission 155464) | Ammonia-oxidizing marine archaeal communities from Monterey Bay, California, United States - M1 100m 12015 | ecosystem: Environmental > Aquatic > Marine > Intertidal zone | place: USA... | reverse complement strand
ATCATCAAAAACAGGCTTCCACATTGTACCTTTGCTACTTGATTTCCATATTCCACCAGAAGCCGAGGCAACGAACATTATTTCCGGACTACCAGGAACAACCTCTACATCGTGAATTCGTCCACCCGCGACTGAAGGTCCAATGTTTCGAAATTTTAAATGGTTAAAAGTCTCAGATTCTATAGTTTGCCCAAAAAGAGAAGTAACCATTAATAGAAGAATTATTGATTTTTTCATATAATTTACCATGTTATTTATACTATAAAATAAAAAGCCCCCATTAAAAATGGAGGCTTTTTATTATTAAATATTATCTATTTAAAATAATACTTTACTTATTCACTTCAGTTTTAGCATAAAGTGCATCAGCATCAGAAATTACAGGCATATTTGAATTTGAATTCTTCTCACTTTGAGGATAAGGAATTCTTTCAACATGCTTTGATACAGCAGATGTATTTAAAGGAAATGGTACAATCAAATCATTTTCACCATCACCACGTAATCTTCTATGGTCATTAAATGGCATATATGAACCAAAGCCAGATACATATCTCTCTTCAATGATTTCTCTGAGAAGTGCTTTTTCTTTAGTTACGCCATCAGCATTTTCCATACCACCAGAAGCAAAGTCGGCATCAACATAGGCATCATACTGATAATCAGCTGCAATATCATGAGCTGAATTTAGCCTACCGCCGCCAGCTAACCACGCTCTGTAAGCATTTAAAGCAGTTAAACCAGAAGCAAAAGAGCTTCTTGCTGAGGCTTCAGCTATAATTAACTGATTCTCGCTATAAGTAGCAATAGGCTGTGGCTCCATTTGAGCTGCAACACCAGTATTACCTGAAGCAGAAAACTGATCAATTACATAATAGTTATGCCTTGCCAATTCATTTGTTTTAGCATTTCCACGATAAACAGATTCAGCTGGATTAAGCAATTCTAAAAGATAACTTCCTTCATTACCAATATCGCCAGTTCTTGAGCCTGCTAACAGAGTATAAAACAAGTTTTTATCACCTTGATCTATTGAAGCATCTCCACGAGGTTTATAAAGCATATCACCTGCAGATGAAGAAATTCCATTATTTGCTGCAGATAAAGCTCCAGAATAATCACCTTGAACAAGAGCATGACGAGCTTTAAGTGTATATGCAGCTTCGATCCATTTATCCTTATCACCACCAAATATTATATCAAATGATTCATTTCGACTAGACGCAGCATTTAAATCTGATATAGCATCATCTAATAAAGCAGATAAAGAGGCAAGAACAGCTTTTTGACCATCAAAGACTGGGTCTTCTATCTCTCCACTAATCTCACTATAAGGAACATCACCCATCAATATCGCCATTGTTCCTATAGCATTAGCTTCAACTACTTTAGATATACCAACTAGCAATTTATCATCAGGAGCTGCTTCTCGAATGTGCCTAAGATTGGTTGTTGCTCCGATGTAGGCAGCGTTCCACTCATCATTTGATTCATCAGATGTTAAGTTATACTGATAGATGTTAGAATACAAAGATGTATACCCAACTACTTGACCAGAATACATACCGGATATTCTATTTAAGTGACTGACTTGCGCAGTAAAATTCGCAAGCATTGCACCATTTAAGAATAATCTTGCATCAACATCAGACAAAGTAATGTCGTTTGGATTATCATTGATAGATTTGTCAACTTCACAAGAAGTCATCATTAATGCTATTACTGTAAGAGGTGCAATAATCTTTTTCATTGTAATAAAACCTTTTATATTATTTTTCATTTTAATTCCCTCTTCTTAAAAGTTTGTAGATACTGAGAATAAGAATGACTTAGTGCTTGGATTAGCAAAATAATCCAAACCACTTCCGGTCTGAATACCACCAACATGAACACCAGGATCAACACCCTTAAGCTCTTTATACCAAGCAAAGAGGTTTCTAGCTGTAGCCGTAAAAGTAACATTACTTAATCCAGCAGCTTGAAGTGCTTCATTATTCATAGAATAAGCGAGGGATAATTCTCTAATTCGAGAGAAAGTTGCATCCTTTGTCGCAAAATTATATGCTTGGTTGTTACCAAAACCACCACCAATAGATTGACGGAACCATACTTCATCAAGCAAGACCTCACCACCACCAAAATCATGAATGAATCCACGAACTTTAGTACCAGAAGGAATTACACTTCCTTTGACATTTTTCAAGTCTTTAGTTAGAGTAACTTCATTATCAGTTTCAGTTGTAGTTCCAAATCTTCTTAGTACCCACTGGGTTCTAGGAGCATAACGTCCACCTTGTGAATGTTCAAATAGCATATTGAAGGAGAAATTATTCCATCTCGCATTAACGCCAACAGTTCCTCTCCAATCTGGGTTAGGATTACCTAAAGCTATAAGAGAAGTGGTAAGCTGAGGAAAACCATTGTCATCTAAAATTAATTTTCCATCCCATTTTCCATTTTCAGTTTGCGAACCGGTTCCCCAAAGAGTTCCAATGGGGTACTTTGTAACATTACCTTTATCATCTGTTGTTGGTGCTAATGCAACTGATGTCACATTACCAACAGCAAGGTTAAGAACCTTAGTACCTGCAAGGTCTTGAACAAGATTTTCATTAGTTGCCCAATTAAAATTAAGATCAACTGAAGAACTTTGATTATTCATGACATTCCATGAACCATCAATTTCAATCCCTTTGTTTGTCATACTAGCAGCATTTGCATATTGGGATGAAAAACCAGAAGTTGGTGAAAGGGTTCTAGAAATAAGCATATCATTTATTTCATTTGAATAATAGGTAAATCCAAAAGAAAACTTATCGTCAAAAAAGCGTAGATCAGCTCCGAATTCAGTTTCTGTTTTTACCTCAGGCTTAAGCTTATCATTTCCTTTATTATTATCAACACGATATCCACCACCCCACTGTCCAACAGATACTGGATCACTATAAGCTGAGTAACCAAAACCACTTTCAGCTAAAGTTTCAAATGCATGTGCTCCAGGTCTTACACCTACCTTACCCCATGCAACTCTCAACTTTGCAAAACTCACAAAAGGTGCAAAACCTCTAACCATATCTGTAGCCTGGTAAGCAATATCCATCGCAGGATAACTATAAGCATCGCTGATGGTTGAGTGCTGCTCATTAGCTAAAGATAAATTAATAAATACCTGATCAAGAGCATCCACTGAAAGGACACCATAAAATCTATTAGATCGTAAAAATAATCTACCATTATCCACTGATGATGCATCTGAGGCTGTATTTAAATTTGTGGTAAACTTATCTGAGTTAACCAAAAATCCATCAATGAATGAAGAAGATCGACTATATGCTCTATCATTAGTGTTAAATCCAAGAGTCGCAACCATGGAGATTGCTGAATTTAATTCAAGATTTTGACGACCAATAATATCATAGTTTGTTTCACGATTAGTAATACGCGCTAAATCAAATGCTCCAGAATTTCTAGATGATCCAGCTGTACCAATAGGATAATAGCTTTCTCTATTATCAGTAAAAGTATCAAGTCCTTGACGTAAAACAACTTCACTTCCTTCAAAAGGTGTATAAGTCATTTCATTAGACATGAGTATGCGATTAACGCGTGTAGTATTTTTCTGCTCATTAATTGTCCAGCCAGGATTATTATAGATTGGATTAGTACTAGAACCACCAACATATCGTCTGTATGCACGATGTCTGCCAGTATTTTCTGTTCCGCCACTCCAATAACTACCCTTGTAATACTCATTGTCAAAGTCAGCAGGTGTTCTTAAAAATCCAAGCATTACACCAGAAACATTTGATCCTCTTTGAAGGCGATTAGAGCTTGAATAAGTATAACCAACTTTTGATGACATAGTTACGTTTGGAGAAAGTCTAAATTTTGTATTTAAACGAATATTATCACGGTCATAATATGAATTACGAATAATACCATCTTGATTCAAACGACTATAACTAAATAGATAAGTTTTACTTTTATCTCCTCCAGAAATCTGAAAATCATCTTGAGTATATTGACCAGTCCTAAAAACTTGATCAAAGTTTTTATCTACATATGTTTCTTTAGAATTTTTCTGAGTAATTGTATACTGAGTAAACTGCCCATCTTCTGATACAAAATAAGGTTTGCTCTCATCAACTGCATCTGCACCGCCAGAACGATCCGCTATCTTATCACCCCAAGATTCTGCATAAACACCCCACTTACCACTTCTTCCTTGACCATACGTTGTTTGCATTTCAAGCCTATCGTGGATAACGTCATAAGATTGGGTACGCTTATAATTCATTTTCATCTTACCCATTGCGCCATCTTTTGTCTGGATAACAATCACACCATTAGCAGCTTTAGAACCCCACAGTGAGGCAGCAGATGCACCTTTTAAAACTTCAACGGATTTAATATCATTTGCGTTGAGGTCATTCAATCTAGATTGTTGTGAAACTCCACCAAAACGACTAGAATTACCATAGATCTGTGAATTATTAATAGGCATACCATCTACAACAATAAGAGGTTGACTTGCACCAGAAATGGTGTTGGATCCTCTAATTTTGATTGATGTTCCTGCACCAGCATCACCACTTACGGAATTGACAATAACATTAGAAGCTTTAGCAGCAAGAGAATTTGCTACCAAGGCTTCACCAGATCTTGTCATATCAGCAGCTGTAACTGATGAACTTGTTGAACCTTGCTTATCTCTATTGACTTCAAAACCAAGTGCTGTTACAGAAACAGCTTTTAGACCAATTGCATCAACTGCAAGAGAAAAATTTTGTGTTGCACTGCCTGAAGATATATCTACATCAGTTGTCTGAGTCGTATATCCAATATAAGTAGCAGTTAAAGAAACAGATGCTTGGCCAGCTAGATCAGAAATATCTATTGAATAAGTTCCGTCACTTGCTGCTGCTGCACCATAGGATGTTCCACTGACAACAACATTAGCACCAGCTAATGGATTGCCATTAGGATCTGAAACAGTACCAGTGATTTGTGCACTAGCAAACCCAAGTATTAAAGAAAAAAGCAGATATGCTCTAAGTGGTAATTTCATATGTTTAGTCTCCATATTTAACATATTTCTGTTCCTTAAGGAAAAGATAATTGGTTGATACTATCATTATAATATCATAATTACAAGTTTTTTTACAAATAATTAAAATTTTTCTTTTATATCTTTTATATACTTATAAACTGTAGGTCTGGTGATCGCTAGCGCTTCTCCAATGATTGGGACAGCGCCTCGTTTATTCAAGTGTCCACCTTTTATTAAATATTTAATAACATTATACTTTTCTTTTTTTGAAAAACTTTTATTTGTTAAACCATTAGAAACACGAAAATGTTTAACCGCTATCAGGATGTCTTCTTTAGTACTTCCATAATAAAATGCTTCCTTATTTGAAATGATTGGATTATCAGTAGTTTCTTTTAAATATGATAGCGCAGTTGAAAATTCTTCAAAAATAGAAATATCATAATTCAATCCAAGTGAACCAATAATGTCATTTTGAGAATTTCTTATAGTTAACGATGACGATTTTAATGGTTTACCATCAGGGCTTTCATTCTTATAATTAATAACCTGGTCAGGCACTTTACCGTCAACTTTTTTATAACCTAGATCCGATGTGCCTTCTCCAACGTTCCGGCCTGTAATATGATTATTAAAAATAGCAATAATTGAATGCTCTGGATATCTTAGGTCGTGTACTATCACCTCTAGATTTGGATTAAACATTTTAGATAATATCTCTCCCATTTTTATATAATGAGAGAATATTTCTTTGTCAGATATTTTAGAAGCTTTACTCATAACTAACTTTATAGCTTATCTGCCGTTTCTTTATCAATCTTTTCTATCTTAACGTTTAAAAGTCCATAGATAATTGCAACAATTGGATTCGCTAAATTAAAAAAGCAAAAAGGTAAATATGCAAATGTAGCGATACCTAAAGATGCTGACATATAAGCGCCACAAGTATTCCAAGGTATTAATGGAGATGTAATTGTCCCAGCATCTTCCAATGTTCGAGATAAATTTTTTGGAGCAAGATTTCTTCTTGCAAACTCTGTTTTATACATTCTGCCTGGAAGAACAATAGAAATATATTGATCTGCAGTAATAATATTTACGCCAATACAAGTGGCAATTGTTGTAACAATTAATGAACCTGAAGATTTAGCAAATTTTAGTAATGATTTAACTATAATATTTAGCAGCTCAGTTGTCTCTAATACAGCTCCAAAAGTTAAAGCACAAATCACCAGCCAAATTGTATTTAGCATACTTGACATGCCACCACGAGTTAGTAGTGCATCTACAACTTCAACTCCACTATTAAATGTGAATCCTGAATGCAGAGCTGTCCAAACACCTGAAAGCATTGTTAAGCCTTTTGAAAGCTCAGGTTTATTAACAAAATTTGAAACAATCTGAGGTTGAAGGAATACAGCAAAAACCCCTCCTAATAATGCACCAATTAATACAGTTGGGAAGGCGGGCATTTTCTTGTAGGCTAAAATAAATACCACCACTAAAGGGACAAAAGAGAGCATACTAATATTAAAAGCGCTTGTTATGGTATCTTGAATGATTGCTAATCCTTGAGTATCACCAGTTGAGGTTGGCTTAAACCCAAGAATCAAAAATAGTATTAATGCAATTATTAGACTAGGACCTGTTGTCCATATCATATGACGAATATGTGTAAACAAATCAGTTCCAGCAATTGCGGGGGCCAAGTTTGTGGTATCCGATAAAGGTGACATCTTATCACCAAAATAAGCACCCGAAATTATAGCACCTGCTGTTATCTCAGGAGAAAGGCCTAACCCTAACGATATTCCAATTAAAGCAACACCAAGCGTACCCGCAACTGTCCATGAACTTCCGATACTTAAAGCTGAAAGTGCACAAATTATACAGGCGGCAAAATAAAATATGGAAGGTGATAAAATTTTTAATCCATAATAGATCATAGCTGGAACAGTGCCAGACATGATCCATGTTCCTATCAAAGCTCCAACCGCCAATAAAATCAAAATTGCACCCATACCCATTGAAATTCCTTTTACTATACCCTTTTCCATTTCTTTCCAAGTATAGCCGTTCTTAATACCAATTAATGCAGCAATTGAGGCTCCAAGAATTAAAGCAATTTGATTTGCTCCGTATGATGAATTGTCCCCATATAAGTATACTGACATGGATAACATTACAATAAGTAAAAATATGGGAATTAAAGCATCAATGATCGATGGGGTTTTATGATTATTTTGCATAATTATTTTCTAAAATTAGGAACTCGCTTTTCAACAAAAGCAGATAAGCCTTCTTTAGTTTCGTCTGAATTAAATAAACTACTAAAATTCTTTACTTCTAAATCTAGACCATCTTTAGTTGTAAGTCCTACGCCTTCACGTATACATTCTAAAGATTTTGCGATAGCATTTGGTCCATTTTTTAATATTTGGTTGGCAACTTCTTCACATTTTTGTTTTAGATCTTCAAGAGGCACAACGTGATTTGCTAATCCAATTTCTTTAGCTTCTTGAGCCTCAATCATTCTACCAGTTGTAATTATTTCGTTGGCAATACCAGTTCCCACTAATCGTGGTAATCGTTGAGTACCACCCCAACCAGGTAAAATACCCAATAATACTTCAGGTTGTCCAAACTTAGCTGTCTTGCTTGCTACTCTAATATGACAAGCAAGGCTAATCTCACATCCACCACCCAAAGCAAAGCCATTTACTGCTGCAATAATTGGTTTTGGAGAATTTTCAATGGTAACTGTTAATTGTTGACCTACTTTTCCAAAGGATAATGCTTCATCTGGACCCATAGGTTGCATAGTTTTTATATCTGCACCAGCAATAAATGATTTTTCACCGGAACCTGTTAGAATAATTACACCTACAGATGAATCATTTATACAATTTTCAATAGCACCTTGAAGTTCAGAAATAACTATTGGATTCATAGCATTAAGAGCCTCGGGGCGATTAATGGTAACCCAAGCTATTTGATTATTAATATCAGTTATTATGAATGACATCAACTATCTCCAAAAAGTCCTACTAAATAATACCATAATTGTAAAAATCTCTAAACGACCTAGTAGCATACAAAAAGTTAACATCCATTTACCGATTGGATGAAGCGTAGCATAACTATCCGTCGGTCCAAAAGCACCAAATCCTGGTCCAATATTCCCAATTGCTGATGCCGCAGCACCGATGGAAGTTTGAAAATCAAGATTAAGCGTAGTTAGTATAAGAGTAGTAACCGCAAAGATTAATATATAAAAAAGAAAAAATCCTAATGTGTTTCTAATAACATCATCACCAATAAAGCGGTCCCCTATTCGAATTTTAATGATAGCCCTAGAATGAAGCATTCTTCTTGTTTCAGTTGCTGCATATTTTAACAATAAAATAACACGTGAGACTTTCATCCCACCACCCGTTGATCCACCCATCCCTCCAATAAACATTAAAATTAAAATAACATATTGGCTAAAAAATGGCCACAATTCATAATCAGCTGATCCAAAACCAGTTGTGGTTAAAATAGAAACACTTTGAAATAATGAGTCTAAAAAATTTGCATGTGTCCAATTAAAACTAGATGAAGAAATATTCAAAAATATAAACAACGTTACAAAAAGCACAATACAAGAGTAGGTTATAAATTCTGTATCTTTAAAATATCCTCTAAGGTTACCCGTAAGAGCTTTAAAGTGAAGTGCAAAGTTGACACCAGCTAAAAACATAAAAATTATTATTATATAATGAATAACAGGGTTATCGTAAGCTGCTATACTTGCATTTTGTGTACTAAAACCGCCAGTAGGCATTGTTGTAAAAGAATGACAAACAGCATCGAACCATGGCATTCCACTCATACCAAGTAATATAGTTTGAATAAGTGTAAGCCCAACATAGACCATCCACAAAATCTTAGCAGTTTCTTTTACCCTAGGTCTAATTTTATCTGCAACAGGCCCAGGGACTTCAGCTTTAAAAAGCTGAACACCACCAACGCCCAATAAAGGTAAAATTGCAATCGTAAATACGATAATACCCATACCACCTATCCACTGAATAAAAGACCTCCAAAACAAAACACCATGAGGTAAACTTTCAATACCATTTGCAAGATGAGGCAAGGTATTAATATCTCCTAAAATAGATGCTCCCGTTGTAGTTACTCCAGACATCGACTCAAACCAAGCATCCGTTATATTTGGAATAGAACCAGAAAAGTAAAATGGTAACGCACCAGCAAAAGCTATTAAAATCCATGCTAGAGTAACAATTGCAAAGCCATCTTTACTATTTAATGATTTACTTTTACGAGTTATTAGCCAAACAGGTGTACCTAAAATGATACAAATTAAAAGAGATTTTAGATGGCCACTTAAATCAGACTCACCATAACCCCAGGCTATGATTGCAGGAATAATCATGGAAAGCCCAGTTATTACTAGCATAGCAGCTAGAATATTAAAAATAGTTTTAATATTCAATTAAGACTCAAAGAGACGTTTCAGCTTTGGAACTGCTTTTGATTTAGCAAATACTAAAACTGTATCTTCTTCCGTTAATTGTGTTGATCCGCGAGCAATAGAAAGCGTTCCATGGTGATTTGTCATTCCAACAATACTATCTTCAGGAAATTTAACATCTTCTAAAGGCACTTTAGTGACTTTACTGCCAGGCTCAGGGTTAAATTCAATAACCTCAACATCTATTTCATCAAAAGTTATAACGGAAGTATCAGTTTGATCACTTACAATAAATCGAAGAATTGAATTTACTGTTGACATATTTTTACTTAATACAGAACCAACACCAATTTCATGGACAATTGGCATATATTCAGTCGTACTTACATGGATTACAGTTTGTTTAACTCCTAAATGATGAGCTAACATACCTGATAATAAGTTTGTTTGCTCACTTTCAGTTACAGCAATAAAGCTATCTGCATCTTGAATATTTTCTGATTTAAGCAATTCAACATCCGTTCCATCTCCATGGATAATCATTGTTTCCTTTGCATGTGAAGCTAACCATTCTGCTTTATCTCTTTTACTCTCAATTAATCTGACAGTCATTTCTTTTTCAAGTTCTTCAGCTAAACTGCGACCAATTTTACTCCCACCTAAAATAATAATAGAATTAGTTTGAGTAGCTTCTTTACCTAATAGATGCATCAAAGATTCTAATCGTTTTGTTTTAACAATAAAATAGGCAGTATCAGTAGCTTTAAAAATGTAGTCTGACCAAGGTACATGTGACTCACCTTCATTTAGAACTGTAATAATTCCAAATTTAAAATTTTGTTCTTCTTCACAAATTTCCCTTACTGATTTTCCAACAATTGGTGAATTTTCATCTAATCGAATACCAATCATTTGGATTCTACCACCTTCAAAATCCATAACTTGAGTTGCATAAGAATGACGGACCAATTTAACAATTTCTTTGCACGCTTCTTTTTCTGGATGAATAACAAAATCAATACCAAACTTTTCTGGTTTAATAATTGAATCTCGAGCAGTATACTGTTGATTTCTTAGTCGAGCTATTATTTTTTTAGCTCCAAGCTCATGAGCTTGTTGAGAAGCAATAAGATTTACTTCATCAACACGAGTAAGGCATAAAACATAATCGGCATCTTGTACATTCGCATCAGAAAGATTACGAGGACTTGCTCCATTACCTTCTACAACAATAACATCTAAACTTTCTGTCGCACGTTTACATTTTACAGGATCGATGTCCATAACAATAATATCATGATCTTCTTGACTTAATGCTTTTGCAACATGAAAACCTACTTCGCCTACTCCAATTATGACAATCCGCATAAAGAATCCTTTCCAGTGAAAGCATATATTTTAATTATAAAATTCAACAGCTTGCTATTCTTTTATTTATCCATTCTCACGTCTAATATCAGCCCCTAACAATTTGAATTTTTCTTCAATTTTTTCATATCCTCTATCAATATGATAAATACGACTAATTTCAGACTCACCTTCAGCAATTAATGCACCAATCAATAAAGAAGCACTTGCTCTAATATCAGTTGACATAACTTGTGCGCCCTTTAGTTTTTTTGGACCACGAATTAAAGCCATATTTTTATTTAAGGAAATATCAGCACCCAAACGTATTAATTCTGGGACATGTGCAAAACGATCATGATAAATCGTATCAGTAATATGAGACGATCCGTTTGCTACCGACATCAAGGCAACCCATTGTGCTTGCAAATCTGTTGGGAATCCAGGGTGGACATCAGTTGTCATATCAACCGGCTGCAGTTTATCGCATTTATTAACTGTAATTGAATTGTCATTAACAACTAATTCACATCCGGCTTGTTCTAATTTTCTTATAACAATATTCAAGTGAGTTGGATCTACTTTTTTTAGAGTAATATTTCCTAAAGTTGCACCAGCTATAAGAAATGTACCAGCTTCAATCATATCTGGAATAGTTTCTACATTCATAGGGGATAATTTTTCAACACCATTAACAATCAATATATTTGAGCCAACTCCTTCAATATGAGCGCCCATTTCATTTAAGACTTTACATAACTGAACGATATGAGGTTCAATTGCCGCATTTGTTATTTGCGTTTTTCCCTCAGCCAAAACAGAAGCCATAAGTATATTTGCAGTTGCACCAACAGAGGGTATATCAAAATGAATTAGAGCTCCTTTTAATTTT
>Ga0206679_10003630_pt1 | contig 11768 bp, 8 predicted proteins | sample M110012015metaG_FD_155464 | JGI IMG/M metagenome (GOLD analysis project Ga0206679, IMG submission 155464) | Ammonia-oxidizing marine archaeal communities from Monterey Bay, California, United States - M1 100m 12015 | ecosystem: Environmental > Aquatic > Marine > Intertidal zone | place: USA... | reverse complement strand
AAAAAGGAATCTAAAGAAAATATTATTGATCAGTTTGAAAAAAACATAAAGTCGATTCGGTCTATGATTAAAGGGAATTTTAAATCCTCCATAAATAAGTTTAAATCAGAAATGACGAAGCATTCTAATTTAATGGAATTTGAAAAAGCAAATGAAGTTAAAGAAAAGCTGCAAATCCTTCTTAATTATCAGGCTACATCAACAGTTGTAAGCCCCAGGATAAATAACATTGATGTTTTCTCTATAATATCAGATAAATCATATGCTTTTGTTAACTTTCTTCAGGTATCATATGGTTCAATTGTTGCTTCTCATACAATGGAAATTAAAAAAAGACTGAATGAATCAGATGAAGAAATTCTTCGAATAGCAATTATAGAAATCAAACAAAGATTCTTTTCAAACTCTTCAGAAATATGTTTGCCTTTCAAAATAAGTTTAGGGGAATCTGTTAAAGTAAATGTTCCGAAAACTGGTGAGAAAAAAAGCTTAGTTGATCTTTCAATAAGAAATGCAAAATTCTTTAGAATAGACAAATTGAAACAAATTAAAATAGTTGACCCAGAAGCTCATCTTGAAAGGATAATGTCACAAGCTAAGTCAGACCTTAAGTTAAATAACCCTCCTTATCATATAGAGTGTTTTGATAATTCTAATTTAATGGGAACAAACCCTGTAAGCTCTTGTGTCGTTTTTAAAAATGCCAAACCTTCAAAAAAAGACTATAGGTTATATAAAATAAACGATATAGAAGGTCCTGATGATTTTGCTTCTATGGAACAGGTAGTTTATAGAAGGCTGAAGAGACTCGTGAAAGAAAAAAATAGTTTGCCAGATTTAATCATAGTTGATGGGGGGAAGGGTCAACTATCTGCAGGACTTAAAAGTATTGTTAAACTAGGATTGGAAAATAAAGTTGCAATTATTGGAATTGCAAAAAAGCTTGAAGAAATTTTTATACCAGGAGACAAACTTCCTCTATATATAAATAAGACATCTGAAACCCTAAAACTAATTCAACAATTGAGAAATGAAGCACACAGATTTGCAATTAATTTTCATAGAAGGCAAAGAAGTAAAAGTGCTTTTGAATCTCAAATTGAGAATTTAGACGGTGTGGGGGTCAAAACAAGTGAATTGCTATTAATGCAGTTCAAATCTTTTAAAAGAATTCAGCAAGCTTCTGAAAAAGATCTTATAGAATTATTAGGTAAAGCAAAAGGTAAATCTGTATTTAAGCAGCTTAAAAGTTAATTTTTGATTAATTTTGAAATATAAAATGAAAATTAATTTATTATTATTCTCACTAATCTTCAGTTGTAATTTAATTTTCAGCCAAAAGAATGGCACAACATCAATTAAGAGGTTTGAAGATGGAGAGATTCTGGAATATAGACTTCATTATGGTATTTTTAATACAAGCTATGCTTCATTGAAACTTAATAATGTAACTCTTGATAATAAAACTGTTTATCACGCTGCAGGGTATGGAAAAACAACTGGGCTAGCAAGATTGTTTTTTAAGGTTGAGGATTATTATGATAGTTATTTTGATGTAAATACAATTAACCCGTTATTATTCAAAAGAAATATTGATGAAGGAGGATATACTAAAAATCTTGAAATCGTTTTTGACCAAGCAAAGCAAATGGCATATATTAATAATAGAAAGGAGCAAAAAAGAACAGAGGTAAAAACTGAACCAAACTCTCAAGATTTAATTTCATCCTTATATTACTTAAGAAAGTTTTTTGCAACAGAAGATATTCAAGAAAACGAATATTTTAATATAAATATGTTCTACGACTCAAAAAATCGTTTTTTTAAATTGCAGTACCTTGGAAAAGAAATAATAAACACTAGGTTGGGGAAAATCGAATGTTTAAAATTTAAACCAACAACTAAAAGAAGTAGAATCTTTAGAGGGGAAGGAAGTATTACGATATGGTTGTCAAATGATCAAAACAGAATACCTGTCAGAATTCAAGCAGATCTTTTAATAGGGTCTATAAAAGCTGATTTAAATAATTTTGATGGTTTAGTATCGCCATTATTGGCCAAAAAAAAATAGTGTGAAAAGAAAAGTCTTTGTTTCTCTCTTAATAATTCTTTTAAGTTCTTGTTCTAACTATGATCTAGCAGAAGAAAAAGAAAAGGTTATACAGTATAAATATGGCTATAATCAAAACCAATATCTTTTTGAAGAAAAAAAGATAAAGTCTGGAGACACATTTGGAGACATATTAGAAGATGTTGGTGTTGATTATCCTGAGATATTTGAGGCTCTTCAAAAGACAAAGGAAGATGTTAATTTTAAAAAACTCCAGATTGGAAAGCCTTACACTTTAATCTTCTCAAAAGACTCACTAAAAACATTAAAAGCATTTGTATATCATCCAACAGTTGAAGGTTACTCATTTATTCAATTAAAAGACAGTGTTTTTGGAAAAACAGTTGTTAAACCAAAATCATATAAAGAAAGGGAAGCTTCAGGAATAATTGACAACTCTTTATATGTAACTCTGGAAGAACAGAACATGAATCCATTATTGACATATTATTTATCAGACATATATGCTTGGACAATTGATTTCTTTAGACTGGAAAAAGGAGACAGATTCAAAGTTATTTATACAGAAAGTTTTGTTGATGATACAATATCTGTTGGAATTTCACGAATTAAAGCAGCATACTTTCTCCATAGAGGAAAAGAACAATACGCATTTGAATACGAAACTGATTCTATTAAAGGAATTGTAGAATACCTTGATCAAGATGCTAAAAATCTTAGAAGAGCATTTTTGCAATCACCCATAAAATTTGGAAGAATATCCTCAAGATATAATTTGAGCAGAAGGATCGCTTATTATGGCAATCGTGTTAGGCCACATAAAGGAACTGATTTTGCCGCAGCTGTTGGGACTGCAATTTTATCTACGGCTAATGGTCTTGTTGTTAAGTCATCATATACAAGAGCGAATGGTCGATATGTAACTGTTAAGCATAACAATACCTATTCAACTCAGTATCTACACATGCGAAAAAGTAATGTTAGGGTAGGACAACAGATAGAGCAAGGAGATATAATTGGATGGGTTGGAATGACTGGAAACACATCTGGCCCCCATGTTTGTTATAGGTTTTGGAAAAACGGCTTGCAAGTTGATCCTTTTAAGCAAAAACTCCCTGAAGCAAAACCAATTAGCGAATCATTAAAAAAACAGTATTTTAGAGATGTCAGTTTAACAAGAAGTCAGCTTGATTCAATTAAAATAAAAAACAAAAGTTCAATATAATGCCTTTAAACAAGTTAGATCCCTCAAAATTAAATTCTTGGAAAGAGCTAAGTGCTCAATTTGATAAAGAGAGGTTAATGACAATTGAAAACCTACTGGAAGAACCTGACAGATTAAAAAACTTCTCTGTTGAGTGGGAGGACTTCCTTGTGGACTTGACAAAAAATAGAGTAAGTCAAAGTACCCTAGATGTTTTAATTAATTTATGTCATGAAAGTAATTTAAAAGAGAATATTCAGTTTTATTTTAATGGCGATAAAATAAATGAAACTGAAAAAAGATCAGTCCTTCATACTGCTTTAAGATCTCAAAAGCATGAGTCAGAAAAAATAGATAAAGTAGTAAATAATTTAAGGGAAAAAATCATAAATATAGCTGATGAAATAATTAATGGAGATAAAACTGGTTATACAGGAAAAAAGTTTACTGATGTAGTTAATATAGGAATTGGAGGGTCGCATCTTGGACAAGAAATGGCTGTCAAAGCTCTTGCCCCTTTTGCGAAAAATATTACTCCTCACTTTATATCAAATGTTGATCCTGATTATACTTCAAAAGTATTAGAAAAACTGAATCCTGAAACTACACTATTTATTATAGTTTCAAAAAGCTTTAACACTCTTGAGACTATTGAAAATGCAAAAAAAATTAAAGGGTGGTTTATTTCAAAGACACAAGAGAAAAATATTCAAGATCATTTCATTGCAGTCTCTAATAACATTTCTGCTCCAAAAGAATTTGGTCTTGATGCAAATAGTATATTGCCAATGCCAGAATGGGTTGGAGGCAGATTCTCACTTTGGGGTTCTGCTGGTTTAGTGATTGCTATAACAATTGGTTCAGAACATTATAGAGAATTGTTAAACGGTGCCAATAATATGGACAATCATTTTAGAGAGAGTGATTTTGAAAAAAACATACCTGTATTGTTAGCACTATTAAGCATTTGGTACAACAACTTTTTTAAATGTGAAACAGAAGCAATAATTCCATATAGCGAATTATTGAATAAACTGCCGAGCTATTTGCAACAAGCAAGTATGGAAAGTAATGGCAAAGGAACTGATAGACATAATAAAAAAGTTAATTACGAAACCGGGGGAATTATATGGGGGGCGACAGGAACTAATGCTCAACATTCTTTTTTTCAACTACTTCATCAAGGAACAAAGTTAATCCCATGTGATTTTATCGCATTTCAAAACCCAATTTCCAAAGATCTGGAACAGCATAAAATCTTGATTGCAAATTTCCTAGCTCAAACAAGTGCATTAATGTCAGGGCAAAAAGCAACAGAACCTTATAAAAATATTGAAGGAAACAAGCCTTCCAATTCATTATTTATCAACAGCTTAACACCTCATAATTTGGGGGCACTAATTTCCATGTATGAACACAAAATATTCACTGTAGGATCAATTCTCAACATATTCAGTTTTGACCAGTGGGGTGTAGAGCTAGGAAAATCAATAGCTACAGGAATTCTTGGGGGGGACACGAATTCTTTAGATATCTCTACCAAAAACCTCTTGACAAGATATAATATGGACAAATAACGCCCTTGTTAATTCTTGGTTAATATTCTGTTAATATTTTATTAATCTCTAATCGGTCTAATAGTTTTATTTTAGTGCAAAATCAAAACTAAAAAAATGAAAAAATATATATTTCTTCTATTCGCAATATTAGGGACTATGTCCTTGTATTCGCAAGACGAAGCTGCACTTGATTCAATTGCTCTGGCAGAAGTTGTTGTGTCTTCAGGTGTAATCGATGTAGCTAAAGAACGTGAAACACCTATTGCAGTTAGCACCATAAGTGCTCGGGAGGTTCAATTAAAAGTTGGGAATATGGAATTTCCAGAAATTATGAACAAGACCCCAGGTGTTTATGCTACAAAACAAGGAGGTGGATATGGAGATTCTCGTATTTCTCTTCGTGGATTTGACCAAAGAAACACTTCTTTTTTAATTAATGGTCAGCCAGTAAATGATATGGAAAACGGTTGGGTATACTGGTCAAACTGGGCAGGACTTACAGAGGTAGCGTCTGGTATTCAAATTCAAAGAGGTCTTGGAGCATCTAAATTAGCTGTGCCTTCTGTTGGTGGAACAGTTTCAATATTTACTAAAAGTGCTGAAAGGGCTAAAGGCGGATCATTCACTCAATTGCTTGGGAATGATGGCTATAGTAAATCAACAATGGCTTATAATACCGGTCTTAACGAAAATGGTTGGTCAACATCTATATTATTGTCAAAATGGTCTGGAAACGGATATATTTATAATACAAGTGGAGAGGGTACAACCTACTTCGCTGCTGTAGGATATGCTCCAGATGGGTCAGATCACAAAATGAATCTTTCAGTTTTAGGGGCTGGACAATGGCACCATCAAAGAGACGTTTGGGTTTCTATTAGAGATTATCAAAACTTTGGTGAAAAAGGTATAGATCAAAGATGGAATTCTAATGGTGGTACAAGAAATGGCGAAGAATGGAGTATGAGAAGAAACTTCTATAATAAGCCTCTGGCTACTTTCAACTGGGATTGGGAAGTTAATGATAATATTGAAGTGAACACTTCTTTATATGCTTCAGCTGGTCGAGGTGGTGGAACAGGGCCAAGAGGTAGAAATTATTATAATTCTGCAACTGATATTTTACCATATAGAAAAGACCTTACTGAACATTACAATGAAAATGGTAAAGGATCAAGAGATTCTGATGGATTTATTAATTTTGACGCTCTTGTTAATCATAATGTCGCTAATACTTCAGGATATACTGGAGATATTGGGGGTGGAGATTATGCAGGGAAAAAAATTGGATCTAATTCTTACAAATATGATGGGGTAAATAGAGCTATTATAATAAGACGAGCTTCAATGAACTCTCATGACTGGGTTGGAGCTATTTCTAATTTTAATTATAGATCAGGTAATATGAGATATTCGTTTGGAATTGACTTAAGAGACTATACAGGATATCACTATAGAGTTCTAAATGATCTAATGGGTCTTGATGGCTATCACTCATCTGGGAATCAAAATAGTGGTGGACAAATAATTGAAACGTTAGTTGAAGCGAATCCATTTAAAAATACCGGTATTAGAGGCCCAAAAATGGCTTACTATAATATTGGTAATGTTGGGTGGACAGGCCTAAATGCGCTTGCAGAGTATTCCACAGATGATTTAAACTGGGTTATTCAAGCAGGTACCTCTGCCCAAACATACCAGAGAGTAGACTATTTTGCTCAAGTTGGGAATCCGGAATCTAAAGAAAAAACTGTTAACGGAGGTTATATAAAAGGAGGGGCAAACTATAACTTTAATGAAAGATCGAATGCATTTTTTAATATTGGAAGAATCGAAAGACAACCTAATTTTGATGCTATTTTTCCTAACTATGCTAACAATATAAATCCTGATATTCAAAATGAAGAAATTACTTCATTTGAGATTGGATATGGTTATATAGGCGACTCTTTCAAACTTAATATAAATGCTTACTCAACTAATTGGGGTAATAGGTTTATATCAAGAGGCTTTTCAAATGCCCAAGGAGAAGATGGTACTGCTCAATTCAAAGATGTTGATGTAAGTCATAAAGGTATTGAACTTGAGGCTGACTGGAGACCTAATAATTCTTCAAGAGTTAGAGGTATGCTATCTATTGGTGATTGGCGTTATACAAAAGACTTTGATGCACAACTATTTAATGACAGTCAACAATCTATTGGATCCGCAACATTATTTACAAAAGACGCAAAAGTTGGAGACGCTGCTCAATTTGTAGCCTATCTTGGATATGAAAAAAGGATTGGAAGTAAACTAAATATTGATTTAGACTATAGATTTGTAGATGGGCTATATGCTGATTATAGTATTACAGATTCTGATTTTACAAAGGTTGACAATGACGGTGCTCTTAAGCTTCCTTCATATGGATTAGTTGATTTCGGGGCAACATATTATATGAGTGGAAAAATGAGTATGAGACTGAATATAAATAATCTATTTAACACTGTTTATATTGCAGAATCTAATTCAAATATTCATGCCGGTTCTGGTTCAGAGACATGGAGTGGAATTGATACTAGAAACTATGTATGGTTTGGGTTTGGAACAACTTGGAATATGTCTCTAAGATATAGATTTTAATATCTAATATTCTTATTATTATAAAAACCCTGTTTCGGCAGGGTTTTTTATTTAAAACTTATTGCTTTTATATTCAATTCTAATAAAGATGAGTTATTGAAAGTATTCCTTGATATTGTATATAAGATGTCAAATTTCTCTTTATTATTTATCTGCTCGTAATGCTCAGGCATGTTAAAACCTAAAGCTTGTATTTTATGATCTGTAGAATCTGTAATTTGAAACTTGATATGGTTTTTTTCTTTTCCCATTAATTTTAAATTTCCAGCTAAACAACAATTATTGGTTCTAAAGATTGGTTTATAATTAGAGTTGCCAAAAGGAGACATTCTAGATAAGATTTTAAAATTTTCTTCGTTAATATCAGCAAGATTTATTTCTATGTCATATCCTAATGTTTTTACAAACATCTTATTATCCATTGCGCTCTTTACATAAGATTCAAAATGATCAATAAAGCCTTTAAGGTTTTCTTCTTTTATTGATACCCCCGCTGCATATTTATGCCCTCCATATTGATCTAAATATTCTTTTCCCGAATCAATAGCCTGATAAATGTCAAAGTTGGCAACCGATCTGGCAGAACCAGTGTAGGTATTGTGGTCTAAGGTCAAAACAATTGTTGGTTTATAAAATTTATCAACTAATCTTGAGGCTGCAATTCCTAAAACACCCTTGTTCCAATCAGATCCATAAACAATATTTGTAAATTTTAATGGGTCTGTCTTTTTGATAGCTTCCTCTGTAACTTCTTTTTCTTTAGACCTTCTAAGTAAATTAATACTCTCTATCTCTTGAGCTATTTTGTATGCTTTGTTTGTTTCTTTTTCAATCATTAGTTGTACTGAAATCATTCCACTTTTCATTCTCCCTGAGGCATTAATTCGTGGCCCGATATTGAATGAAATATCTGATTCGACGATATCTCTATTTATAGACCTAATAAAAAAATGAAAGCCAGGCCTTGGATTTTTATTCAATTCTTTAAGGCCATGGTGGACTATTGTTCTGTTTTCATTAATCATAGGCATTTGATCTGCAATAGTTGCTATCGCAACTAAATCAAGATATTGATTAACCTCTTCTCGTCCTCCCATTTTTTTCTCAATTGCTGAAATAAGCTTAAATCCTATTCCACATCCGCAAAGACCCTTAAAGGGGTAGTCGCAATCCTTTTGATTTGGATTAATTATTGAATACGCTTTTGGTATGCTAGTATCAGGGATATGATGATCACAAATAATCACATCAATACCTTTATCATTTGCAGCTTGAATTTTATCCTTTGCTTTAATTCCACAATCAATAGTAATAATTAAAGCAACCTTTTGTTCTGCCGCAAAAGTTATAGATTCAGCAGAAACTCCATATCCTTCTTTATATCTATCTGGAATATAATACAGAGGCTCAAGATTTTTTTTCTTAAAATAATCATACAACATTGAAACAGATGTAGTTCCATCTACATCATAGTCTCCAAGTATCATTGTTTTTTCTTTATTTTCTATTGCCTGAATTACTCTTTCTACAGTACGATCCATGTCTTTCATTAAAAAAGGGTCGTGTAGTTCGTTTATATTAGGCCTGAAATATTTTTGAGCTGATTCTAATGAATCGATATTTCTTTGAAGTAAAAGAGAGCAAATAAATTTAGAGACATTTAGATTGGACTGAAGATCTTCCAATGTTTCTTCACTTGGCTGTTTTCTTATTTCCCACTTCACTTTTAGTTTACTTTATCAATGCAAATTACAAATTCTCCTTTAGGGTTTTTATTTGCAAGATGGATTATTGCATCACTGATCGTCCCTCGAAATGTTTCCTCATATATCTTGGATATTTCTCTCGACAAACTTATTGCTCTCTCTGGCCCAAAAACCTCCTTTAAATCTTCAAGTGTTTTTTTCACTCTGAAAGGGGACTCGTATAATATGACTGTTCGATTTTCACTAGAAAGCTCTTCTAATCTAGAGGCCCTCCCTTTTTGTTTGGGCAAAAACCCCTCAAACACAAAACGTTCTGATGGAAGCCCACTCATAACAAGAGCTGGTATTAATGCCGTAGCTCCAGGCAAACAAATTATTTCAATATTTTTCTTTATCGATTCACGTATTAGAAGAAATCCTGGATCAGAAATAGACGGTGTTCCAGCATCTGAAACCAATGCCAATGTTTTGCCGTCAATTAAATCTTCCACATATTGATTAACTACTTTGTGCTCATTATTAATGTGATAAGATTTTAATGCATTAGTAATTGAATATTTCTTAAAAAGGATTGAAGTTTTTCTTGTATCCTCTGCTAAAACTAAATCGACACTTTTTAAAGTCTCTATTGCCCTATATGTAATATCTTGTAAATTACCTATTGGAGTTGGAACGATAAATAGTTTTCCGTTATTTGTCATTAGAATGGCTGGGAATTTGTGTAACCAATTACTTTTTTGATAAATTTGTTTAACTCTTATTAAAATACAAAATGTTTTTAGAAAACGCTGCACATAGAAATAAACAATTTGGATCTATTGAAGTAATCTGTGGTTCTATGTTTTCAGGGAAAACCGAAGAATTAATTAGAAGGCTGAAAAGAGCAAAAATAGCAAAGCAAAAAATTCAAATTTTTAAACCTTCTATAGACTCTAGAAATGATGAATATATAGAGTCTCATGATAAAAAGAGGATAAAGTCCATCACTGTTAAATCATCTTATGATGTATTTGAAATGGGAAAAGATTTTGATGTAATTGGTATTGATGAGGTTCAATTTTTTGACAGTGAAATAGTTTCTGTTTGTAATTCACTTGCAAACAATGGAGTTAGAGTAATAGCTGCTGGGCTTGATATGGATTATTTAGGAAATCCTTTTGGGCCAATGCCAAATCTTATGGCAATTGCAGAATATGTTACAAAAGTTCATGCAATTTGTTCTAAGACTGGAGGTATTGCCAATTATAGTTATAGAAAAAAGAAAGAGGACTCAATAATTCTAATAGGAGAAGAAGACGAATATGAGGCTTTGAGTAGAGAACTCTTTTATAAAAAAATGAATACTAAAAAGAAAAAAACGTGAAAATAGCTGTTGTTGGTGCTACAGGGCTAGTTGGTAGGGTAATGGTAAAACTTTTGGAGGAAAGAAAATTCCCTTTAGATGATTTAATTCCTGTTGCATCAAAAAATTCAATAGGGCAGTCTATTATTTTTAAAGACAAACGTTATTCTATTGTTTCTATTGAAGAGGCTCTAAAAATAAAACCTGACATTGCTCTGTTTTCAGCTGGCGGATCAACATCATTGGAATGGGCTCCAAAATTTGCAGAAAAAGGAACAAAGGTAATAGATAATTCCTCTGCTTGGAGAATGGATTCAAATAAGAAGTTAATTGTTCCTGAAATAAATGCAGATGCTTTGGAGCAGGACGATATGATAATTGCTAATCCTAACTGTTCAACTATTCAAATGGTGGTTGCTATAGGTCCTTTGCACAACAAGTACAATATAAAAAGATTGGTCATCTCTACGTACCAATCTGTTTCCGGAACAGGTAAAAACGCTGTAGATCAGCTCAAAAAAGAAGCCAATAAAGATGGGGCTGAAAAAGTTTATCCACATCAGATATACCAAAACCTTCTTCCTCACTGCGATGTTTTTGAAGAAGGAGGATATACAAAGGAGGAAATTAAATTAATTAATGAAACAAGAAAAATATTAAATGATGATTCTATAAAAATAACATCAACTGCAGTTAGAGTGCCTATCGAAAAATGTCATGGAGAGTCTATTAACTTAGAGTTCCATAATCAATTTGAAATAGAAGATGTCCTGGAGGTTTTAAACAGTTCTCCTGGCCTGAAGGTTATAGATGATGTCAACAAAAATTTATATCCAATGCCTATAGATGCTGCTAATCATGATGAAGTATATGTTGGAAGAATAAGGAGAGATAAGAGTGTTGAAAATGGTCTAAACCTATGGATTGTATCTGATAATCTTCGCAAAGGAGCAGCAACAAATACTATCCAAATTGCAGAAACTCTTATTGAAAATAACCTTGTATAAGGATTACATTTCAAAAGTATCCATAAATTTTGTAGTGTATTTTCCTGACAGAAAATCAGGATGTGACATAACTTTTTGATGAAAAGGAATTGTTGTTTTAATACCTTCAACAAGAAATTCATCAAGCGCACGTTGCATTTTTGTAATAGCCTCTTCTCTTGTCTGAGCTGTAGATATTAATTTTGCAATCATTGAGTCATAATAAGGTGGAATGACATATCCACTATACACATGTGTGTCTATTCTTATGCCAT
>Ga0206679_10003627_pt1 | contig 11785 bp, 9 predicted proteins | sample M110012015metaG_FD_155464 | JGI IMG/M metagenome (GOLD analysis project Ga0206679, IMG submission 155464) | Ammonia-oxidizing marine archaeal communities from Monterey Bay, California, United States - M1 100m 12015 | ecosystem: Environmental > Aquatic > Marine > Intertidal zone | place: USA... | reverse complement strand
AATTTTCTTGATTATTTCTGGAGAGAAATTTTCTAATTGTAAAGATGCTTTACCTAATAGCTCAATCTTAGTTTTCATCATATTAAATTCATCCTGATATTTAGACATTTCAATATATAAGTTTGAAACTCTAGTTCTAAAGGAGTTATAATCATTATAGGAAGCACCTTCAAGAGTACCTTTTCTTAATGGTTTAACATTAAAAGAAATTGGACCATCTAATTTTTCAACTGATCCATTATTTTCAAGATAGAATTCAGCATGATACTCACCTGGAGTTACATAAGGACCAGAAGGATTAAACCAAAAATTTGATTGACTTCTACCCGCTCTAACAGGATAATAGCTTTTATGTCGAAGATTCCAAGCAATTCTACCAGAACCATTTGAAGCATTTTTCTTAACATTTCTTATGTGATTACCTTCTGAATCTTTAATTGTAAGAATAATACTAGCAGGTTTTTCATTCATTTCCTTAGAAATTGCATCATAACCAGGGAATGGTACATCCTTTTTATCAGAATTAAGTTTCCTCTCAGATTGAATTCTTTTGGACTTAGAAGTCTTAGGCATATCTTTTAAATGATAGGTAAATACTGCACCATATTCAGGGTTTTTAGCAACATAAAATTGTGCGCCTGTATTTCCATATGAATTTCTAGGCTTATATAGTTTTGCATCTCTAGGTTCGAACAATTTTCCTTTTTTAGATAAATTATCTTCAGACATTTCCCTAAGTGCACTAAAATCATCTAGAACAAAGAAACCTCTACCAAATGATGCACCAATTAAATCATTTTCTCTTTCCTGAATTACTATATCTTTAAAAGAAATTGTAGGACTTCCAGGAAGTTTTTGCCAATTTTTACCAGCATTTAATGAAGTATAAATTCCATACTCAGTTGCTAAGAAAAATAAATCTTTCTTGATATGATCCTGAACAAATCTCCAAACTAATGTTCTATCGGGTATATTGTTTGAAATAGACTCCCATGATTCTCCAAGATCACTACTTTTAAATAAATATGGTGAATAATCACCCTCTTTATGATTATCTAATGAAACGTAAACAGTATTTGGGTCATATAAATCTGCCTTTATATCATTTACAAATGATCTTTCAGGTATGCCTAATTTAGTAACTGGTATTGATTTCCATGTACTTCCTCCATTATTAGTAACTTGAATAAATCCATCATCTGTTCCAGCCCAAATAATTCCTTCTTGAACAGGGGATTCTGATAATGATGTAATAGTATTGTATTGAGACATTGCTTTAACATCCCATGCATTATCCCAACTTTGAGTTCTTCCCATTATTGGAAGTTCTATTCTATTCTCATTTCTTGTTAAGTCTCCTGAAATTGGTGTCCAACTATCACCTCTATTTTCTGATTCCCATACTCTATATGAAGCTATATATATTTTAGCTGGATTATGTGGACTTACTAGTATAGGTGTATCCCAATTGTATCTTTCGTGAGGATCACCTTCTAATGCTTGAGGTTGAACAAAAACTTGCTCTCCTGTTTCAAGATCAACTCTATGGAATCTTCCCTCTTGAGTTGTAGCATATATAATATTATTATAAACTGGATCTGTAGCTGACTGGTGACCATCTGCAAATAATGTTTTATACCAATCCCTATTAGTTATACCCATACCTTCGTCAGTAGCTGAAGGTCCTCCAGCAGATCCATTATCTTGAGTTCCACCAAAAATATGATAGAATGGTTCAGCATTATTCACAGCAACTTTATAGAACTGTGTTAACGGAAGGTTTAAGAAGTAATTCCAATTTTGAGCTAAATCAAAACTTTCATAAATACCTGCATCAGTTCCAACCATAATATAGTCAGGATCACTTTCTTTAAAAGCAATAGCATGGTGATCACTATGTTTTTGTCTTGCCCCCTCTAGTTGACGGAAATTTTTTCCACCATCTTCGGATGTTAGAATTTGAACGTTCATAAGATATAATCTATCAAATTTATGAGGACTAGCATAAAGTTCTTGATAATAATGAGGTCCAGTCCCACCTGAAACTGTGTTTGACATTTTTTTCCAAGACTCTCCTCTATTCACAGATCTATAAATACCTCCCTTTGTTCTATCAGTCTCAACAGCGGCATAAACTACATCTGGATCTTGGTGTGACATTGTTATACCAATTTTACCAAGATTAGACCTTGGGATTCCATTATTTAACTTTTTCCATGTTTTTCCATTATCATCAGACCTGTGAATACCTGAACCAGGTCCACCACCCATGTATGCAGCAACAGTTCTATGTCGATCCCATGTAGCAGCATAAATAATATTTGAATGTCTAGAATCCATCATGATATCAGTAACTCCAGTCCATTCTGAACCACCTAATATTTTACTCCATGATTTTCCTCCATCAATTGTTTTATACAAACCTCTATCACCTCCACTAGACCAGAGTGGACCTTGAGAAGCAACATATACAACGTTTGAGTCATCAGGATGAATAATTATTTCAGAAATATGTTCTGAATTTTTTAATCCCATATTCTTCCAGCTTTTTCCACCGTCAGAACTTCTATAAACACCATCTCCATAAGCTACATGTCTTCCACCTACATTTTCACCGGAACCTACCCAAATTATACTTGGGTTTGATGGATCTATTGTAATTGAACCTATTGAATAGGTAGATTGATTATCAAAAATTGGATTCCAAGTTGTACCAGCGTTTTCAGTCATCCAAACACCACCTGAACCAACAGCAACATACCATACACTTTCATTATTTGGGTGAATTGCTATATCTGCAATTCTACCAGATAAAAATGCTGGCCCTACATTCCTAAGCTTGAAAGCGTTTAGTGAAATCTTCTGAGTCTTTGCATCCTCTTTTTGATTTCTTTTTCTTTGAGAGTTAGCATCAATTGGCGTAAGCAAAAAGAAAGCTAACATTATTATTAATAGTCTTTTCATATAAATAGTTTTTATTTTGACCCTTTAAGGGTAGTAAAGTTTACTTAAATATAGTAATATTTAGAAAATCTCAGCTATCATACATCTAGCACTTCCTCCTCCATTATCTTCTATAGTTTTTATATCAGAATGAATAATATCAGTATACTTTTCAATTATCTTTAATTGAGAGCTATTTATAGAGTTGTATGCTCTTGAACTCATAACTAATAATGGATTAGATTTTGAATCAATTAGTTGAATACAATTACCGAAAAAAGAGCACATTTGATCAGTATTGATGTCTATAATATCAAGATTAGAATCTTTTAGATTTGTAATTACATCTTTTCTCTGTTTTTCATCTTTAATAGACTCTAAACAAATCACTGAAAAATTATTACAAATAGACATCATAACGTTTGTGTGATAAATAGGTTTTGATTGATAAATTGAATTAAAAACAACGGGTTTATAATTCATTTCCAAACAAAATATTTTTAACAGATCATGATTAGATCTCTTAGATAATGAACAATAAGCAATTTTATTTTTTCTGTCTAGCACTATACTTCCAGTTCCTTCTAAAAACTTATCATCATTCTCAAAATGAGAGTAATCCTTAATTATCTCAATTTCTATTCCTTGATCAGAAAGTTTTTTTAGAGCTGAAGATTTTCTTTCAAACCTCCTATTTAAAGCATACATTGGATATAATATAGCTTTATTAGGATTGTGAAAAGAGATCCAGTTATTTGGAAATACAGCATCTGGCGTATCAAATTCACTATCATCACTAAGAGCATGAACCGAAATACCTTTCTTTAAGATGGCCTCTTTAAGTTTCTCAAATTCAGAAATGGCATTGCCTGAAATTGAAATATTTTCTACTTGCTTAGATTGAAAAGAGTTATCAGATAAAGTCAACTCGTTGTTTCTAAATTTATTAGGAGAAATCATTAAAATTCTTGAAGTAAAATGTTTCATCATTCTCTATTTAGGGGTAATGTCGAACATCTAAATAAGCCTGACATCTTTGAAACATTAGAATAATTAACTTTTTCAACTAACACTCCTTTCTTTTCAAGCCAAGAATTTAATCTATTAGATTTTAGCCTAGATACTACAATATCAGGTGAAATAACTAAAATATTAGATGTTAATTCGAATGTCTCTTCTAATGAAGCAATAAACGTATTTTTTTCACCGAAATAATTAATTAAATATTCAACATCTTTTTTATTTTTAAAACCATCTGGACATATGATTGCTTTATCATTTGCTAAAGTTTGAAAACAACAATCTAAATGAAGAGTATTTTTATATATATCAGTATTCGATTTTTTTAAATCTAAAGGAATAATTTCTTTAGAGGTTATCATTTTCTTCAAATAATCAATTGAGGAATTATTAGTTCTTGCCGTAATCAATTTAGGATAATCTTCATCAGAGTATGTTCCAATAAAAACTTTATCATTATGAACAATTACATCTCCTCCTTCTATATGCATAAATTCAGGTAATTTAATAACACCAACATCTAAATTTTTTAAGATCTCATCAATTCCTTTTAATTCATCATGTCTATTAGGAACAATGTTTGATAAAAAGAACAAGTTTGAAATAACAAAACCCAGATCTCTTGCAAAAATTTGATTACAATTATTAATGTTATTTGGTCTTATAACATCTACATTATGTTTTATTAATTTATTGTGGAAGTTATCCACCTCTCTTAAAAGATCATCTTCAATAGGGTAAGAATTATTTTTTATGTGATATAATGATCGAGGATCATACGCATCTGCTTCTTTAGGAGGAACGCCGAGATCGTTAGCAATTCCAAGTATTACTGTATTGAGTCTTGAATACTCATTTTCAATATTAATATTAATCATTAAAGGACTTTGTTTTTCTTATTTGCAAAATAAGAAATTAACCCTAAAATAGTAATAAAAATAATTGAATAATAGACAAAATCGGGAGTAATAACCTTATCACCTGAAGCATATGAATGAAGACCTACTAAATAAAAATTAACTCCAAAATAAGTCATCATAATTGCTCCAAATGAAATAATGCTCAACAAATTAAATAACCATTTATTATTTAATTTAGGAACAATTCTTAAATGAAGAACGGCAGTATATATCATTATAGAAATCAATGCCCATGTTTCTTTTGGATCCCAACCCCAGTATCTACCCCAACTCTCATTTGCCCACATACCTCCAAGAAAGTTTCCTATAGTTAACATTACAAGTCCTATTGTAAGAGATAATTCATTTACAATAGTTAACTCCTCAAGTTTTGTAGAGAATGCTTTTTTATTCTTTTTATTAGCAATGATTGTTAATAACAGAGTTACAATTCCGAGAATCATACCTATAGCAAAAGGACCATAACTACCAACTATAACAGCCACATGAATCATTAACCAATAACTATCAAGAACAGGCTGAAGATTAGCAATAGAAGGGTCAAGCCAATTCATGTTGGCAACTGAAAGGATAATTGCTGAGACAAATGTGGCTGATGCAAGAGTAAAATATGATTTCTTACCGAATATTATACCAAATATGACTGTTGCCCATGCAACAAAAATAATTGACTCATAAGCATCACTCCAAGGAGCATGACCGGCAATGTACCACCTAGCAGCTAATCCAATTGTATTAAGAACAAATAAAATATATATAATGTATTTGATAATATTTATAAAAACATTAATGATTTTGTTATTATAAAAAATTTGTAGGATCAATATCATGAGCAATGATAAGCCTGCAAGTAAATACCATTTGAATAATCTATTAAAAATATTAACCTTATTGTATATTATTTCAGAACTAATTTTGAAATCAGCAGGCATAACATCATTCCCATATTTTTTTTGATACCCCTTAATACTTTCAAGAAGCTCTTCAGATTGGGAATAGTCTCCACTATCTCTAGAAAGTCTTAATGTTTGAAAATATAATTTTAAGACGTTATTTACATATAATGAATCTGATCCTTTAAACTCAAATTCACTTACCTCAGGATAAGAAACCCACTTATTATCTTCACTCTCTGGTACAGGAAAAATCCTTAATATTTTACCTTCTAAGGCTGAATACAAGAGATTAACCCTTCTATCCAGGTCAATAATATCTTTTTCAATCTGAGAAGGTACTGATGCTAAATATGCTTTTTCAAGGTTAGAGGCTAATTTGTAATTACCTAGAGAATCAAAAAAAGAAACTAATGGTGCCTTTTTAATTTTTTCATCAATACCTATTATCTTTTTTATAGTATCTCCCTTTTTTCCAGTTTTTATGTAAACTAATGGTGCATTAAACCAAATTCCTGGATTATCTGTTATTGACAATAAAACTTGATCAGAGGTTAAACCATTGTATGTGTTTGATCTACTAACTTTCCTAAGCAATTCTGAGGAAAATGTATTAGCAGGTTTCATTCTTCCCCCGCTATCTTGAATAACAATCATTCCAAACATGTTTGCATGATCTAGAGAATAAGAATTAGTTGAAATTATCGAATCTATATAATTTGTCTTATTATTTGAATGCATGTCTTGAGAGTAAGATCCCATAGACAAAAAAAACATGATAAAAAGAAGAGTCTTTTTATTTAATTGTTTTGCTAAAAATTTAAATCTAGTATTACCTTGAAAAAATATACCAATCATACTAAAGAATAAAAGAAGATATCCAGCATAAGTAATAAAAGATCCCCAAAAATCATCAGTAACAGATAGGACTGTACCTTTTTCATCAGGATCGAATGAGGCTTGAAAGAATCTATATCCTTTATGGTTTAATATATGATTCATGTAAATATCATAATCAAAGACATTATCATCCTCCACTGTTACCTTGGACATGAAAGAGGAATAGCTGTTTTCTGTTCCTGGATATTTTTCAGCAATAAAGTCATTTAGTTTAATATTGAAGGGGATTTGAACTTCATCAGAGCCGTATGATAGATAAAAATCAAGATCATCAATAGTAACTTTCTTTGGGTTGTTTACAAATCCTCTTCCTCCTAAAAGTGGTATATTTCTAGTTGTTCCGTTATAATCAATATTTACATACAAGGCATCTTGGCTAAGACCATCAGTTTCTTCTGCGTCTACAACATCAAAGACTCCTCTTAAGGCAGGTTCTGGAAAAACAAATTGGAAACCTGGAATTTGATATAAAGATCTTAACTCTAGAAGTTGTTTTTTATCTTTAATCAGAGAAGCTGACTGTTGAGAAGCCATTATTGTAAACTGACCTTCAAAAGGAGATTCTATATAGTATTCTCCATCATTAGATGAGAGATTTATTGCTCCTTTCACATAGTTGTTGTAAGAAAATAGAATATTGTGAATACTTGACACTTCATCTTCTTTAATAAAATGTTCATGTCTATTACCATCAGCTGCATCAACAATTTTAATAAACCTTTCACCATCAGGATCTAAAACAAGACCCTCAGCAACATCTTCTCTAAATGAATCATATGAAATATTAAAATCTTTAGTTACGTTATCTGAAAACTCAAAATCTTCATTAATTGAGAAAAAATTATTTGTGTGTTTTGATAATAATAATTGAGTTTTAAGTGTCTTTCTAGAAGGTTGTTCATTTTTTTCTCCATCAATAAAAATTGTCAGATAGGTCTTCTCTGATAGATATGTATTGGATGAATTATTCTCTCTTATTGGCATTACTCCTTCATCTCCAATATACCTTGTAACAAAGGCACCAAGTAAAATAAAAACAAAAGATAAGTGCAAAATAAGAACAGAAATCTTCTCTTTACTTAAAAGGTTATATTTTTTAATATTACCCATAAAGTTCACCATTAGAAGTAACATTAGCAGTTCAAACCACCATGCGTTATAGACCCAAACTCTAGCAGCATCAGTAGAATACCAACTCTCAAGAAATGTTCCTATTCCCATTGCTAAAGGAAACAATATTAAGAGAACAAGCATGAGCTTGGTTGAAAATAAAAGTTGTAATATTTTTGACCACATTAGTAAGAGGGCAAAGATAAATATGAATTTTTAATATTTAGGCTAATTCTAAACAATTACATGTTAAAGTTAGTTAAATTTGCATCTTTAAATTAATATGGATACTTATAAAACAAGATTAAAAGATATTACTACTTTCATTTTTGATGTAGATGGAGTAATGACTAATGGTAAAATCATATACACCCACGATGGTAAAATTGATAGACAATTTAACGCTAAAGATGGTTATGCTGTAAAATATGCAATATCTAAAGGTTACAGAATAGCTGTAATATCTGGTGGTATGCAGGAAAATGTGAGAAAAAGACTAAACTCCCTTGGTGTTGAAGATGTATTTCTAAAGGCATTTGATAAGATTGGGGTTTTTGAAAAATTTACAAAAGAAAAAAACATTGCTCCAAAAAATATCTTATATATGGGAGATGATAATCCAGATATTAAAGTCCTCAAAGTTGTAGGTATTTCCTCATGTCCAAGTGATGCATCAGTAGATGTTAAATCTATTTGCGATTATATTTCACCTAAAGATGGAGGTTACGGATGTGTTAGAGATGTGATAGAACAAGTAATGAGAATTCATAATAAATGGATATAATTAATAGCTCTAATTATCAAATTACCTTAGGCTCAGGATCTTCTAGAAGAAAAGAACTTCTAGAAATGACAGGAATTAAATTTGATATTAATTCAAATCCAGTAAATGAAGATTTTCCAGATACATTAAGAAGTAAGGAAATAGCTGAATTCATTGTTACAAAAAAAACAAATTCATTTAGGGAGTTAGTTAAAGAAAATCAAATTATTATTACCGCTGATACACTTGTTTGGTTTGAAGAAAAATGCTGGGGGAAACCAAAAGATAAAATGGAAGCAAAAAAAATGCTTAAAATGTTTGGTGGTGTGTCACATGATGTGATTACTTCTGTTGGTTTTTTAACTTCCAAAAATTTTGAAATATTAACTGAAACCACCAAGGTTACATATAAGGAGCTGACTGATAAGGAAATCAACTATTATGTTGATAAAGTCAATCCTATAGACAAGGCAGGAAGTTATGGAATTCAAGATTGGATTGGGATGATTGGAGTTGAACAAATTAGTGGCAGTTACACTAGTGTTTTAGGGCTTCCAGTGCCTCAGGTCACAAAACAAATCTTGAAAATTATCAATGGAAATCTTTAAGTTAAAATATTCACAAAAGCTTCCTATAAATTTGAATGAAGCCTGGGATTTTCTATCATCGCCCAACAATTTGGAATTAATAACACCCAAGTCTATGGATTTCAATATTACTGATTGGGATAAAAAGAAAGCCTACCCAGGTCAAATTATACAGTATACTGTTAAACCTCTTCTAGGTATTAAGATTAACTGGGTTACAGAAATAACTCAAATAAGAGATAAAGAATTCTTCATAGACGAACAGCGATTTGGTCCTTATACATTTTGGCATCATAAACATTTTATAAAAGAAATTGAGGGTGGTGTTATCATGGAAGATGTTATACATTATAAGCCTCCTTTTGGAATTATAGGTGTTCTATTAAATTTCCTATTTATTAATTCTAAGTTGAATACTATTTTTAAACATAGAGAACTTGAATTAATAAAAACTTTTGGAAATTTTAAATAAATGAAAAACATTTTACTGATTGGTGGTTCAACTGGAATCGGATATGAACTATCGCAAAAACTTAAAGAGGATAATAATGTCTTTATAGCTACTAGGAATCAAGAAAAATTTAGTGATACCAACATTAAAACAAATGAACTTAACCTTGATCAGGAATTTGAAACTGATTGGTTGCCAGATCATATTGATGGATTTGTCTATCTACCAGGGACAATAAATTTAAGACCTTTTAAAGGTTTAAAACCATCTGTATTTCTTGAAGATTTTAATATAAATGTAATAGGGTGTATTAAAATTTTACAAAAGGTGTTACCAAAAATTCAAAAGGCTAAAAATCCAAGTATTGTTATGTTCAGTACTGTTGCAGTAAAAATAGGAATGCCATTCCATAGCTCAGTTTCATCTTCTAAAGGAGCTATTGAAGGACTAACAAGATCATTAGCAGCAGAATTTGCTCCTAAAATAAGAGTTAACTCTATAGCTCCATCTATTTTAGAAACTCCTATGTCTGAAAAATTCCTAAACTCTGAAACTAAATTAGATAATGCAAAGAACAGACATCCACTTAAGGAGATTGGATCACCTAAGGATATCTCTGAGATTGTCAAATTTTTACTTGAGGATAATAGCAAGTGGATGACTGGTCAAATCATAACAATCGATGGCGGTATGAGTTCGGTTAAAACAAATTAATGAGAGGAGTTAAAAAAATTAATCTTCCCTCAAAAATTTGTATAACCTGTGGATTAAAATTTACATGGAGAAAAAAATGGGAGAAAAACTGGGATAACATAAAATACTGTAGTAAATCATGTCAAAGAAAAAAATTACCAGCTTAGTTTGGTTTAGAATAACTTTTGATAAAATGGAACTGAAAAAAGAAAGAGTTTCACTTACTAAATGGAGAGAAATTTATAAAAACAATTACTAGTGAAGAATAAAAGTCTAATTGAAATTGATAGGATAATTGAAATGGCATGGGAAGACAGAACTCCCTTTGAAGCAATATTTAATCAGTTTGAAATTAATGAAAAGGAATTAATAAGTTTAATGAGAAATAATCTCAAAAAAAGTAGTTTTAAACTGTGGAGAGAGAGAGTTAGTGGCAGAAAAACAAAACATTCTAAATTAAGAGAAAACAGTATAGATAGATTTAAGTGTAATATGCAACGAAATATATCTAATAATAAAATCTCTAAGAGATAACTCTAGATTCTGTCAATATCAGCTCCTATAGATTTTAATCTTTCCACTATATTCTCATAACCACGATCTATTTGTTCAACATTTTGAATTATACTTTCACCAGAGGCCGAAAGAGCAGCAATAAGAAGAGCTATACCGGCCCTAATATCAGGAGAGGTCATAACAGTTGGTTTTAATGAAGACTTAAAATTATGGCCAATAACAGAAGCTCTATGGGGGTCACATAGGATTATTTTGGCTCCCATATCAATTAGTTTATCAACAAAAAACAGTCTGCTTTCAAACATTTTTTGATGAATTAATGTGCTTCCATTAGCTTGAGTAGCTGTTACAAGTATAATAGAGATTAAATCTGGACTAAAACCTGGCCAAGGAGCGTCTGAAACAGTTAAAATAGAACCATCAATAAAATTAGATATAGAATATCCATTTATATGAGCTGGAATAAGAATATCATCATCCTCTTTGTTTAAAGTAATCCCTAGCTTTCTAAAAACATCAGGTATTTGTCCTAAGTTTTCCCATGAAACATCTTTAATTCTAAGCTCACTTTGAGTCATTGCTGCTAAACCTATCCAACTACCTATCTCTATCATATCAGGTAATATTTGGTGAGTAGCACCATCTAGTTTATCAACACCATCAATACTTAAAAGATTTGAGCCAATACCAGAAATTTTGGCGCCCATTTTATTTAAGAGTAAACATAATTGTTGAATATAAGGTTCACAAGCAGCATTATAAATAGATGTAAGTCCATTTGCTAAAACAGCTGCCATAATTATATTTGCAGTTCCTGTTACAGATGCCTCATCAAGCAAAATACTTGTTCCCTTAAGGGGATCTTTAGAAATGATTGAATATGTCCTATTATTAGAATTATATTCAAGTTTTGCACCAAGTTTTTCAAGGTTAATAAAGTGTGTGTCTAATCTTCTTCTTCCAATTTTATCTCCACCTGGCCTAGGTAT
>Ga0206679_10003621_pt1 | contig 11793 bp, 11 predicted proteins | sample M110012015metaG_FD_155464 | JGI IMG/M metagenome (GOLD analysis project Ga0206679, IMG submission 155464) | Ammonia-oxidizing marine archaeal communities from Monterey Bay, California, United States - M1 100m 12015 | ecosystem: Environmental > Aquatic > Marine > Intertidal zone | place: USA... | reverse complement strand
GCATATGCTTGATGGAGTCCTGTTCGGCTGGTGCATGTCCTCTTCCTTTTTGTGTCAGCACATGAACTACAACTGGACCCTCAAATTCAACCGCATTGCTTAATGCTTGTTCAATCTCTTCGATGTCGTGTCCATCAAATGGACCTAGATAAGTGATTCCCAATGCCTCGAAGAAGGCAGGAGGTTCGAACATTTCCCTTATAGCGGCTTTAGTTGCGCTGATTCCTCTTTCCAGTATTTCTCCCACCCAAGGCATACTCTCAGCTAGTTTCTCCAAACGGTGTTGCCTTTTCATATAGGTCGGGTTGGATCTGATTCTTATAAGGCTTTCCGATAGTCGACTAATGGTAGGGGCGTATGAACGACCGTTGTCGTTGAGAATTATTGTCACCTTTTTCCCACTATGACCCAGATTATTAAGACCCTCAAAAGCCATGCCACCTGTAAGAGAGCCATCCCCGATTACAGCTATGACGCGACGTTTATCGTCTGATAAAGAATAAGCAGATGCGAGACCATGTGCGTAAGAAAGGACAGTAGATGCATGAGAATTTTCTATCCAATCATGAGGGGACTCCTCTCTGGATGGGTAACCAGAGATTCCTCCTGGTAGGCGAAGATTCGTGAATTCTTTCCTTCGTCCAGTAAGAATTTTATGAACGTAAGTTTGATGACCCGTATCCCAAAGGATGGTGTCATTAGGGGAATCAAATACGCGATGCAGGGCTATTGTCAATTCTACGATCCCAAGGTTTGAACCAAGATGACCACCGTTGTTCTCTACGGTTTCAACAAGAAGTGTTCGGATTTCTGAAGAAAGGGTCTCTAACTCATGTGAGTTGAGGTCATTGAGATCTTCTGGAAAATTAATTGAATCTAAAACCAAAGCTGTTTCTTTCTACACCTGCGGGTAATACCGGTCAGCTTAACTTTAGAAGACAGTACGAAGTTTTTCATATCTGAACTTCTTTTATTTAAGTATTTCTTCGAAAGGACGAAGGTATTAAATGGAGTTTTGATGACATTAGGGTTCTTGTTGCATAAAACCCGAACCCTAGACACGCAAAGCCACCGACAAGATCGACCCAATAGTGATTAGCAGTAACTATCACTGAAAAAGTGGTAGCTAACGGATATATGGAAATTAGGGCCTTTGTTTTTTGACTTTTTAAAACTGGATATAAAGCTAAAGTGCACCAGAAAGACCAAGCGAAATGAAGGCTAGGCATTGCAGCAAATTGATTGCTTACTTTTTGCATAGTTCCAGAATCAAAAGACCAAAGTCCACCAATTTCTGAAAGAGTGTCGATAAAAGGGTATGTATTATTTAAACATGCTCCGAAATCACCACAATTTGAAAGAAGACGAGGAGGCATTAGTGGGAAAAGGCTAAATCCAATTAGTGCAGAACCAGTTGAACTTAAAAGAAAGAATCGTTGACGTGAGTATTTCGATGGAAACTTTATATATAGCCATACCAGTGCAAAAATTGTTACCCCGAAATGAAAGGTTCCATAAAAAATATTCCAGAATTGGATAAACCACTTCCAATCAATGAAAAACTCCTGTATCTGTAGCTCTTTAAAAGTTCCTATAGATTTTTCTAAATCGATGATTATTTCAGCATTTTCGAAAGCTTTGCTAGGGGACACACTTGCTGAACCAAATTGGTTACGGGCGAAAGAGTAGATTAAGTAAAAGAAAAGTATGAGTGCTACTTCCAACCACCATTTCATGCCTGTCGTAGTAGTCGTTGAAGTTGTCGAAAAGTTGTTCTTCCTACACGTATTTCGCAGTAGAAGTTTTCTAATCATCGAATCCGAAAACTTCAGGGTTTGACGCTGTTAAGAAATTCTTCGGTGTCAACTATTACTCTTGTAACCGTGGCGTTAGCTACTAGCAGTTTCCCTTCTTCGGTTTCCGCTGTTGCTGAAAAAGTTAATCTTCTTCCATCTACCTGTTCAAGGATCGCGTGAGCAGTAATACTTACACCTAAAGAAATTGGCGTTAAGTGATCTATCCGCACTCTCATGCCGACAGTTGTTTTATTTTTCTCTAAGCTTCCCGAAATAGCATCAAGTGTTGCTTCTTCAATCAGAGCTACAACCCTTGGGGTGGCAAGAACGGGGACTTCACCTGATTTAAAGGCAACTGAAAGGTCATTCTTTTCGACTTCTAAAAAGGCCGTGCCACGAAGTCCTGTCTTAAGCTCCACCTCGGTACGATACGCATTTATAGACCTGACTTTATAATCAGGGAAGATATTTAAAAGATAAAATAATCAAATAGAGTTCTAGTAGACGACTTAAAAAGGAAAATTCTTGACTGAAATACAGATAGTTTCATCAGATCTTCTGGAAGAAGTTCTTTCTTCAGCAATGAAGTCAGGCGGTTCATTCGCAGAGATCTTTATCGAAGATAGAAGGTCAACATCAGCAGTTCTCGACGACGGTTTGGTTGAAGAGTTGAATAATGGTAGAGACAGAGGAGCTGGGATTCGAGTGGTCTCAGGAGAAACTACAGGGTTTGCGCACACAGCTGACCTTTCAGCTTCTGGCCTGCATAAAGCAGCAGAGGCTGCTTCATCTGCCGCCCGAAGTAATTCTGAATCAGTTGTTGAAGTTGATTTGAGCAATGAAAGCATCCCTAACATCTCTGAAATAGAAATTTTTCCTAAAGAAGTTTCGAAAAGCAAGAAAGTTGCTTTATTGAAATCCGCAGATGAATCTGTGCGCGATGCGGGGCTTCCTGTGACACAAGTAGCAGCTAGATATGGGGATAGTCATCGGGTCTTGCAGATAGCAAATAGTGAAGGTCTTTTAACTGGAGATAGGCAAATAAGAAGCTCTTTTTCAGTTTCTTGTGTAGCAGCAGGCGATGCAGGGATGCAGACAGGAAGGGAATCTGTTGGAAGGACTGTTGGGTTCGAGTTGTTCGAAGACACGAATGTAGATGAGGTAGCCCTTAAAGCTGCCGCAAGAGCTGTTACCAAATTGGATTCTGTCCCAGCGCCTAGTGGAGAGATGCCAGTTGTTGTTGGTCCAGGAGGTGGAGGAGTGCTTTTTCATGAAGCTTGCGGGCATGGACTCGAAGCAGATTTGATTGAAAAGTCAGCTTCAGTATTCGCAGGTAAACAGGGAGAGATGGTAGCCGCACCAAATGTAACTTTGATCGATGACGGAACGATGGTTGGGGAGTGGGGAAGGTTTGCAATAGACGATGAAGGAAACCCAGCGCATCAAAATGTTTTAATTGAAAATGGAGTTTTAACAGATTACATGTGGGACTGGCAACGAGCGCGAAAGCATGGACGCTTGAGCTCGGGAAATGGACGGCGACAGAGTTACAGGCATCTACCAATGGTGAGGATGACCAACACTTTTCTAGCTGCAGGAGATGGAGACCCGCAAGAAATTATTGAAGACACTGAATACGGAATTTATGTCGCTCAATTGGGTGGCGGCCAAGTTAATACAGCAACCGGCGACTTTGTTTTCGGAATGACCGAAGCTTATTTGATTGAGAATGGAAAATTAGCGGCCCCTATTCGAGACGGTAATCTTATAGGTAATGGGCCACAAGTTCTTCAAGACATTGACGCTATAGCCGGAGATTTTGCAATGGGTTCACCTGGCACATGCGGAAAAGATGGTCAAGGGGTTCCAGTCGGAGATGGAACCCCAACTCTACGGGTGAAACGTTTAACCGTGGGAGGCACAGCAACGTAATGTCGGCTGAATTAATTGAAATAGCAGAACTTGTAACCAGTTGGGGTGATTCAGGTGAACAGGTGGAAGCTGTTGTAACGAGTGATAGAGAAACAGAAGTTCGTGCTTATGCGGGTGAAATTGAATCGCTGACGGTTGCTGAGTCACAAGGTATTGGCGTGAGAGTAATAAGAGATGGGCGTCAAGGTTTTGCTTATGCAGGCACCTTGGAAGAAAACGAGTTATTAGAAGTTTTAAGTGAAGCTCGAGACAACGCCAGTTTTGCCAGTCCTGATGAGTTCTCAGGATTAGCCGAACCTGACGGGGTGGAGAGTGTCTCCCTTGATGTGTATAGCGATGGTGTTAATTCACTCGCTACAAGTAAAAAAATAGATTATGCGCTTGAACTGGAAAAACTTACCTTGGCAACTGATAAAAGAATTAGTGGCATTGAATCATCGGAATATACAGATGTAGTTAGCGAGTCCGCTATAGCCACTAGCACCGGTATACGTTCCTATTCGAAAGAGAGTGGTTGTTGCCTTATGGTTTATGCTCTTGCTGAAGAGAAAGGTGAAACTCAAACTGGTTTTGGTTTTTCTATAGGCAGAAACCCAGATGAGCTAGATGTCACAAAAGCAGCATTTGACGCTTCGGATAGAGCTACGAGAATGCTCGGCTCCACTAAACCTAAATCGGAGAGGTTAACTGTTGTATTAGATCCTTGGGTCTCTGCCCAATTTTTGCAGATAGTAGGGAGCACCTTGAGTGCCGAGATGGTTTTGAAAGGAAGATCTTTGTTTGCTGATCGTCTAGGCGAGACAGTAGCAAGTTCTATCATTTCTCTTGTAGATGACCCGACAAACCCTCAAGCATTTACTGCGACTGAAACTGATGGTGAAGGGCTAGCGACTCGTCGTAATGTTCTTATAGAAAACGGTGAATTGAAAATGTTTTTGCATAATGTTTGGACAGCTAGAAAAGCAGCATCGACTTCTACTGGTTCGGCAATACGAAGTTACGCCTCGACGCCTGGAGTTGGGATCCAAGCGATATCGCTTAAGCCAGGAAGTAGAGATCCTGTTGACTTAATTTCAGGTATAGATAATGGGATATTGATTCAGAGTGTTACAGGTCTCCATTCAGGCGTTAATCCGATCAGTGGAGACTTCTCAACTGGTGCCGAAGGTTTACGGATCAGCAATGGAGAGTTGTCTGAACCTCTTCGCGAGTTCACAATAGGTTCGACAATTCAAAAAATGTTGAAAGACGTAAGTGAAGTAGGAAGCGATTTGGAGTGGCTTCCAATGAGCTCCGCAGGTTCGACAGTAGTAATAAATGAACTAACAGTTTCCGGGGCTTAGTTTCCTTTAATCAAGTTGAAGAAGAGCTCGATTCCTTTGAAGGTTTAGACTCTTTTTTACTAGATTCAGTAGTTGTTTTTTCTGTAGAGGAATCTGACTTCTTTTCAGTTTCTTTTGAAGTTTCTTTTGAATTGCTACTTGAGGGTTTCTTCTTTGCATTTGCTCCATGATCATTTTTGTAGAAACCAGAACCTTTAAAAGAAATTCCAACTCCAGAAAATATTTTTTTAAGGGCACCTGAACACTCAGAAGGACATTCTTCGAGAGGGTCATCTTTAAAAGATTGAACTATCTCGAACTCTTTTTCACAGGTCTGACACCTATAAATGTATGTTGGCATAATCGGCACCCATTTAGATTCTTTAAGAACTCAACTATAAAAGATACAGCTATTAAACAATGACATGATTTTTTCTTAATTATCGGTCATGCTATAGGGATGGCTTTCCTTTGGGTGTTGGTGATTTCTCTTTCTTATTTCTTGGGTAATCTTCCTTCCGCACATCTTGTTTCCAATAGAAAAGGTTTTGATCCCACACAATCTGGTTCTGGAAACCCAGGAGCGACAAATGTTTTACGTGTAGCTGGCCGCCGTGCAGGTGTTTTGGTTCTAATCGCCGATTTCAGTAAAGGCTCTATATCTGCTGCAGTTGGTTTGTTAGTTGATGACACTTCATTGGGCTTAGCTTGTTGGCTTGCATCAGTTCTTGGTCATGTTTTCCCGATAACAAGAAAATTTCAAGGCGGTAAGGGAGTTGCAACAGGTGCAGGAGGTTGTTGGGTTCTCTTCCCTTTAGTGGGAGTAATATGCACAGTGGGATTTTCATTAATCGCCAAAATTTCAAAAAAAGCTTCAGTTGCATCAATTTCGATCGCCATATTAATGCCTTTATGTGTCGGTTTATTTGGAGCTGCAATAAAAGAACTAATAGCAGCGATTTCTTTATCTGTTTTGATCCTTATAAGGCACCGAACAAATTTTCAGAGATTATTAAGTGGATCTGAACATTCACTTGGGATTGGTGAATAAACGCTTTTAGTCGCTATTCTCGCTATGTGATCAAATTAGAAGAAGCGCGAGAATTTATATTTAACCAGTGCTTAAAATTTTCCACTGACGAGGTTGAGATCTCAAAATCACGTGGCCTTGTTCTAGCGGATACTGTTATTTCAGATGACGATGTTCCTCCGTTTCCAAATACAGCAATGGACGGCTATGCAGTTAGAGCTGTTGACACGGAACATGCACCAGTCGAATTAAAAGTCATAGGTACGTTACCGGCAGGAAAGTTTCCTGATCTTGAAGTTGGACCCGATGAAGCGGTCAGAATTATGACGGGTGCTGTAATCCCTGAAGGCGCAGATTCAGTAGTAATGGTCGAGAAAACCAAAGAAGTTGAAAACGGCAGTTCAGTCATCGTGGAAGAAACTGTTAAAAACGGAAATTTTATTCGACAACCCGGCGAAGACTTCGTTAAAGGTTCAGAACTATTTACTTCAGGGACTTTAATTGGAGCTGCACATATTGGTGTATTTGCAACAATAGGGCTTGAAAAAGTAACCGTGTTTAAAAGACCGGTAGTGGGAGTAATGTCAACAGGTGATGAACTGATCCAAGGTTCTTCACAGCTAAAACCGGGACAGATTCGCGATTCTAATCGTCATTCTATAAAAGCTCTTTTAGAGGAGATTGGCGCTGAGATCATCGATTTGGGGTTGATCCCAGATGATGAGAAAGCGATCGAATCTGCACTTCTTTCTGCTATTGAAAAATGTGACGTGGTAGTAACATCAGGCGGAGTCAGCATGGGAGATTTCGATTACGTCAAAGTGGTACTCGACCGTTTAGGCGAAATGAAATGGATGCAAGTAGCAATTAAACCAGCCAAACCACTTGCTTTTGGTTTACTCAATGGTGTGCCAATTTTTGGTTTGCCGGGCAATCCGGTTTCTGCAATGGTTTCATTTGAGATTTTTATGCGCCCAGCATTGTTGAAAATGATGGGATATGAACAAATCTGGCGTCCTTATTTCAAAGCTAAAGCAACCACTCCACTAAAACGTAGAAAAGATGGAAAAGTCCATTTTGCTAGAGTCACCCTCACAAGAAAGGGAGATTCCTACGAAGTGTCATTCTTAGAAGGACAAGGATCACATCAACTAGCGGCAATGGCGAATGCTCAAGGTCTCGCCGTTCTACCAGATGGAGAAGGGATAGAAAAGGGAGATTTTGTCGATGTTATGCAATTAACCGAGCCAGAAATAGATTAGACCTCTACGCTTAATTTATGGGAAGAGAACTAGTTGATCTCTTTGGTCGAGTTCATAGAGATTTTCGAATATCAGTAACAGACAGATGCAATTTTCGTTGCCAATACTGTATGCCTGAAGAAGGTTTAGATTGGCTAAAGCGAGAAGAACTCTTAACTTTTGAAGAAATTACTCGTCTAACTAAGATTCTGGTCGAAAATTACGGAATACACAGTGTTCGCCTTACAGGAGGAGAACCTACCCTACGTGCAAATCTTTCCGACTTAATTTCGATGCTTTCTGAGTTGCCGATTGAAATTGCTCTTACGACTAACGGCATTACTCTAGAAAAAAATGCTCATATTCTCCGTTCCGCAGGCTTGGATAGAGTCAATATCTCTATTGACTCTTTGCAAGCAGAAAAGTTTAAAGAAATCACTCACAGAGATGAAATGCAAAAAGTCATAACCGGTATCGAAGCTTCTCTAGAGGCAGGCTTCTCGCCTGTAAAAATAAATGTTGTGGCGATGCGTGGGATAAACGATGACGAGATTTTAGATTTTGCAAAGTTTGGAAGAGATCGAAGTGTGATAGTCAGATTCATAGAGTTCATGCCTCTTGACGCTGATGAAAACTGGTCAACTTCTTCAGTTGTCTCACAGGAAGAAATATTTTCCACAATAAATTCTGCTTACCCATTAGAAGTCGTTGAACGCTCAAACGCGCCGGCTAGTAGGTTCAGATACATAGATGGTAAAGGGGAAATTGGGATTGTTGCTAGTGTCACCCAAAAATTTTGCGGTTCATGCGACCGAATAAGAATTACAGCAGATGGACAATTTCGAAATTGCTTATTTTCAAATGAAGAATTCGACCTTAAGGAAGCACTTAGGTCTGGAAGTAGCGACAGCGAGATATGTGAATTTTTAGAGTCAGCAGTTCTAGCTAAACGTGAAGGTCATGGAATTGGAAATGTTGACTTCATACGCCCTGCTCGAAGCATGTCTCAAATAGGTGGATGAAAAAGGAAGTACTTTGAAAGCCGACAACGACAAATTAAGTCATATAGACGAAAATGGAAAAGCACAGATGGTCGACGTTGGCAATAAAGAAGACACGAAAAGAAGTGCTACTGCATCAGGAAAAGTTTTTATGAGTGTTGAAACTATAGAGGCTTTGAAAAAACAAGAACTTCAAAAAGGAGACGTTTTGGGGGTCGCAAGAGTTGCTGGAATACAGGCTGCTAAAAAGACATCTGACTTGATCCCACTTTGTCATCCGTTAGCAGTCAATTTTGCTTCCGTGGATTTCAGAATTAAGGAAAGCCATGTTGAAATCGAAGCAACTGTTAAAACATCCGGGAAAACTGGTGTCGAGATGGAAGCTCTGACAGCTTGTTCTGTTACTGCATTAACTATTTACGACATGTGTAAAGCTATGGATAAATCAGTCACCATTGAAGAAATCAAACTATTAGAAAAAACTGGCGGTAAGTCTGGGGACTGGCATAGACCTGAATAGTTGCCAGTTTCACGCCTTAAGAATTGACTTCGCGCTTTAAGTAGTAGTTTTCGCGCTTAAAGCGCGAAACCATCCCTGTAATTATAAGACTTGCGTACTACTATTTTCTTATTGCGGAAAATTAAGTAAAGGTGAAAAACGATGTTGATACTTCTTGGCTTGGGAGCATTGTGGGCGGCTGTTCTGGTGCCGCCACTGGTAAGAAATCAAATTTCTACAAGATCTTCTGCTCCAGGGATTGCAAATCATCTTGATGTTTATCATGTCCCAGCAATGAAAGGTTATGGTATTTCATTACCACAAAGTGCGCTAGGAGCAAAAAGAAGACGTAGAGATGTATCTATTGCTTTAAGTGGTGTAGCGGTTTTCACTCTTTTAGCGTCTATAGCGGTAGGCGGTATTTTCCTATGGGCCGTTCATTTTGTTGTGGATTTAGCTTTAGTTGGTTATGTAGCTCTCATTACACAGCGCCGCGACCTAGAGACAGATGGAACTTCTGTAGTGCTCACGCATTCTTTTATGGCTAGATCAATGGAAGAAGAGTACGACTATCCCGAAGCGATATAACAGAATTTTTGAACTAAATAAAGCTTCTTAGATACGCTTCACTCATATGAGGGGGTGTAGCTCAGTTGGCTAGAGCGCTACGTTCGCAACGTAGAGGCCGTGGGTTCGATTCCCATCATCTCCACGAAAGCCTTAGTTTTTTATTTTGCTGGAAGCTGAAAGGTTTAAATATCATAAGACATATAAAGATTGTGACGAATAAGTTCAGATTCAAAATAGAGTCAAACAGCTGTTTAAACTTTGCTAGAGGAAGACAAATGTCTCGTAATCTCATTTTTATACTTTTTGTAGTTTTATTTACTGGGAGTTCCTGCGGCAATAGTGGTGATTCCATTGGATCTCGTACTGTAGTAGTTCTGACACCTGATGAAGTGGGAGAGATAGTTCTACCTCCTGGTGCATTTGAGAATGAAGTTCTCGTGACCTTGCCACCCAGCACCACGACTATGCCTCCCGAAATTACTGTTGCAAAAGTTGAAAAAGTATTACCAGAGGTACAAGAAATGTCGGCTGATGATCCAGATTCACTGCAAGAAGAAATCCCAACCACGACTACGTTTGAACAGATTCCTGCTACAAGCACAACGACAACAAGTACCACCACCACACAACCCACTAAGGTCACAATCCCTATAGCTGAAGAAGAAGAAAACGCAGGTGTCAAACTAATGGACACTTTAGATGACTTTAATTCTTGTTTGTCTTCTGAAGGATATGAGTTTATTGGACTACCCAACCAAGAGGGAGGACCTGAAAATCCAGCGAACAACCCTGATTATTTGGATGCTTTAGTGCTTTGTAACAGTCGAACAAACATAGCCAGCACTTTTCAGGAGTTCCAACAATCACGCAATGAAATGACACCTGATGAGATAAGAGAGCAAAATGAACAAACCATAGCTCTAGGTGAGTGCCTTAATAGAAAAGGGTGGAATGTAGGAAATCTGTCTCCAGACGAAAACGGACTATTAAACCCAAGTCAATTCGAGAGTCCAGATGGTTCGATCAATACTGATGACATCCGTTCATGTGCTTCTGAACTTTCTCTGGAAGGTGACTGATTTTGAAAAATATTAAGAGTGAAGAATTTTTCGACAAGAAATACGAAGACGAGAGAATACGAAAGAATGTCTAAAGGAGAGAAATGTTGAAGCGAATACTTACTGTTCTGATTTTTTTACTTCTCGGAGGAGGGGTGGCAGTCGCTATTTTGCTTTTTTCAGAAAGCGATGAGATTAGCGATGTTAATGTCGACCGTCTTATTGCTGAAAAGGTCAGCGTTCGTACTTTGTCAGAAGAGATAACAATAAGTGGTGAAATGCGCAGAGAGGAACTTCAGTCTATAAATTCAGTTTCTGCAGGCCGTTTAACTTCGCTTAACTTGGAAGAAGGTGACATGGTCGATGCTTTCACCACGCTCTTTACATTGGATGGCAGACCATCAGTAGCTGTAAATGGAGATTTCTCTTTCTATCGAGAATTGGATGTAGGAGCTCAAGGCCCTGATGTAGAGCAACTCGAAACTATTCTCGAAACGGCTGGATATGAAGTCGGAATCGTTGATCAGTTTTACACAGAAGAAACTAGAAACGGGTTAGCACATTGGCAGGACGATTTTGGATTTAAGGGAGGTATAACCGAAGTTGACGAGTTGGTCAACTTTTCTTTAGTTTCAAACCCTGTTGGTTACAAACTGGGAGCGGTTAACAAAGTTGGGGTGACCATTGGCTCTCCTCTTAGCGAAGAAATTAATGGCCTAATAGAACGGCAAGGTATTGCTATCTCTGAGATCGAGGAAATACCTACTGTGGAAATTTCGGTTGCTCCTTCCGTTGTTTTAGAAGGCGGAAAGGTGACAGTTGAAATAACTTCTGACCCAGTACCGAAAGAAGACATAGAAGTCAATATTGAGATTTCAGGTGATGTCGTCGAGGGGAAAGATTTTGAATTAGATGACAAGAAATTTTTGATTTCAGCTGGTTCGGAAAGTGTGAACTTTGAGCTGGATATTTTGTCAGATGATGAACTGGAAGCAAATGAAGATCTGGAAATCTCGATTGTCGGAGGATTTGAGAACAAGGAAAGCATCGCCCCTCATGATCTAAAAATTTACGACCTGGAAACCGAGATAGAAGAATTAGATGAAAGGTACTCGGAACTATCTGATTCCGAAAAAATTCTGACCAATGTTGAACAGGAACTTATAGACGAACAGATAATTACCGGATCACAGGCTTTGGAATACGATTTTTCACCATCTGAAGCCGAGAACTTGATGAATCTGAAAGACGCCTATGATGACGCAGAACGTGACTACCGAAATCAAATGTCCGAAAAAATTCTGACCAATGTTGAACAGGAACTTATAGACGAGCTGATAATTA
>Ga0206679_10003620_pt1 | contig 11794 bp, 10 predicted proteins | sample M110012015metaG_FD_155464 | JGI IMG/M metagenome (GOLD analysis project Ga0206679, IMG submission 155464) | Ammonia-oxidizing marine archaeal communities from Monterey Bay, California, United States - M1 100m 12015 | ecosystem: Environmental > Aquatic > Marine > Intertidal zone | place: USA... | reverse complement strand
GTAAGGCGATCGCAAAGATCACCGAGATACTAGGCGACATAACAACACCAGGCCTTGAGATTGATATCGCGATTCGCAGCCACGATATTCCTCACAAGTGGCCGACGGCTGTTAGGAAAGAAATAGCTCGGTTCCCAAAAAATGTTACTGAGCAAGAGCAAGAAGGGCGCTTCGATTTACGTGATGTTCCGTTTGTAACGATCGATGGAGAAGACGCTAAGGATTTCGATGATGCAGTATTTGCCCATAGACACCAGCGTGGTAATTGGACCCTATATGTGGCAATAGCTGACGTTTCCCATTATGTAGCAGTGGGGAGCCTATTGGATGAAGAGGCAATCAATAGAGGTAATTCAGTGTATTTCCCAGGGCACGTTATCCCGATGTTACCGGAGAAACTTTCGAACGGATTATGTTCGTTAAGGCCAAAAGTAGATCGATTAGCTATAGTCTGCGAAATGCAGGTCTCTGCTAAAGGAGAGATGACAGGTTACACTTTTTATGAAGCCGTAATACATTCCCATGCTAGGCTGACCTATACGGAAGTTGCTGAAATTGTCCAGAAACCCGGGACAGGGACAGCGAAAAAAATGCAGGAACGGCTCAGAAGACGACATAATTTAGTGGTTGATCATGTCGATAGTTTATATCTCCTCTCTAAGGCGTTGCGAACTTATCGGGATCGACTTGGCGCCTTAGAGTTTGGTAGTACGGAGACTCGTATCATCTTTGGTGAAGACAAAAAAATTCGCGAAATTGTGCCTGTAGAAAGAAATGATGCCCATCGCCTGATCGAAGAATGTATGTTAAGTGCGAATGTGGCTGCGGCACGGGTGCTCGAAGAATATAAGGTGCCTGCTCTGTATCGTATCCATGAAGGGCCAAATATCGATAAGCTTGGAAACCTTCGCGAGTATCTGGATGAGCAGGGGCTTTATCTGGCTGGTGGTGATAAGCCATCTCCAAGTGATTATCAACAGGTCCTCCAGGCAATTATCCACCGGCCCGATCGTCATATGTTGCAAACCATGTTAATTCGCTCAATGATGCAGGCAATGTATAAGCCAGAAAATGAGGGCCACTTCGGTTTAGGTTTTCCAGCCTACACACATTTCACCTCACCGATTCGCCGTTATCCTGATTTATTAGTGCACCGAGCTATACGAAGCTTGATACGAAATCACAAGGGAGCTCATGTACAAAAGCACAAAGCAGCTGTGCGATTCTCGAAAGATAAGATCTATCCCTATAACAAAAAAGATATGGTTAAGTTTGGCGAAAGTTGTTCAGCAGCGGAGCGTCGTGCGGACGCAGCCAGTTACAGTGTAATTGACTGGTTGAAATGCGAGTACATGCAAGAACATGTGGGAGACGAGTTTGGCGGCACTATCGCGACAGTAACCAGCTTCGGGTTATTCGTTGAACTGGAAGATATCTATATAGAAGGTTTGGTTCACATTACGGAACTCAGCAATGACTATTATCACTTCGATCCGGTTCGACATTGCCTGGAGGGAGAGCGAAAGCATAAGGTTTACCGCCTAGGTGATACCGTGCAGGTGAAAGTAATACGTGTTGAACTAGACGAGAAAAGAATTGATTTACGGATTGTGGGAAACAGTGCAGCTGTTAAGAGCAATAAAAATAATAGAAGTAAGGCAAATAAACGGGCCAAAAAACCTAGAACCGCTGTTAAAAAGAAGAAGTCGAATTCGTCAAAAATCGGTAAGGCGAAAATGGCTTTGGCCACGGAAGGAAATAAAAAAATAAGGGGTAGAAAACAAGCACATAAGAAGTCAGAAGGAAAGTCTGCAATTTCTCGTAGTCGTAAGCCTCGAGCTCACAAGAAACAAACTAGGCACTAAATGGGAAAGCAACAGTACTTGATCATCGGAATACACGCGGTTATGCACCTGCTAAAGCATAGTTCAGAAGATGTTACCCGAGTGATGTTTCAGGTAGAACGCACGGACAAGCGCCTCCAAGAACTTCGACGTATTGCGAAAAAAGCAGGAATACCTACAGAAGAACTTAGCAAGGAAGATTTAGACAAATGTACAATGGGTGGCCATCAAGGGGTAGCGGCGGTAAGTGGCAAAGAGAGAAAGTCCCTTGGAGAAAAGGAGTTGCCACGAATATTAGGAGACTTGGACTCTGACCCACTGATCTTGGTGCTTGACGAAATCACTGACCCAAACAATCTTGGTGCTTGTTTACGTTCTGCTGACGCCGCTAGCGTGGATGTTGTGATTATTCCAAAAGATCGTGCGGTGGGCTTAAATACAACGGTCAGAAAAGTTGCAAGCGGAGCGGCAGAAGTAATTAAATTGGTAACAGTCACTAACTTGGCGCGCTGTCTGCAGGAGCTAAAAAAACAGGGGATCTGGTTGGTGGGTACCGATGAGAATGCGGTTCAGTCTTTGTATGATTCAGAACTCACTGGGCCGCTGGCCCTAGTGATGGGTGCTGAAGGCAGGGGATTAAGACGCTTGACTCGTGAAAAATGTGATTTTTTGGTTTCTATTCCAATGACGGGGACAGTAAACAGCCTCAATGTCTCAGTGGCCACCGGCATAGTGCTCTTTGAAGCAGTCAGACAGAGGGGCATGCAGCGTAATTAGGTGAATATCGGTTGCATCTGGCGACCAGTTTTTCTAGAATCCCCGTTCTTTTTACTGGCGGAGCTTATCTCTGCCCCACATTGCTCCTTGTCTCACCACGCGCTTTAGGGTTTGTTGGGAGACTAAAACCAAGAGGAGTCTCTATGAGACACTATGAAGTAGTATTCCTGGTGCATCCGGATCAGTCCGAACAGGTCCCAGGAATGATAGAGCGTTATACGCAACTGATGGCCGATAACGATGGCAAGGTCCATCGCATGGAAGACTGGGGTAGACGCCAGTTGTCCTATCCCATTAATAAGATTCACAAGGCTCATTATGTTTTGATGAACGTCGAGTGTGGAAGTGAAACACTCGAAGAGTTGTCTACGTTGTTTCGATTTAACGATGCCGTGTTGCGGAATCTAGTGATCAAATGCAATGAAGCTATTACTGAAGAATCTTTAATTCTGAAAGGCGAGCGTGAGGTCAAAGAACGCAAAGCCCGTGCCGAAGCAAAACGTAAACTGGAAGAAGCCGCCGCTCCTGCTCCGGTAGAAGCTGCTGACGCCGCTCCTGCTCCGGTAGAAGCTGCTGACGCCGCTCCTGCTCCGGTAGAAGCTGCTGACGCCGCTCCTGCTCCGGTAGAAGCTGCTGACGCCGCTCCTGCTCCGGTAGAAGCTGCTGACGCCGCTCCTGCTCCGGTAGAAGCTGCTGACGCCACTCCTGCTCAAGCAGAAGTTGACGTTAATTCCCGCACAGAAGAGGGTGAAGCTGACATGCTTTCTGAGGAAGAGCCAATCGGCAACGAAGACATAGAAGAAATCGCTGGGGAAACAGCGGCTGAAGATGATGCTACCCTTGATGGAGATCGAGAAGAGTAGTAATAATTTCTCATTATTTATTACAGGAATTAAATTATGGCTCGTTATTTTCGTCGGCGGAAATTCTGCAAGTTTACCGCTGAAGGTACTAAGCAAATAGATTACAAGGATCTAGAAACCTTAAAGGCCTATATATCCGAGACTGGGAAAATTGTCCCGAGTCGAATTACAGGTACCAAGGCACGGTACCAACGCCAATTGGCGACAGCAATTAAAAGAGCAAGGTACCTGGCTCTAATTCCTTATACGGATAGTCACCAGGGCTAACAGGGTATTAAATGCGCGGCCTCGCTGAATTCGTAATGAGCGGTAGGAAGCAGGCCATAATGGCAGTGGTATTCCTTGGCCTAATTCCACTAGTTAACTTACTAAATCCAGTAGTTGTAGGATTGATGGTATTGCGTAAGGGAGTTCTGGAAGTTGCTATCATATTTGCCTGGGCAATATTGCCAATCGGAGTCTGGGCGATTGTTGGGGACATAGCCCCTTTGATTATGCTATTCGCTATCAGCGGGTTAGCTTGGTTGCTGAGAGAGTCAGAGTCCTGGGAATTTACTCTATTGGCTACAATTGCAATTGGACTGAGTGTAGAAATCTATCTTCGCTTCCAGCCAGCTATACTTGATGGGTTATTCCAGCAGTTGGAGTTGTTGCTGGTCACCAACAACTTACAGGGTATACAACTGGAAGATTTACGGGAAAGTATGGGGAGCTTCATCGGCGTTGGTTATATGTTTTTGGCAATAGTTTTGTTGATACTGGCGCGCTGGATGCAGGCCTCGCTTTTCAACCCAGGTGGATTTCAGAAAGAGTTTCACCAACTACGTATAGGACAAAAAACGGCATTGGGTTTGGCCGGGTTCATTGTGCTAGGCAGCTACCAGCTGTTAATACCACAAAGTTGGGTATTTTATTTGATTTTACCGTTGCTATTTTCCGGCATAGGCTTAGTGCATGCAGTGGTAGATAACAAGAAGCTGTCAAGCCTGTCGCTAATAGCTTTTTATGCTTTACTAATAGTATTGCCGATAGTATTGCAGTTGATAGTGCTGTTGGCTTTAGTAGACAGTTGGTATGATTTCCGATCACGGTTGCAACAGTCTACCTGAAAGACATTTTTAGCAAACTGATATAGCTATGCGAGTAAAAGTGAGGAAGGAAACATGAATGTTATTCTGCTGGAGAAGATTGGCAAGCTTGGGGAGATTGGGGATACGGCCAACGTAAAAGCGGGTTATGCCAGGAACTTTTTGTTTCCTCAACGCAAGGCTATTCCGGCCACGAAGGAGAATTTGTCGGAGTTTGACCAACGCAAAGCCGAGTTAATGGCGGCGCATGACTCTAAGGTTGGCACAGCACAAGACAGAGCGAAGAAAGTTGAGGGAGCCAGCCTTAGAATTGAAGTCAATGCCAGCGATGAAGGAAAGCTGTTTGGTTCCGTGGGTACTCGTGACATCGTGCAGGCGCTTAATTCAAAAACTGGTTCAGACATCGCAAAAAGCGAGATCTTGATGCCCCATGGAGTAATCCGAGAATTGGGAGATCACGAGATTACCTTGGATCTGGGCTACGATATTCATGTGGCTATAAAAGTTACAGTTGCAGGGCTACAATCTGCTGCAGATGTCAGTGATGACGGCAGCATAATCGAAGAAATCGATGAGGCAGAAGCTGCTGCAGCTACACAATCTGAAAATGCTGAAGAACATGAAGCAAACGCGGAAGAGAAACCTACAGAATCATAATGTTAATTAGCCACGGTAAAGTGGCTCACTTTATTCAAAAAGCACCAGTGAGGTAGTACACTCACTTGGTGCTTTTTGTTTTCCTAAGATTTTAATTTGAGATGACTGAAACATTCGAAACTAGTGGTCAGCCAAACCAGGAGAAGAGAAGCTCTAACCTGACTGCACTCAAAGTTCCGCCCCATTCAGTAGAAGCCGAGCAAGCCGTGTTGGGAGGTCTGATGGTAGACAACACGGTATGGGATGATATCGCTGATGTCTTAATGCCGGAAGATTTCTATCGACTCGAACACCAGCGCATTTTTAAAGTGATGGCCCAGCATAGCGAAGTGAACAGTCCCATCGATGTGGTAACTCTTACTGAGTCTCTCGACAATCTTAACGAACTGGAGAGTGCTGGCGGGCTAGACTACTTGACTGAGCTAGTCATTAACGTCCCTGGCACGGCGAACATAGCGGCCTATGCAGATATTATTCGTGAACGGGCTATCCTGCGGCGCTTGATATCGGTGGCTCATAACATCGCTGAAAGCGGTTATAACCCCTCAGGTAAAAAAGCTGAAGAGATTCTTGATGAGGCTGAAGCTCAGGTTTTCAACGTTAATGATGAACAAGCAAAAGGAGAGGGGCCTGTTCATGTCACACCGCTGGTCACTAAAGCCGTTGATCGCGTTGATGAATTATCGGGCTTAGATGGCGATCTCACGGGTTTAACCAGTGGGTTTAAGGACCTTGATAAGATGACTTCCGGTTGGCAGAAGTCCGATCTGATCATAGTAGCTGGCAGACCCTCAATGGGGAAGACCGCGTTTGCAATGAACCTGGTCGAAAACTCCATTATGAACAATGACAATGCTGTAGTCGTATTCAGTTTGGAGATGCCAGCGGAAAGCTTAATCTTTAGGATGCTTTCGTCAATCGGCAAAATCGATCAAACTCGGCTGCGGACTGGTCAGCTTACCGATGAAGACTGGCCAGGATTCAATGCAGCGGTAAAGGAGCTTAAAGATCGACCTCTGTATATCGATGATAGTAGCAGTATTACTCCGATGGAGATGCGTGCCCGCTTGCGGCGTATCGAACGCGAGTTTAAACAAGAAGGTAAAGCATTAGGGCTGGTGGTAGTGGATTATCTGCAATTGATGCAGCTGAAGGGAACGACAGAAAATAGAGTAGGGGAAATCTCCGAGATATCGAGGTCATTGAAATTGCTGGCCCGGGATTTCGAGTGTCCAGTAATAGCGGTGTCACAACTTAATCGTGGACTGGAACAGCGTCCCAATAAACGCCCAGTAATGTCTGACCTGCGCGAGTCCGGCGCCATAGAACAGGATGCGGATATCATCACCTTCATCTATCGTGATGAAGTCTATAATGAGGATTCACCGGATAAAGGCGTAGCCGAAATTATTATAAGCAAGCAGAGAAACGGACCAATAGGCACCATTCGGCTGAGTTTTCTTGAAAAGCTCACTCGATTTGAGAGTCACGCACAACCCCGTTACGATGACAGTTATACTCACGGATAGTCGCAGCCCTGCGATCAGCGATAGGGATGCCCGCCTGGATTAAGGAATGAAAGAACCCACGAAAAGGGCATGGGCCACCATCAATCTTAATGCGCTGCTAAAGAATCTAGCCTTAGTAAGAGAACTTTGTCCAGAACCTGGGATAATTCCGGTAATCAAGTCAAATGCTTATGGCCATGGCATGGAACAAGTAGCTCAGGCTCTCAGGGACTCTGATACCAAGATCACTAGTTTTGCTGTAGCCACTCTTGACGAAGCCTTGGAACTTAAAGATTTTAATCTCGATGTGTCGATTTTGCTGCTCAACGGATTTGTAACAGCCGAGGAACTGGCGTTATGTATTCAGAACGAAATAGAGCCGGTAATTCACTCCACCTACCAGGTGGAACTGCTGGAACAACGGTTCAACGCGGAAAAATTAGCTAAGAATTGCAAGTTATGGTTAAAGCACAATTCGGGTATGAATAGGTTGGGTATGACCGCAAACACTTGCCTGGAAAGTTATGCCAAGCTTCATAAGTATCCCGGGACTAAGTTTGTTTTGATGTCTCATTTGGCTTATGCAGACGATATGAACAATCCAAATTCACTGAAATTTACTACAGGACAGATGGAGCAGTTCAAACAGGCATTTGAAGGATTGGTCGCGACTGCGGAAGAAGAGGTGCCCCGAAGTATGGCAGCGTCTGCGGGGATATTGACGCTGCCCAGCACGCATTTTGACTATGTTAGGCCAGGGGTGATGCTATATGGCAGTTCTCCATTAGCGACTGAAACCGGCCAAGAGATAGGTTTACAACCGGTCATGACATTGTCTTCACGTCTGATTTCAATGAATCAAGTTTCAGCGGGAGAATCTATCGGATACAACGCTACTTTTGTTTGCGACCGCGATACGCTGGTAGGGGTGGTGTCGATCGGGTACGGAGATGGTTATCCTCGCTCAGCTGTCAATGGTACGCCGGTGCTAGTCAAGACGCTATCCGGCGTCCACAAAACACATTTGATAGGTCGTATATCCATGGACACTATCACTATAGATCTTACCGGTATCAATGATGTATGTATTAATGATGAAGTGATCTTATGGGGCGATGCCCTTTGTGCTGATGAAGTCGCTCATGCCACTGGCACGATAGCGTACGAGTTATTTTGCAAGGTTACTAAACGAGTAACATTTGAGTATGTTTAAGTGAGATATAGACAGTTCCTATACGAGAGTGGGAAACACGTATACCTTTTGCGCGGTAATAGGACCCGTTCTTGAATGGCAAAACTGAAGACAGCGTTTGTATGCGTAGATTGTGGGGCTGAGTACGGCCAGTGGCAAGGCCAGTGCGCAGCCTGTAAAGCATGGAATACGCTCTCACAGGTTAATCTGGGTAGCAGCAGTTCACCGGTTACCAAGGCTGATTTCAGGAAAAAGGGATACGCTGGTGCTCAATCCAATGTGCAGAATTTGTCAGAAATTGATCTCAAAATGCTTTCTCGATTTTCAAGCACTAGCGATGAGCTGGATCGAGTATTAGGTGGCGGGTTGGTGCCGGGGTCTGTAATTCTAATTGCCGGTAATCCTGGGGCAGGCAAAAGTACCCTACTTTTGCAGGTAATGTCTCGGTTAGCGTTTGGTGGTAAACCCGCTCTTTACGTGACCGGCGAAGAGTCCTTGCAACAGGTCAGGCTACGAGCAAAACGATTGAAGCTATCCGAGGATAACCTCAAGGTGATGGCAGAAACCAATGTTGAACAGATAGTTGAGGGAGCTCAGCAAGAAGTACCGGAATTACTGGTAGTGGATTCAATTCAGGTGATGCACAGCACAGATGTGCCTTCAGCGCCGGGAAGCATATCCCAGGTGCGCGAAAGTGCAGCTTATCTTATTCAATATGCGAAGCAGACCAACACCGTGTTGTTCCTAGTTGGGCACATGACTAAAGAAGGAAACCTGGCGGGTCCCAAGGTACTGGAACACATGATCGATTGTTTCATTCTGTTAGAGGGGGGGGATGACAACAGGTATCGTGTTCTTCGTGGGCAAAAAAATAGATTTGGGGCGATAAACGAACTCGGCGTTTTCGCCATGACCGAACTTGGGCTGAAAGAAGTCAAAAACCCTTCTGCAATATTTCTTTCTCGTTCAGAAGAGGAAGCACCGGGATCATTAGTCATGGTCTTATGGGAAGGCACCCGCCCTCTCTTAGTGGAAATCCAGGCTCTAGTTGACAGTAGCTCGATGGGGAATCCTCGGCGTGTGGCAGTAGGATTAGAACAAAATCGGCTGGCTATGCTGCTTGCAATATTGCATAGGCACGGTGGACTTTACATGGCGGACCAGGATGTATTCGTTAATGTAGTTGGTGGCGTCAAGGTCAGTGAAACGAGTGCAGACCTCTCTTTGTTGCTTGCGATCGTTTCTAGTTTTAAAGGTCACCCATTGCCACGAGATTTAGTTGCTTTTGGGGAAGTGGGTCTGGCAGGTGAAATAAGGCCCGTACCAGGGGGCCAGGAGCGATTGCAGGAAGCGGTCAAACATGGGTTCACTCGTGCTATCGTCCCTAAAGCGAACGTACCCAAAAAAAGAATATCGGGAATAGAAATTACAGGAGTGAATAAAATCAGTCAGGCACTGGACGCTATTTAAGCCGGTGCTCTCTCAAAATCTGCTTTAATTGTTTTCGTGGCCAAGTAGTAATGTACCGCGCACCAGATATTTACCAACACAGTTATGGACATCGCGTAGCGCAAGCTATTATCTCCGTATGTTGGTTCTAAATAGTCGCTCATAAATCCAGTCACCGTAGGACCCAGGCCCAAGCCAATGAGGTTAAGTATGAATAACAGGATAGCCGAACCCATCGCTCGCATGCGTATGCCGACGAGGAAATGAGTGGAGGCAATACAGGGGCCGAGATACCAGCCCCCAAAAAACACTGGCAAAAAATAGGAGTAAACAGCGAGGTATCCGTTGGGCATGATGAGGAAAGTATTCAAGGCAAGCGGCACAGCCACAATGGTGGATACAAAAGGAATCCATATGTACCATGTTTTATCTCCGGTTTTGCGGGTCATTCGGTCGGATGCCCAGCCGCCAAAATAGGTACCGGCCAGCCCTGCTATTCCCGCAATCATGCCGTAGTACCAACCCACGTCCAGTATTGGCATGTCGTGTGTACGCATTAAGAACAAAGGCATAAAGTTACCCATGCCATAGGTCACGAAAGCGTGCAGAGCGCAGGCAAAGGAGAGGTGCCGAAAAGATTTGCGTTCCCAGAGCAATGTCATCACGCGCAAGAATCCAGGTGGTGCCACGTCTCTCCTGGCTTCGGCCATTCCACGTGGGGGCTCCTTAATGACTAGACGCACGATTAGTGCTAGCAAAATGCCAGGCAACCCCACTACTATGAAAGCAACACGCCAGTCGAAGTACTGCACTAAGTAGGCCCCGCCCACGGTTCCAACCAGGACACCGCCATACACTCCTAGTGAGTAAATCGATAACGCTGTTGCTCGTTGTTCCGCAGGAAATATATCCGAGACAATGGAATGCGAGGGCGGAGAGCCTCCCGCTTCACCTACACCTACACCGAAACGAGCAAAAAAGAGTTGAGTAAAATTTTGAGCGTAACCACAGAGGGCTGTCATCACGCTCCATATAACCGCTGAGATGGCAATGATGTTGCGACGATTGCTTATATCAGCTAGGCGGGCAATCGGGATTCCGAGCGTTGTATAAATAACTGCAAATGCAGCGCCCGACAACAGTCCGAACTGACCGTCAGATATTTCCAGGTCCTCTATGATGTATTGTGCGAGTACATTAATAACTTGGCGATCAACAAAATTCGAGACGTAAACCGCCGTTAGGATGCCCAATACCAGGTAGCGGTAGTAAGGATTTTGGTAAGCTTTAGCAACGAGGGCTTCGTCTTGAGATCTGCTAATTGGCACATGACCGGAAATTTGAGAGGCCTCACCGTCGGTGCTATCAATGTCCGTAGCCATATAACCAGCCTGTTTCTTATTGCTAACTATTTAGTCGAGCCGCATGAATGAGAACATTTATTCCGGGGCAAGTCTATGGACCTCAAACAGCATCAGGTGAGGGCTCCATCGGTGAACCTGCTCGAGAAAGCACCCTGTTAGTTTCCACCGAAGCTGTCTGTAAATAGTACTCGTTTGCTGATGCGCCAGCCATCGGCTGTTTTTTGCCAGCTATTTTGATAGATTCCTGAGCTGGTGATAAATGCTGTCTGAGATTCTGCTGTTTGGTGCGTGATGAGCGCCATATTTTCAGTTACTGCCGTTTGGCTGGTGAGTTCGAGAAACACTAATCCTGAAAAGTGGTGGCGCGTTTGGCGATCCGCTAGACGACCTTCGTGCGAGCGCTTCGCATACTGATAGATGGCTTCTTTGCCAATTACGCGGGAATTTTCTACTAGCATCCCTTCCTGCCAACGTTCCATCACCGCATCAGTTGTGAACAAACCGGCAAACCCCATAGAGTCCTTTGAATCCCAGCGGTAAGAATATTGGGCCAGCATTTCAGAAATGGCCAATCGGTCTTGGGTGCTTGATTGATTGTCCGCAAATAAGGAAGCGGAAAATAAACCGCAAAGAGAGAACAGAATACAGGAAAGACGAATCAGTTTTTGGGCTTTCATCGTCATGGTATGGCTCCTATTAGAAAGTTCCTGCAAGCATAACAAGCTTGCCTGCAAGTTTCTTAGCGGATGTTGGAAGACTGCGCAGCTTTGTTTCTTTTTGCGGGTCAGTCTTTATAAAATTTGTCCTAATTCGTTTCTGTAGTAAACCAGAATTCAATTTCAGCAGTGTCTTCGGGAAACTCGGCGGCGTGTTCTTTATGGGCCGGCACTTGGTACCATTCGCCTGCGGAAATCCGCTGGGTTACTCCATCCATCGTGAGGAGTAGTTCTCCACGGGTAATAATGCCAACGTTTTCAGTCTCGTGAGTGTGTAACTCAACAATGGTGCCAGCTGGATAGGAGGCAAACAAAACATCACAATTTTCGGCCCTG
>Ga0206679_10003619_pt1 | contig 11794 bp, 10 predicted proteins | sample M110012015metaG_FD_155464 | JGI IMG/M metagenome (GOLD analysis project Ga0206679, IMG submission 155464) | Ammonia-oxidizing marine archaeal communities from Monterey Bay, California, United States - M1 100m 12015 | ecosystem: Environmental > Aquatic > Marine > Intertidal zone | place: USA... | reverse complement strand
AATATTCGTTTCCCAGAGTCTAATCAATCCTTTAGAATTGAATGCTATAATCTACAAGGCCAACTTGTTTTCAACAGAGTCGTTACGAATTCAAATACTGTAGACTTATCCTTAAAAAATATTAAAAATGGAGTTTATACTATCAAATTTGTATCTCAAAATACAACTTATACACACAAACTAATTCTTTCACATTAAACCACAATCATGAAAAAAATCACATTACAAATTTTCGCTATCCTATTAAGTCTTTCTGTTCACGCACAAGATCCAGCCGGTAAGAGCCTATTAATCGACTATGAACAATATCAAATAGATGGTTTGCTACGCTATGTAGATTGTGGAAATAATGACATTTTAAACCCTGGAGATTCTTTAACAATGGAAGCATGGGTTAAAGTCAGTCAACAAAGTGTTAATGATAATATTAAAATCTTCGGTAAATTTGGATTGGACAATACAGGTTACCTCTTCGGAAAAGAAGCTTCTGAACTTTACTGTGAAATGTGGACTCCTTCACAGAAGGAGATTAAGGCAGGGTTTATGCCACCTATTGCACACTGGGCTCATATGGTCTGTACTTTTGCCAAAGGAGGTTCAATTAAAGCATATGTAAATGGTATTTTGGTAGGTGAACAGAATGCTGGGAATAATGGAATTGCTACAAGCGATAATAATTTAATTATTGGAATTGCTCCATGGGACTTAGCTAGTTTTCAATATTTCGGTGAGCTAGATAATATTCGTATTTGGAATAAAGAACTTAGTGCAGATGAAGTACGATATAATATGCATCACCTTCTACAGGGTGACGAATCTGGATTAGTTGCTTATTACGAATATGAGAACAATTTGGAGGACAATTCCTCATATGCAAACCACGGAACAGGTGCTAATCTAAGCGAGTTGAACTTCAGTAATTCAAAGGCCGTAATTGCGAATGAAATCTTAGCTCCTTTGGCTGATATTCATGGTGTTTGGCTAGGACTGAGCTCTGGTTCCCCTCTCATTAACCAAATAACCAACAATGGACTCACAGTAAGTACAAACATTTATGCCGATGAACATTTACTCTTTGGTCATAATAATCTTACTGGTTTAAGTACAGAAAACCTACCCGTGAACAGTCCATCCAATTTCAAACGTCAAAATCGTCATTGGTACATTCAATCTGAAGGAGTTTCAAATGCTAATTTCAACTTTTCTTTGAGTAATGGCGCAGCTTCTGGAGAAATGCTAAACGAAGATCAAGATGCTTCATTTTACACATTACTGTATAAGGAAAATGAAACACAAGACTATACAGCCATAAAAGCTGGAAACATAAAAATTGGGGATGTAATATCCTTCCAGGGAGTGATAATCGATAATGGATACTATACCCTTGCTGTTGGTGATGAAGCTATTCCAGAATTACTTTCAGTAAAGGAGTCTAATACCTTTACTAGCATAGTATACCCTAACCCAAGTTCGGGTGAATTCACATTGAAACATTCAGAAAAAGTAGATCTAATTCTAATGGATTTGCTAGGGAAAGTTATTTTGAAAAAAGAAGCTTCAAATACACACAACATCAAATTAGATTCACATCAAAAAGGTGTTTTTCTTGTTAAGTTAGCTACGACAGAAGGGGTTCAAATCACAAAAAAAATTATAATTAAATAAACTCTACTTAATTTAGTTTGCCATTTTAAAATTAAACAAACAGAACCCATTTCATTAGGATGAAGTGGGTTCTGTTTGTTTACGACCTTAAAAGGTGATAGAATCTATTTAACTAGTACATCATGTTCTTTTAACATCTTAGGTATATTCGGGACAAACGCCTTTGCTGTTTCAGGAGTATTAACGGCCTTACACAAAGCTTTTGATATTGTTGGTAAACTTCTTAATTTAGCGTCGTCTCTTAATCGACTTGAACTTTTTCTTTGAAGGAATGGCATCATCAAAGGTGTTTTTTACCACAGCTGATTTATTGCCTTTCCAGTAACTGTTTTTTCCTTGTGGCAACAAGACTTCTAAAAGGTCTTTTCTACCTAAATTATTTAAGGTATTTCTAATCCAATCTTTATTCTCTTTTTTATACCAAAAGAAGAAACGATGCTGCTGCTCTTTTTCTTTTTTAGTTTTTGGAGTTTTAACTAGCTTTAAATTATAAGGATGATAACCACTGTAATAGATAACCGTAGCAACAGTCATTGGAGTTGGGGTAAATCCTTGTACTTGCTCCAGCTGAAAGCCCATACCCTTAGTTTCAGCGGCCAAATTTGCCATATCCTCCACTTCGCAAGCTGGGTGGTTGGAAATGAAATAAGGAATCAATTGAAGTTTTAAATTCTTCTTGATATTGATTCTATCGAAACGCTCCTTAAATTTATGGAAAAACATAAAAGAAGGTTTACGCATCAACTTTAACACAGGATCTGAGGTATGTTCAGGAGCCACTTTTAAACGCCCTGAAATGTGTTTCGTCATCACCTCTTCTGTATAATCGTCTAGTTCTTTTGGATCTGCATTCTTATTGAATTCAGGCACCAACATATCGTGACGAATACCACTACCAATAAACGATTTCTTTATTTTAGGATGACTATCAACAGCTTGATATAATTTCGTTAATGGCTTGTGAGAAGTATCTAAATTACTACATATTACAGGCGAAATACATGAAGGCGCTACACATTGATCGCAGATAGACTGTACCTTACCTTTCATCTTATACATATTTGCCGAAGGACCTCCGATATCAGATAAGTATCCTTTAAAATCAGACATTTTGGTAACCTTATCTACTTCTTTAAGAATAGATTCTTCACTACGGCTAGCAATAAATTTCCCTTGATGTGCTGAAATCGTACAGAAACTACAACCCCCAAAACAGCCACGGTGAATATTAATCGAGAATTTAATCATCTCGAAGGCAGGAATAGGACCCCGCTTATTATATTTTGGATGTGGTAAACGGGTGTATGGCAAGTCAAAAGAGGCGTCTATTTCCTTTTCTAACATTGTAGGATAGGGAGGGTTTATCATCAATATTCTATCGTTGACCCCCTGAAGTATACGTCTTGCTTTAAGCTTATTCGATTCTTGCTCAATAATTTTAAAATTAGACGCGAACTTCTTCTTATTCTTTAAACACACATAGTGTGAATGCAATTCTACGTCTTCCCAATTCTTATTTTTTGGGATAGCTTCGTCCTTGCCTAATAAAACTGCAGTTTGCTTGATGGTTCTTAAACTTGAAAAAGGCACTCCTTTTTGCAATAGTTTCACAATTTCTCTAAGAGGCTGCTCACCCATTCCATAAACCAACATATCTGCCTTAGAAGTTTCTAAAATACTAGGCATTAGCTTATCGCTCCAATAATCATAATGGGTTACACGACGAAGAGAAGCTTCAATTCCTCCTATTAAAACAGGAACATCCGGAAATTTATCTTTTAAAATTTTTGAATATACAGATGTGGCGTAGTCTGGTCTGAAGCCTTTATCACCATTTGGTGTGTAAGCATCCTGATCTCTGCGTTTTTTACTCGCCGTGTAATTACTAACCATGGAATCCATACAGCCACTAGTAACACCAAAAAACAACTTTGGAGCCCCTAACTTGGTGAAATCTTGTAAATTATCATTCACACTTGGTTGAGGTACGATGGCTACTTTTAAGCCGTAACTTTCTAAAATACGCCCAATTACAGCTGGTCCAAATGAAGGGTGATCTACATAAGCGTCTCCACTAAATAAAATCACATCTAATTCTTCCCAACCTCGTAGAGTTACATCTTTCTTTGTTGTTGGCAACCAATCTGAAAGTTTGTTCATTTGCATAACAGTGCAAAGATAGTCTTAATTAGATATACACCAGAAAACGAATTAGCTTTATAAAAACTTACCTCCTAATTGTAAGTCTTTTAATGAGCAGAATTTAATCAGCATTTATAATTCCATTGGACTCAAGGTTCGCCAATTCCATATGGATTCAAATATTGCACAAATAAATATGCCTAAACTGAACAAAGGATTTTAAACGATAAACTTACAATCTAAAAGCAGCATATCCCTTCGTACATTTATAGTTCGTTAGGGCTTAAATTCAAACAGAAAAGTACTAACACTTTTCTGGCACAACTCTTGAACTTCATGGCTTAGACGAAACCAAAATAGACTTAAATCCATCCTATGGAAGAAATTGGGGTTTAAGTACGTTTCCCGCAGCCAATCAGCATACAATAGTATGTTTAACCTAAAACACATGCTTTGTATTATTCTCCTACTTGATTCATTACATAACACACGCTTCATTCCTACAGAATGAAATTCACTAATTTGTAAAACTAAATCAAGAACAAATGAAGAATTTATTTTTCTCAATCTGTATACTTAGCTCAAGTATATACGCACAAAACACAGTATGCTTCGAAATAGAAGCCAACCCAAACTCTGATGATCCAGCGCTCGCAGCCTTCACAAAGTATGTAAATGTACTCGACTGCTTTGAAATTTATGCCGAAGCAAGTATTTCGGATGCCAAAGTACTACATGCAGCAGCTATTTCAGCCGAACTCTTAGATAATAATGAAGATGGGATTGTTGATGACCCTCTTCTTAAAATTCAGTTATCAACAAGTAAGGCTTTAATGCCTTTATTGGCTTCTGAAGGGTCTGTCGGTGAAAACGCTCTCTTCGACAATTACGAAGGCGAAGGAATTAGTGCCGTATTATACAATAATGAAATAGATCCTACACAACCTGGACATTGGGGAAATGATGCTACTGTAGAAGAAATTCTACACACCATAAACCACGTTGGTCATACATTTGTTTACCCAAACGCTTTTAGTATGTCGCCTAACTCATCTCTAATGAGTGCTGCTATGGATGTTGCACGAGGAGGACAGTTTACTACTATCCCAAGTACTTACCCAGAAGAAGCCTGGTATCACTACGACGACTATACTTGTGATTACGAATGTATGGCAATCGAATATATGTATTGGGCTATTGTAAGTAATATGGGCATTTTAAATGATGCCTCTACTTGCTCTGGAATAGCAAATGAATGGGAACCTTGTAGTCCTGAATTATTTCAAAGTATGGATGTATTGATGTACAATCTTATTACTGACTCTCAATATTTATTGCCACAGAATGCTCCTGATGGAAACTACTGCCCGGAAGGAGTTGGCTTACTTGAATCAGAATATTCATCAATGGTGATCTACCCAAATCCATGTAAAACTTCATTTAACTATACCGCGAAAAATGACGGCACCGTCAATATCTATTCAATTGAAGGAGCATTAATTCTCACAAGCCCTATTAGTATTGGTCTCAATAATATTGACATATCACAATTAAATAAGGGGTTTTATATTAGTAAAACAGACAAATCGTCTACTAAGCTCATTATTCAATAAAATGTAAATCACTCTGATGAGCATAAAAAAAATCTAAATACATTCTCGCCTCTAGAAACAGTTCACTAATCCCGAATTACTATCTTCGTTTCGATGAAAAAAAGAATCATTGTTTCTGTAACAAACGATTTGGCGACCGACCAAAGAGTGAAAAAAGTCTGTAATAGTTTAAAAATGCTAGGCTATGACATTTTGTTGGTTGGTAGAAAACTCTCAAAAAGTATGGAGCTCCACAGAGACTATGAGTGTAAAAGAATGAATCTCTTTTTCAATAAGGGAGCTTTATTTTATGCAGAATACAATATTCGATTATTCTTCCTCCTCCTCGTTTCAAAAGTAGATATATATCACTCTAACGACTTAGACACACTTTTAGCAAACTTCCTAGCCGCTAAAATTCGTAGAAAACCATTGGTTTATGATTCTCATGAATACTTTACAGGGGTACCCGAAATCCAAAACAAGCCCTTGGTAAAAGCAGTTTGGCTAGCTATAGAACGTAGTATATTTCCTAAATTAAAATACATCCTTACCGTAAACCCATCTATAGCAAAACTCTATAAAACTGACTACGGTAAAATATTGCGTATAATGCGTAATATGCCCAACAAAATGACCTTTGACATTAGTAAGACTAAAGAAGATTTAGGAATACCTCTTGACAAAGACATAATAATTACTCAAGGAGCAGGAATTAATATTGATCGGGGGATTGAAGAAGCGGTTGAGGCAATGCAATATTTAGAAAATGTTTGTTTTTTAATTATTGGAGATGGAGATGTTATTCCTCAATTAAAACAACGAGTAATAGAATTGGGACTCCAAAAGTCTGTCCTTTTTAAAGGTAGAATGCCTTATCAAGAAATGATACAATACACATATCACGCACAACTTGGACTTACTTTAGATAAAGACACAAATATAAATTACCGCTATAGCTTACCCAATAAATTATTCGACTATATACACGCCAGAGTACCCGTTTTAGCAACAAGAGTTGTTGAAGTACAGAAAATTATAGAAGCCTACAATGTGGGCCTATTTATTGAAAATCATCAACCAAAACACATAGCCGATCAAATACGTTTAGCACTAAACAACGAGGAATTACAAAATACTTGGTCTGAAAATATGGAACGTGCTGTTAAAGAATTAAATTGGGAACACGAAGAAATAGCCCTGAAAGAAGTATACACTGAAATTGAAGGATAAACACTTACACATAGTAGCTTTAAACGTTCCTTTCCCAGCAGATTATGGTGGGGTAATTGACATGTATCACAAAATTAAATCTCTGAGTGAACGAGGCTTAAAAATTCACCTCCATTGTTTTCAATATGGTAGAGTTAAAGCCGAAATCTTAAATAAATTATGCGTTTCTGTTCATTACTATCCTCGTAAAATGAAATGGCTTAATATTTTTTCAAAAACACCTTTTATTGTAAAGTCTAGAACATCAGAAAAACTTCTTCAAAATTTACAAAATATTCAAGCACCCATACTTTTTGAGGGACTTCATAGTTGTGCATACCTTAACAATCCATTGCTTCAAAGTCAAAAACAATTTGTTAGAGCCCATAATATAGAAGCTGATTATTATAAAGCTCTAGCTAAAAGTGAAAAGCAATTACTCGACAAATTTTACCTATATACCGAGCACTTCAAAATAAAAGCCTACGAATTTAAGCTAAAAGAAGCTTCTGGAATATTTTCAATATCATTAAAAGACCACAAATATTTCAACAAAATAGGATCAAGTCATTATATTAAAGCTTTTCATTCCGACACAGAAATTAGTAGCCTAGAAGGAACAGGTGAATATGCTATTTACCACGGTAATTTATCAGTTGCAGAAAATGAAGATGCAGCCCTTTTCTTAATCCAAAAAGTATTTAGTCAACTCGACTATCCACTCGTCATTACAGGCTACTCTCCCAGTAAAAAACTGCGACATATTGTGAAGTCGTACAATCACATTAGAATTGTAGAAAATCCTGAAGAATCAATTTTAGAACGAATGCTAAAAAATGCTCATATGCAGGTTTTACCCACTCTTCAGGATACAGGAATAAAATTAAAACTATTAAAATCCTTACACGAAGGACGTCATTGTATAGTTAATGGGAAAATGGTGAACGAAACTGGGCTAGAATCGCTTTGCCATATTGTAGAGAAACCTAAAGAATGGATTGAGAAAATAAAAGAATTGGAGAATATCCCTTTTTCAATCAAAGAAATTCAGGCTCGTAAAGACCTAATTCTAGAAACATTTAATAGCAATACAGAAGCTAAAAAAATTATACAGCTAATTTATCCACAGGACTAATTGTACTATCTGCACAACGAATCATTTGTGATGGAAAATCATTGATAATAGAATAATCGTGTGTTGCCATAAAAATTGCCTTTCCCTTTTCCTGAATCCCCTTTAACACTTTCATTATCTCTCTAGAAGTTTCTGGATCTAGATTCCCTGTAGGTTCATCAGCAAGAATCAATTCAGGTTCATTTAATAAAGCCCGTGCAATTGCAATGCGCTGTTGCTCTCCACCAGAAAGTTCGTGGGGCATTTTATAATCTTTGTGTTCCATACTAACCTGAGATAAAACCTCTTGAATTCTATTGTCAATTTTAGTTTTATCAGTCCAACCTGTTGCTTTTAAAACAAAAAGCAAATTGTCTTTTACCGACCGATCGGAAAGCAATTGGAAATCCTGAAAAACAACACCTATACCTCTTCTTAAGAAGGGGATTTCATTTTCTTTCAAACGTTTCAAATCATAACCAACAACTTCTCCAAGCCCATCTTGTAAGATCAAATCGCCATAAAGAGTTTTCAACAAACTACTTTTCCCAGAACCCGTTTTACCGATTAAGTAAATAAAATCTCCAGACTGAAGTTCAAAATTCACGTTGTTAAGAACCAAATGATCCTTTTGGTAAATTTTTGCTTCTTGCAGTTTTATTATAGATGTTGACATAGTATAGATTTAGAAGCCTAAAACTACTTATTTCATCTCAATTAAAAGCTTTTGACTTCAATAAAGTATACCAAATCTTGGTAAGAAATTTGCTCTCTTCTTAATAGTAATTAATTAGATTTGTAAAAACCGATTCAAATGAAAGCAACAACAATCGTATTCGCCCTACTTACTCTAGCATTTTTCAGTAGTTGTGATAAAGAAGATTCTAACTCAAATATTCTTACTGAGTTCCCTATAATTGATAGTCTTACTACCAACAATATTCGTATACAATTTGGGAGTGGTGAACCCGCAATTCTTAATTGCTATGCTACAGGAGGTGACTTGACTTATATTTGGGGAGTAGATTTAGGAGATTTATTCTCCACTAATGATGATGGTTCTGAAGTTCAATATACTGCATCGCCTTGTTGTATTGGTGAGAAAACTATTATTTGCACAGTCTCAAACGACAAAGGAGAAGCAACTGATAGCATTACTATTACGATTACTGAATAACAGTTTTACCACATCTATGAAACCACTATTCCTACTGTGTATTATTGCTTTGAGCTTAAACTTGCAAACTAGAGCACAATGCTGTTCTGCTGGGAATCCTTCATCAGATGGAGGCACATCAGGAATGAGTAAAAATTCCTTTGCAGTTTCCTCAACCTTTATTCATAGTTATTCAGATACTTATCTCGAAGGTTCTTCTCCATCAGACTATGTCTATTTAAACAATACGAATTTCGATTTTGGTTTATTAGCATTCAATTATGGGCTCACAAACAAACTGAGTATTTCTACTGAGTTAGGTTATTTCATAGACAAATCAATAGAGTTTAGCTTTATTGATGCTAAAAGAAAAGCTGGAGGGCTTGGCGATGCTGCAATAGGGATTCAATACCATTTAGATTCTTTCAAGGAACAAATGATTAACGTTAGTAGTTCCTTAAAGCTTTCTGTACCGATTGGGCAATTTGATCAAATGGATGGCAATATAATTTTACCTATTGACATTCAACCTTCTTCAGGAAGCTATAAACTTAAATCCTCTTTTATGATTCATAAAGGTTTTTTTGGTTCTAAGTTTTCCCTAAGCACATATTGGTCAAGTGAATTTTCTCAGAGAATTAATACCGAGCGAACAGATTACAAATATGGAAATCTCTATAATCTTGGATTTAAAGTATCTCATCGTACTAGCAAAAAATTGAATTCTGGATTATCACTACTCATTGCCCATCGAGAAAAAGCAGGAAACAATAGTGTATTAATGAATTCTACTGGAGGTTCTTTTTTAAACCTTCAACCTTCTATTTCTTATCAAATGAAAAATAATTACAGTGTTAATTCTTCTGTAAATATTCCTGTATACCGAAATGTAAATGGAATTCAACTGGTTAATAAATATGTTTTAGCTCTGGGAATATCAAAAGGCTTTCAGCTAAAAACTATCAAATCACAAATTGACTATACGATCCTTGAAAGCTTAAACGAAAGAACCGTTTTTGTAGATGGGATTTGTGGTATGTGTCAAGAGCGTATTGAAACTTTAGCCTATAAAATGAAGGGAGTAAAATGGGCTGAATGGGATTTAGAAACCAAAACCCTAAGTCTTAAGTTTAAAGATGTTTTAAACGAAGAAAAACTAGCCAAAATACTTTCTAAAGCTGGACACGATAACTGGTATTTAAAGGCTGGAGAAAAAGCCTATCAGAATCTACATTCTTGTTGTAAGTATAGAACTGCTCATTAAATCATTCTCCTTCTAAGTATTTTAAGAAAGGACGCAACACATCCCATTTAAACTCGTCTAAACTTCGCTCGTAGGCATTAATTCCAGCAGTCGAAAAACTTGCTTGAACCCCCTTCAAGGCTCTTTCTTGTTTTTGATAGATCACTTTTCCAGATGAGTCTTTCACCACAAACTCATACTCAAGCATTGACGTAAGCATTCTATTATTGGTTAAACCTTTATTGGTGTTTGCTGAGATATCAATCAATAAGTCAGCATCCGATATATTGACAATATCAAAACCTTTTCCTTTTAAATAATTTGTTGATTCATTTAATAGAATTGATTGACTCATGGACTCCCCTAAATTCAATTCCTTTGAAGAAATAGCTATTTTCGGCCACATTGTATTTAAAGTAAACGTAAAGCTGTTTTCTGGAAAGTCTAATAAAGACTTCAACCAAGCGGATGCATTTGCATCTATTAAGATCCCATCCCAATCTAGCGTAAACTGGACGAAATGCTCTTTTTTGTACACATCTACTCCTTGCACTCTAACTTTCGCCAAACCATTAGCGTCAGATGAAACTCTATCGGGAGCACCTTTAAATGAAGAGCGTATTTTAAACGGGATATTCGCTGCACCAACATATACATCAAAAGGTTCTATAGAAATATCTGAACCCATTAAAATAACTTCTTTATCCTGCGTCCCTACCTCTACTTCATAATATATAGACTTATGTGCATCAGCTAAAAATTGAAAACAATAGACATCGAGGGGGAATTCCAAGTCGGGATGTCTTAAAGGTTCATTCATATATAATTTTAGAGCATCCAAAGCTTTTACAGCATAATGGATAGCGGAAATAGTATTCTCTTCTACCAAATACTTTTCAGCTAACTGGTAGTAGTTATAGGCTTCATCTATAGCTTTTTGTTTTCGCTCCGTTCTTATCCGTTCCCATTCTGTTTTTGACAATTGATAATACAACCAATACTCGTCATCATTTTCCCAAGAGGCCACTAAGGTATATCCCTCCAAGTCTTTTTGACTTTCTACCTGAATTAAGGATTGATACTCTTCTCGATAACTGTCTCCTTTGTCAACTTGATGAAATATAGATTCTGAACTCAGTTTCACAGAAATCTCACTACTCAAATCGAGTAAAGCATTTTGTTTAGCTAACGATTGGTAGTCAGAGTTTCTTTTAGATGCTTTGGCAAGTCCAATATAATAATCAGCTGAGATAGGTCTACTAGTCACCCATTCTGGAAATGAAGGAACTTCGGTGATTGTTGTCTTCTTAAGCCCCGTACAAGAAGCAAAAGTGATTGCGATAAATAGAAGCAATAAATATCTCATTAATCTTCTTCGGGATTATACGCATTGATTTCGTTTACAGCCTTACCACTTACAATTTTTAAAGCGGTATTCTTCAATTCCTCAGTAGAAATCAACTTCCGGTTAGCTTTTAATAAATTTTGTATTTGTTTTCTATCCTGATAACTTTTGTTTATAACATCTGTATCACTGGAAAGTAATTTATTATTCCAGGTTCCGGACAAAAGATTTTTTGAATTTGCATCGTAGGTAATGTACCAAACTTCATCCTCTCGGGTTTCAGAGATTAAATTTGTCGATAAAATCTCTCCTGTTTCAGTCGATA
>Ga0206679_10003618_pt1 | contig 11795 bp, 9 predicted proteins | sample M110012015metaG_FD_155464 | JGI IMG/M metagenome (GOLD analysis project Ga0206679, IMG submission 155464) | Ammonia-oxidizing marine archaeal communities from Monterey Bay, California, United States - M1 100m 12015 | ecosystem: Environmental > Aquatic > Marine > Intertidal zone | place: USA... | reverse complement strand
TTGGGTAGTGCGTTGAAGGCCATATAGGCCTTCTTGATCATGCCTTAACACTTCAATTATTCACAACCCTTCATGAGTATTAATAGCGGCTTGTGCGTCATCCATGCCCCCGGCGTTGATGACGTTGCTATATCCAAGCTGGTCTAAAATCGATTTTGCTTTTCCTGATCTATTGCCTGTGTGGCAGTACACATAAATCGTTTCATCTTTATCCGTTGTCAGCGCGCTGATCTGATCGCCTATATCCTGCCATTCGATATGCTTGGCATTATTGAGGTGCCCTGTGCTCCATTCTGCGGGGGTTCTTACATCTATAATCATTGGTGAGTTTCCTTTATCGGCTATTGCGAATGAATAGATTGATAACAGGGTGATCGTTAGTAGTAGATTATTCATTTTTGCACCTGCTTGATAGGTCGTTTAACGCCATCTTATACCCTGTAGGTTTCGTTAAACAAGGTTAAATGATCTGTATAGTAAAGGCACATCTATAGGCTAGTAGACAGATATATCTATGATATCCTATGGCTTTCATGAGTTTGATATGGTTTTTATAATCTAGCGTCATCGCTTAAAGTCAAATTGCGGGAACTGTAATGATAAAATTGAGTAAGGAGAGTCTGGAGTCGCATTTTCCGACCATGGTGATGGTCCGAGATTATGAGGGAATAGACGACCTAAATCGCAATATTGAAAAGACCATAAAGGCCTTAAGCATGGAGCTGGGTCAGACCCATCAAAATGCCGCGACTAACGGAGATAGTACAACTAAAGGTGGATTCCAGACGCCTGCTGATATGGTTTTCCTAGATATGAAGGACGAGTCGGTTAGTTATCTGAAAAACCACATTATTTTGCCTACCATTGAAGAATACTTACTTAAAGTATTTAACGTAGATCCCCTTTATACACCGTTTAAGGTAAAGAGTTGGGCTAACCGGCTTGGCGAAGGAGATTGGCAAAGCCCTCATATGCATCCAAAAGAATACACACTCATCTCAGGTATTTATTACGTTGAGATTCCTGAAACTATAGCCCCCGCAGGGCACTTAGAGTTTATTAATCCAGCATTAGCCTCCGTTGCGATTGGCGGGCAAAGGTCATCTCGGTTGCATCGGCCGATAAATGGACAGGTTATACTTTTCCCGCCTCATTACATGCATTTTGTTCATCCGATGGCAGGTGACGCTATGCGGTCGGTAATTGCCTTTGATGTTAGTTTAGAGCAATAAAGAGAGTATGACGTTGCATTGCCCTCATAAGTAAGGAAATATCATGTCAAAACCAAGGCTTAAAAACCTTTTTATTATCTCGTTGGCACTTACTTTGTCCAACTATTCATTCAGTGCTGACATTAGTATGCCATTTGGCGAAAAGGCATTTGAAATCTATAAGACCGCAGTGGAAATGCGCACTGCGGAGGGACATTATCAAGTACCAACACTGGCGAAGTATTTGGCGTCCGAATTTGAAAAGGGCGGTTTTCCGAAAGAGGATATCCACGTTTTAGAGATCGAAGATACGGCCGCTTTGGTGGTGCGCTATCGAGGCGACGGTTCTCTGGGCAAAAAGCCAATCAGTATTTCCGCTCACATGGACGTAGTCGATGCATTACGTGAGGATTGGGAGCGTGATCCCTATACCTTGGTTGAAGAAAATGGATACTATTTTGGCCGTGGTACGGTTGATGATAAGTTGGGAATGACCGCAGTCACTGCCGGGTTTTTACGGCTTAAATCAGAAGGCTGGGTGCCGGGGCGTGATCTGATTATTGCTTTTTCTGGTGATGAAGAAACTACGATGAACAGCACCAAGGCGTTAGTCAACGAGTATAGAGATCTTACTGATAGCGAGTTTGTATTAAATGCTGATGCTGGCGGTGCAACACTCCCGGAAAAAGGTGGTCGGCCAGCTAGTTTCGGCATGCAGGCTGCTGAGAAAACATATGTGACTTGGGATATGACGGCTCGCAATCCTGGTGGGCACAGTAGCCGGCCAAGAGACGACAATGCGATATATGATCTTGCTAATGCCTTAACCAAGATTCAAGCATACAAGTTTCCGGTAAGTTACAACGATTTAACGCGGGCCTATTTCAAAGGCACGGGCGTTAATACACAAGGTGAGCTGGGTAAGGCAATGCGCAGCTTTGCCAGCAACCCAAAAGATCCGGCAGCAATAGCAACACTAAGGGCTAATAGCAGCTATGTGGGTGCCTTAGGAACTACCTGCGTGGCCACTATGCTACGTGCAGGCCATGCTGAGAATGCCTTGCCACAATCTGCTACGGCGACAGTCAATTGCCGTGTTTTTCCTGGCACAGGTGTTGAAAAAACTCTCGGCCAGCTTAAGACTGTCATTAACAATCCAGCTATCGAGTTCATTCTTTTAGATGAAGTTACCGAGACTGATCCTTCGCCCTTGCGCGCGGATGTGACGGCAGCCTTACAAAAAGCTATCGATATTAAATATCCGGAGTTAGAAGTCATCCCAAGTATGTCCTCTGGGGGAACCGATGGTATGCACTTTAGGGCAGCAGGTATACCCAGTTACGGCGTCAATGGCCATTATGGCAAGACGAGTGATAGTTTCTCCCACGGTTTGAATGAACGTATATTAGTTGAGAGCTTTTATGATAATGTCGCTCACTGGTACGTGCTTTTACAAGCCATCGCAGGCAAGCATTAGTGATTCAGCTTTTACGGGTCAACGGCTGTTTTTATAAATAATAATTTAGATTTATTAAGTTGAGGCGGTCATGCGTATACTGGAGTGCCTAGTAAAACCTATAATTATTATCATTATTACTGCTTTCGGCGTTGCCTGCTCGATAGGCCCCTTTTCGAAACAGCACATCAATAAGATAAGCAGCGCAGATCTCATTCTACTTGATGGAAAAGTTTACACCGTGGATGCTAATCGATCATGGGCAGAAGCTATTGCTGTTAGAAATGAGAGGATTTTTTATGTGGGTAGTAGTACTGGCGCAGATGAATACATAGGACCAAATACTCAGGTAGTAGATCTTGATGGCAAAATGGTGCTGCCTGGGTTTCAAGACGCACATGTTCACCCCATCGAGGCAGGCATGGCCTATCTTGGATGCAGCCTCCATGATGGTAAATCGGCAAAAGATTATGTTCGTATGGCTGCTGAATGCGCTCAGCAATTTCCAGACGCTACATTCATCGATGGTGGAGGTTGGACGATGGATCTTTTCGAAAATGGCTTGCCGGATAAAAAACTCCTTGATGCTGTCATCTCCGAGCGGCCTGTTATTTTGAAATCTGCCTCTGGGCATCAACTTTGGGTTAATTCGAAAACATTAGAAATGGCAGGCATTAATGCTGACACACCAGATCCACCAAGAGGGAGAATAGATAGGTATCAGGATTCTAAAGAGCCCAGTGGCACCCTGCAAGAGAACAGCGCAATGAATCTTGCTTTTAATACACGGCCACCTTATTCGGCAAGTCAAATGCAAGCTGCATTGAAATTTGGGCAGCATTATCTGAATCAATATGGTGTTACCACGGTGCAAGATGCGCTCCTAAAACTTGATGGTAATGAAGCATATGTTGGCGGGCCCACATACATGGCGATGGATCAAACGGGTGATTTAACCCTAAGAGTTGTTGGCGCTTTGGTTTGGAATACTGATATTGGCCTTGAGCAACTGCCGCGAATAATTGATGCTCGCAATCGCTTTAAGACTCCTAGATTTCATGCACCGTCTGTAAAAATATGGCTCGATGGCGTGCTGGAGGTTCACACGGCGGCATTGCTTGAGCCTTATGACGATAGAGAAGATGGTCATCGAGGGGATTTATTTATTGATCCCGAATTACTTGATGTCGTTGTTACTAAACTAGATGCACTTGGATTTCAGATCCACTTTCATACCATTGGAGACGCGGCGATTCGGCATGCGTTAGATTCGGTTGAAGTGGCCAGGAAAGTTAATGGCGTGCGCGATAGTCGTCATCATATGTCGCACGTTGAGCTCTTTGATCCCGCTGATATTCCTCGTTTAAAGGAGTTAGACGTCGTAGCAAATTTCCAACCCTATTGGGCATGGGCGGATAAATTTATTACCGAACTAACAATGCCTAAGTTGGGGCCAGAGCGAAGCAAATGGCTGTATCCGATTAAAAGCGTCCTCGACACAGGTGCCGTGGTTGCTTTTGGAAGTGATTGGTTCGTCACTTCTGGTAATCCTCTACTTGGTATTGAAACAGCTATTACACGCCGTGATCCCCTGACTAACACCAGTGATCCATTTCTTGAAGATGAACGGATTAGCCTAGCTGACGCAATTGAGGCATACACAATTAATAGTGCTTACGTGAACTTTACTGATAGCGAGACAGGATCAATCGAGGTGGGGAAATTAGCCGATTTGATCGTGCTAGATCAAAATTTATTTGAGATATCACCCCAAGAGATCTCAAATGCTCAAGTATTATTGACTCTGCTTGGAGGTGTTCCAGTATATGGTGATTGGATGCTCACCTCTATCCCGAAGACTGCACAATAAAAATATCTCCTTATTATTGAGTACTCTCAATATAAGAGCCGATACGATTCTTAACATAGCGGCGTAAATCTAAATTCCAATCTTCCATGGGAGATAAAACACCAAAGTCATGGGCTCTTGATGTCATACCTTTTTGAACACGTTCACAAATAGCCCAGTCTTGTCGGTTAACAAGATGCCAAAAATCAACTGCGTCTGACGGGTCAAAGTGTGGATTTTTGACCTCTTTTTCCTCGAATAAAAAATGACAATCTATTTTAGTTTTGTCCGCAGTAATCGCTTTTAGAATAAATACTACAATATGGTCTGCCGCCAAAGAAATGAATAGATTTGGGTATAACAGGTCACCTTTGTGTCGATTGATTTCATCTTCATTCAGCCCTGGAAATGGCTTTCTATGGGTAGTCCCAGATACTGTGAAAGTAGTGGCTCCCTCTCGATGGGGGACACCTCGTTCCCAGTCAAGATTAGCGCCACCATTTTCCCTAAATGCGGGCACAATTTGACATAATTCGGGGTGTACGGGCCCGCAGTGATAACACTCGTTATAGTTTTCACATAACACTTTCCAATTGGCATTAACTTCATACTCAATGGTCTTGCCTATTACTAAGGATTCTAATGGATAGCGTTGATAACGCTCTGCTATATCAGCTATTACGGAAGAAAAAGGCGGGGCTGTATCAGGACTAAGATTTAAAAAGACAAAACCTCCCCAAGTTTCACAGCCGACAGGGTGTAATTTTACTTTTTCCGCGTCTAATCCTACATCTTTATTAATGTGGGGTGCGCCCTGTAGTTGTCCATCCAGGTCATAAGTCCAAGCATGGTATGGACAAACAAAAGCTTTACCAGCTATTAAGCCCCCTTTCAGAACAATATTTTGATCTGAAAGATCACTATCTGATGGGCATAGTTGCGCTCCTCTGTGACGGCATACGTTGTAAAAAGATCGCAAAATACCTTCATGATTTCGGGCTAGTAGGATACTTTCCCCATAGATATCTAGTACCTTACAATCTCCCGGATTAGGGCATTGCTCCTCTCTGCCCACGCAGAGCCATTCCTGCATAAAAATATGTTCTCGTTCAAGAGCATAGATATTAGAATCTAAGTACCAGTTGCTTGGCAGAGTTTTCTCAAATCCATTAAGAGTCTCTAAATAATCATCCATCAGTTTCTCCTATGATATCTATTGGCTGGACTTTATATGGTCATAAGCTTACTGCGACTTTTTCATTAATCGATGTGCAGCGAAAACACCAAATATCGACATGATAGCAATTACACCAAAGTAATAGCGGTATCCTTGAACTCCGGGATAAGAGTCAAGAAGCATGCCTCCTAAAATGGGCATAAAGAAGTCTGGTGTAAACCCTATTGCTGAGATGACACCAACTGCAGTTCCCGTTACTGCTGGGGCAACGCCGGAATCATCAAGTAGAGCAAAATAGATTCCTCGAAGTGCAAAAACCACAGAGGACGCAATAGCAACATTGGTTAACATTAAAAACAGGTAACCTTTGCCACCCGGCAGGATAGCAAAGGCAACAAATGAGCCGCTCATAGCTAATGTTAATGCAAAGACAGTTTTGGCTACTCCAAACCTATCTGCAATAAAACCAGCAGAGGTAGCAGCTATTGGTTTCAACCACATCTTAGATACCCCAATGCTCGCTCCTAATAAAACGCTAAGTGAGTAACCAGTCGTTGCATAGGGAGTAAAGTAATAGGCGCCCCAATTGGCGCTGTACGTGGCGAGAACGATTATGGCAATTAGCCAGACAGACGGCATTTTTAAAACCATTAGGATGTCGGCCAAGTTAACTTTTCCAAGAACAGGAGCTCGATCTAAAGGACGTTGACCATCATCTTCTAAGAATCTCCAAGTCATAATCGCTAGCGCTATATTGATCCAAGAGTATAAATTAATGATTTGTGACAAAGCGCTGGCTTGACTCCCTAGCCAAGCAAATACCGCAAGGACTGCCGATGAGATTGCAACTTCTACTATTCCTCGGCCACTCTCCAATATACCAAATGCTCGACCTTGTTCTTCTGAACTTGCACAGGTACGAGTTGCTTTTATCATTGCCCCCCAAAATATTAGAGAAGTGCAAAGTCCCCAAAAGAAATGTAGAGCTAAATTAGTGTTGTAAGAAGGAAGGGTTGCAAAGTACAGGCCGCCCAAGCCCACCCCTAAGAGTGAAAAGAAAATAAGTTTACGCGGAGAGTATCGATCGGCTAACCAACCGCCCGGAAAATAGCTGAGCATACTAGCCAGACCAAACAAACTGAATAGAATGCCCATTTGAGTATTACTGTAACCAAAAGCTTGTTGGATAGGGATGTAATAGATTTCTCTCAAGAAAGGCAGTAAATAAATAGTTCCGCCGGAAAGGCACAGCAGTACCATTGTTAGCCAGCGACCCTCTTTATTGATGTTTACCAAGGCTAGATGGCCTTAGCGGGCGGGAAATCCGCTATCGGAATATCTCGCAAATATAACTCATCTGTTGGACGATCAAGCTGCCTAGCAAAACTATGGCCTGAGTAAACCGCATGGACTAAAGCGCCTGGAGCCGATGCATCACCAATGCGTTCTACCGATTTTATTCCTGCTTGGGAGAATTCAGAACTATGCGTCATTAGCTGATTATAAAGTTGATCATTGGGTAAGCGTAATCCCACAATAACAATGGACTTTACGGCCAGCGATTTAGGTCTGTTAGTAAATATGTTACTTAAATCAGCATTCTTGCCATCAAAATCGAGCAGAAGCATTTGTGTGTGCACATCTACGCCGCATTTTTCTAAGGACTGGTGAACAAAAGGTTGTTCATTGGTCATGATAGTCCAGGCTGAAGCATGACCCGCAGGTGTTGCATAACACACCTTGAGATCTTGCAACGCTAAGGCCTCGGCAATAACGCCACCTAAATAATAGTTGTCAAAGTCGTAAACTAGTACTGGTCCTTCGGGAATGATTCCCGCAGCTAAATCATCCGGGGTGTATACATCTGAGCGGTTAAGTTCACCAACAGCTATTTCCAGTGATGAAAAGAGAGACTTGGTCCAGTGAGCCCCGGTAGCTATAGCTATTTGGGAATGCTCTAGCCCCAAAATATCGTCAATCCCCAAGTCACTATCAAGATACAGATTAACGTTGCTCATAGTTTTAAGCGCATTGAGTCGGTAATCGGTCACTCGACCCCATTCACTGAGACCAGGTAACTGTGTCTCGTAAATTAGACGACCGCCCATTTGTGTGTTTTTGTCGGCAATCGTAACCTGGTAACCTCGTCTAGCAGCAGTTAAACCTGCCTCTAATCCTGCGGGGCCGCCGCCAACAATTAATATGGAATCATCGCTACCTGGCTGCTCAAATTTCTCTGGGTGCCAGCCTTTGCGCCACTCTTCCCCGGCAGTCGCATTTTGGGTACATCTCACTGGAACACCATCATGCCAACTTGCAATGCAGATGTTACATCCAATGCACTCTCTGATATCGTTTTCGCGCCCCTGATTGATCTTGTTGGGCAAGAAAGGGTCTGCAATGGAGGGGCGTGCTCCACCAATAAGGTCTAGCACGCCACGTTTAATTTGCGAGACCATTGTGTCCGGAGAGGTAAACCGACCAACCCCAACCACAGGTTTATTAGTTATCTTCTTCACGAAGTCGATGATAGGTTCATGCGCACATTCTTGGCGGAATCGAGAAGCACCACAGTCAGTGGGGCTTGAGTCCATTTTCACATCCCATAAATCGGGGGCATCAGAGAGCAGTTCAACTACCTCGTGAGCTTCAGATGAATGGTTATCACTTGGCTTTCCTCTTAATACCTCCAAGCTAATACGCAGTGCCACACCGCAGGTATCGCCAACTGCATCTTTGGTCGCCTCTATCATTTCTTTAACAAAGCGCACACGATTTTTAACAGAGCCGCCATAAACGTCCGAGCGATGGTTGTATTCCTCCAATAAAAATTCATAACCAAGGTAGCCCATGCCCGCATAAATATAAACGATATCAAAGCCCGCGCTTCTGGCTCTTTTCGCAGCAGCTACCTGCCAATCGATGACATCGCGGATATCTTTTTTATCCATAATACGGGGCCGTAAGTTGCCCATAAAACCGACGTGTGTTGCAGCCCATGGAATTCCTGAAGGAGAGTAGGGCGCTATCCTTGAAGTTCTATTCATGACAGATGCTCCGCCATGCCATAGTTCCGCTGCAGCTAAGGCGCCATGGCTGTGAATAGCATCACAACAAAGAGCATGTGATTGAATATCATTTTTATCCCACAACCTAGCATAGGGTAGCGGACTATCATCAGAAGAGGGGTGAATAGAGACAGCACCCGTAGAAACAACGCCCCAGCCTCCTTCAGCTTTGGTTTCTCTGAAAGCAGCTCTGACACGAGGATTAGCTTCTGTCATGCCGCTCGCATGAGGGACTTGATAGAATCGATTTGGTGCGGTTACCGGGCCAATATTTATCGGTTCAAACAAAATATCGTAACGTGGATTTCGGCTCATGGTGACATTAGCTCCCCACTTATTCTTATTAGCGTTATGTTCTTATTAATACTATGTTAACTGGACTAGAGATCAAAAAGATAGATCTAAAGAATTATTTTTGATGACTTTTCTGATTCTCTATGAATGAAGGAAGAATTAGTTATGTATCTGAAATATCACTATACTTAGTATGAAAACCTTTGTTAGAGTTCTCTAACTTATGCCGATTAATACTGACTCTTACTCCCTACACTTACATCAGCTTGTCAAGCTGGCAGTAATACTCCTGGTCTCTTGTGCCAGCTTTTCATCTAGCGCGGATACGCCTAATATCTCTGATCAATATTTTGAAGATATACCAAATCCTTTAACACTCGACTGGAATATTCATAAAGGCTATGCCGCAGTGACTTTTGAAGCAGTCGATGTTGATCAAGACGGTTTAAAAGACGTCATAATCCACTTTTGGAAACAACACACAGGGGACGAATTCAACGGAACGACACCGAATTTCGTAAAAGTATTTAAATTAAAAGATGACATGACTTTTGTTGATTTCACCTATGATTTATTGGGCAATGATATTGTTGATCTGGGTGGAGCCTCCCGTAATATCGAGGTCAGTGACCTCAATCGCGATGGGAAGCTAGATATTATCTTTTCTATTAACCAGGAAGATGGACGTATTGACGCAACGGGTGAATATTCAGATGGCCAGTTAGCAGCCTTGATATCAACCTCAACGGGCTATGAGATAATAAAATTTGGTACTTTCAGCTGGTTTCACAGCCTAGGGGTTGGAAGCCTTGCTAACGGGCATGATTTTGTTACCGGCAATGGCTTTACCGGTGGTATTAAAGCTGAGCTTTTCTCTTTTAGTAGCAGCAATGAGTCTATTTTGAATGAGAGTGGGGATTTAGAAATACCACCGAATGGTTTTCGGTTCTTAAATGGTAACAATGATCATTCGACGCAACTCATTCGAAATGCTAATTATCCGTATATGTTCGGTGTCTTTGCTTATGAGCTAATTGGTAATGAATGGACTAAAACCGATGAAATTCCTAATCCTTATCCAAAAATCGGGGAAATTCAATTTAAAGGGTGGAATGCACCAGGCTATGACACGGTTGACGTCATTGATATTGGCGGAGTCCCCTCTATTGGCCAGGGTGGATATTCATACGCCGAAAGTTGTGCATTAAAGGTATACCCAGAAGCAGATGAGATAGCTGTATTGAAATTAAATTCAGCTGAAATCCCCAATTTCGGTAATCAAGATTATTACGAGCAGGGAGACATCAATAACTACAATATTTTAATGGGATTTGAAATCAAAGATAGTGAAATTGTTAGGCATCCATTAAAGATAGATAAAGAGACTATATATACTAACTATAATTTTATAGATTGTTTAGATGTCGATGGAGATTCTTACCAAGACATCGTTGCTTATACCTATGCGGCAGTTCCTTCAATCTACATCAATGACCAAGATGGGGGCTTTTATTTATTAACTGACTCAAAAATTCCAGATATTCAAGACCCTACCGTCTGGCCCGAAAACAGCGCAGACGCATCCATTGATGAGGCTTCGATTCTGAGAGATTTTACGGGTGATGGTATTCCCGATTTGTTTTTTTTGCCCTCCTATTTTCCCCCAATAGATTTTGGGAACGATTTCACAGATGGAATTGGTTTAAAATTTTTTGTAGGGAAGCAATTTCTGACTAAGAACAGATTAGATACAGATCAAGATGGAGTCTCCGATGAGGTAGATAATTGTCTGCAAATTGCTAATAGTAATCAAACTGATAGTGACCTTGACGACCGAGGTGATGCTTGTGATGCCTTTCCAGAGGACCCACTTGAGACACTAGATTCAGACGGGGATGGTATCGGCAATAACAGCGATACAGATGACGATGATGATGGTGTTAGCGATCCTAATGATGAATTTCCCTTAGACCCAACTAATGACAGTGACAATGATGGAGTTGCTAATAATTTAGATCCCTTCCCCACGAATAGCCAATATTCAGTCGATAGTGATAGTGATGGCATGCCAGATGCATGGGAAACTACGTATGGCCTAGACCCAAGTGACTCCTCAGATGCTGAAGGTGATCAGGATAATGATGGTGTTTCAGCATTAGATGAGTTCTTAGCGGGAACTATCCCCTTATCTTTGGATATCGACGGTAATAAGGGATATGACGCTCTAACTGATGGTCTTTTATTGCTTCGCGGCATGTTTGGCTTAGAGGGTAGTGTGTTAATTACGGGAACGGTGGCTTCTGATGCTGCTTATACCGCATCTGCGGACATTGAGGGTCGGATAGCAGCGCTAGGTGATCTGGCAGATATTGACGGTAACGGCACGATAGATGCACTTACAGACGGGTTGCTGACGCTTAGGTACCTGTTCGGCTTAGAGGGCGCTACATTGATTAATGGGGTCATGGCAGGTGATGCTGCTAGAACTACTGCAGAAGAGATTGAAGCTCATCTAGAGACTCTAATGCCTAGTCTGGATAACGAGGAATTACCCTAGAAAAATAATATATATCACGTTTAGTATATGTATGTTGAGGATGTTTTTGTGTATACCGCATTGTCTACCCTACCTGTGTAATTAAGATAAAACGCAGGGAAAACAATGGGTTACGTGGAAAACTGGCGCACCCGGAGAGTCTCACCGCATCTACTAAAAACCTTTTTATCATTCTCGATCTAG
>Ga0206679_10003616_pt1 | contig 11801 bp, 10 predicted proteins | sample M110012015metaG_FD_155464 | JGI IMG/M metagenome (GOLD analysis project Ga0206679, IMG submission 155464) | Ammonia-oxidizing marine archaeal communities from Monterey Bay, California, United States - M1 100m 12015 | ecosystem: Environmental > Aquatic > Marine > Intertidal zone | place: USA... | reverse complement strand
GCTGATCTGGGAGCACAGGTAATCTTTGTTACGGGCCCTGCGGATGTGCCGCCCCCGTCAGTTGTGCAGGTGGTGCCGGTGCAGACGGCGCGCGAGATGCGTGACGCAGTCTTGTCCGCTTTGCCGGTTGATGCTGCTGTTTTCGCCGCAGCCGTGGCCGATTGGCGCGTGGCCAGCGCCAGTGACCGAAAACTAAAAAAATCCAAGGATGGTGTACCAATGTTCGAGTTTGCGGAAAACCCGGACATTCTGGCTGGTGTTGCGCAGATGGTCGAGGGCCGCCCCGATCTGGTGGTTGGCTTTGCTGCCGAAACCGATGATGTGATCACCCATGCCACGGCCAAGCGCATACGCAAGGGCTGCGACTGGATCGTTGCAAATGACGTATCACCCGGGACCGGGATCATGGGTGGAAGCGAGAATGCCGTGACGCTGATCAGCGATGCAGGAGCGGAGACCTGGCCGCGCATGTCCAAGAGGGATGTGGCACGACAACTGGCGGAGCGGGTCGCGGCGGCTGTGGGTTAAGCACATACTTTGGCATGCGGCGCGCCGATTGGCGCTGTTTGAATGTGAGTTTATTTTGCAAGATGAAGACAGGATCAATTGTGCTTGAGATGATGCGCGTGGCAGGGGCGGATGTTACAATCCCACTGCCTTCTTATGAGACTTCGGGAGCGGCCGGTGCAGATGTGCGAGCTAGTTTTCCCGATCACGGAAATGTTGTTCTTGCGCCTGGCGCGCGCATGCTGGTGCCGACCGGGTTGATCATGGCTGTGCCGCAGGGCTTTGAGGTTCAGATGCGTCCCCGCTCAGGCCTTGCCCTGAAACATGGGCTGACGCTGGTCAATAGTCCCGGCACCATTGATAGCGATTACCGTGGCGAAGTTGGCGTGATCGTTTTGAACACTGGGATTGCGCCATTCGAGATTACACACGGCATGCGGATTGCACAGATTGTTCTGGCTCCGGTTGTGCAAGCTGACATTCGCGAGGTCATTGCTGTGGACGCAACGGCCCGGGGCTCAGGTGGATTCGGATCGACGGGACCTGACTGATGGTTCTGGTCTTGGCTCTTGGGGCGATGTTGTGGGGGATGGGTGCACTGATGAAGGCGCCGCGTCGGGCGCGTTGGGTCATGATCGGTTTGCTCTATATTGCGGTTCTGGGTCTGCATGTGGGCTTGTCTGATGGGCACCCTCTGCGGATGGCAACCGGGGAAAGCGAGGCGTTTTGGTTGATCTTGGGCGGGTTTTTTGCTTTGGTTGTGGCCTATCGTGCCGTCTTGCGCCGCTTGCGTGGACGCGTAGCCAGTGAAGAGGCAGGAGCGACACTGCTGCAGGTGGGCCCGTTTTCGGACACCGAGTTAAACCGATACGCGCGGCACATCGCGCTGCGTGAGGTCGGTGGGGTGGGGCAAAAGGCGTTGAAGGACGCTCGGGTTCTGGTGGTTGGTGCTGGCGGTTTGGGTGCGCCTGTTCTTCAGTACCTGGCAGCTGCGGGTGTTGGGACCATTGGCGTGATCGACGATGACCTCGTCGAAAACGCAAATCTGCAAAGGCAGGTCATTCACCGCGACGCCGATATTGGCGTGCCCAAGGTATTTTCCGCAAAGGCCGCGATCGAGGCTCAAAACCCCTTTATCACTGTTCGCCCGTATCATCGTCGTCTTACCAAAGACATCGCTTTCGAGCTATTGGCCGACTATGACCTTGTGCTGGACGGGACGGACAATTTTGACACCCGTTATCTGGTTAACGCTGCAGCGGTGGCGCTGGGTGTTCCGCTGATTTCTGGGGCATTAACCCAGTGGGAAGGGCAGATCAGCGTCTTTGACCCTGCGCAGGGTGGCCCCTGCTACCAATGTGTATTTCCCCAAGCGCCTGCGCCCGCCCTTGCTCCTAATTGTGCCGAAGCCGGGGTGATTGGCCCCTTGCCGGGGGTGGTGGGTAGCATGATGGCCGTTGAGGCAATCAAGCTTCTTACAGGGGCTGGCACGCCGCTGCGAGGTGAAATGGTGATTTATGACGCGCTTTACGGCGAAAGCCGCAAGATCCGTCTGGCCCGGCGCGAAGATTGTGTGACCTGTGGCCAGGCATCGGTGGCGGCGGGATGAAGTCTGCACTACTTATGCCTTAAAGGAGACCCTTCCAATGACCAATGTCCTCTTGCAGACTTGGAACACGCCGTTCCGGATTGCCCCCTTTGACGCGATTTCAGATAGTGATTTTGCCCCTGCTTTGGACGTGGCACTGACCCGCCATCGGGCCGAGATCGACACCATTGCAACCGCATCAACGCCAGCGACATTTGCCAATACTATCGAGGCGTTAGAGGCAGCCGGGCAGGACCTCGACAAAGTGCTTGGCACGTTTTTCACGGTTGCAGGGGCCGACAGTAATCCCGCGCGTGAGGCGCTTCAGCGTGACTTTTCACCTAAGTTAGCAGCACATTTTGCCGAGATTTCCAGCAACAAGGCCCTATATAAAAGGGTGGTGGAGGTGTGGAATGCTCGCATTGGGCTTGATCTGAACGACGAACAGGCCCGTGTTCTGATGCTGACACATCGCGGATTTATCCGCTCTGGTGCTGCGCTTGAGGGTGTGGACGAGAACCGCATGAAGGTGATCAAGGGGCGGCTGGCCGAGCTGGGCACGCAGTTTACCCAGAACCTTTTGGCCGACGAGCGCGATTGGTTCATGGCGCTTGGCGAAAAGGATTTGGCGGGTCTCCCGCCCTTTGTCATCGATGCTGCACAGGCTGCGGGTTCCGAAAAGGATGCAGGCGGTCCCGTGGTGACACTATCACGGTCTCTGATCGTTCCATTCATGCAATTTTCGACACGGCGTGACCTGCGCGAAGTGGCTTATAAGGCATGGGCGGCGCGCGGGGCCAACGGCGGTAACACAGACAATCGTGCAATCGCGTCTGAAATCCTAGGGTTACGTCAAGAACGCGCAATACTGTTAGGTTATGATAGTTTTGCCGACTACAAGCTCGAGACCGAGATGGCCAAGTCGCCTGACGCGGTCCGCGATCTGTTAATGGCCGTTTGGGCCCCGGCCAAGGCACGGGCTGAGGCTGATGCTAAAGCACTCGAAGAGATGATGCGCGCCGATGGAGTGAATGGCCCGCTTGAGCCGTGGGACTGGCGCTTTTACTCAGAACGTCGTTGCAAGATGTTACATGATCTCGACGAGGCAGAGCTGAAGCCATATTTCCAACTTGACCGTATGATCGAGGCTGCGTTTGACTGTGCAACGCGTCTGTTTGGCCTTGCGTTCAAACAGCTGGATGTGCCGCTTTACCATGAAGATTGCCGGGCATGGGAGGTCACGCGCGACGGCCATCACATAGCTGTTTTCATCGGTGATTACTTTGCACGTGGCTCAAAACGATCAGGCGCTTGGTGTTCAGCGATGCGGGGTCAGGCAAAGTTCCCCGCCGTGCAAAGTCCCGTGGTCATCAACGTGTGCAACTTTGCCAAGGGTGATCCTGCGCTGCTGAGTTACGATGACGCGCGGACGCTGTTTCACGAGTTTGGCCATGCCCTTCATCAGATGTTGTCGGATGTGACGTATGAGAGCGTTTCAGGCACGTCGGTGGCGCGCGATTTTGTCGAACTGCCTAGTCAGCTTTATGAGCATTGGCTGGATGTGCCCGAAGTGCTGGGCAATTTTGCCACCCACGCCGAAACTGGCGCGCCGATGCCGAGCGACCTGCTGAAAAACGTGCTGGCGGCGGCGACCTATGACATGGGGTTCCAGACAGTGGAATATGTTGCCTCGGCCCTTGTGGATCTGGCCTTTCATCATGGTGCAGCCCCTGCTGACGCGATGGCGCGGCAGGCTGAGATCCTTGAAGAGCTCGGCATGCCTCGTGCTATCGGCATGCGCCACGCGACACCGCATTTCGCGCATGTCTTTGCGGGCGATGGCTACTCGTCGGGCTATTACAGCTACATGTGGTCTGAGGTGATGGACGCCGATGCTTTTGCCGCTTTTGAAGAGGCGGGAAGCGCGTTTGATTCCGAAACGGCCCGCGCGCTTGAGACGCATATCCTGAGCACCGGTGGCAGCGTCGACGCGGCCGCGCTTTATACCGCATTCCGCGGACGGCTGCCGGGTGTCGAGGCGCTGTTGAAAGGGCGCGGGTTGGCGGCCTGATGTGCGGATCGCATGCGTCACAACTGGTGCATAACCACCTTTCGTTCAGGCCGCAGGCCGGGCAGCGCCCGCCTCTCACCACCAAAGAGCACATTTGTGATTTAAAGGTGCCAAGTTGCAATCGTTTCTGATGAACCCTGAAAGAAACTTTGGTGTTTCAATATGCTCACCAAAGGTCGGACACTGCCCTTTGTCACGTTATGCAAAGGTCTTTCTACGCGTTTAATATCAGATGTCTGAGAAGCTCAAAACTGGGCCCACTTAGGGGCGACAGGCTCTAATAGCCCGCTGTCTTGTCCACCAGATGCAAGAACGGCGCGCCCGTCTCGCCGCGCCGGATGTTTTCGGCCACGCTCAGCGCTGAATAGGCGGGGCGGGTCTCGGATGCGATGTGCGGTGTCACTGTGACGTTGGGCGCGGTCCAATAGCGGTGGTCTGCGGGCAGCGGCTCTGTCCGGAACACATCCAGCGTGGCATGGCCAATCTGGCCTGTGCTTAGCGCTTCCAGCAGCGCATCGTCGTCTATCAGCGGGCCACGGCCCGGATTCAGGATGCGCGCGCCATGGGGCATTAGGGCGAGCGTTTCGGCGTTCAGCGTATTTTCGGTCGCATCTGTCTTGGGCAGCAGTAAAACGCAGTAGTCTGCGCATTGCAGGGCTGCACGCAGCCCGTCAGCCCCGCTTAGGCATGTGACGCCGTCGAGAGATTTGGCAGAGCGGCTCCACCCCGTGACATTGAACCCAAGCCTTGCTAATGCCTTGGCACAGGCAGCGCCCAATTCGCCCAAGCCCAGCACCGTCACCCGCCTGTCAAAGGCCAGCGGTGGCGGGACGGGATCCCACGTGCCGGGGGCTGCATCGATATGCGCGTCGATGCCCAGATGCAGGCGCAGGATGTGCCCGGTGACCCATTCGAGCATGCCTTGGGTCAGGGCTGGATCAACCATGCGGCACAAAGGAATGTTCAGGGTGTCATTACCCACGATTGCCTCGACACCTGCCCAAAGGTTCAGCACCGCCTTGGCGCGGGTGTAGGGGGTAAAATCCTGCAGGGCAGAATTGGGGGCATAGACTATGTAATCGACTGTTTCGGGGGGCAAATCTGTGGCGATATTGGCTGTGATCCCAGTAGACGCGATGGCGTCTTGCAGCGGACGTTGGTATGCTGGCCATTCGGATTTGGGGGCGGCAAACAGGACGTTCACGCTCATGTTGCAAAAGCCCCATCCAAGCGGGCCATACCCTTAATCTCGATCGGGTTGCCGGATGGGTCGGAAAAGAACATTGTCGATTGTTCGCCGGGTTGCCCTTCGAACCGGATTTGTGGGGCAAGGATGAATGCGGTGCCGTGTTTCGCCAGTCGATCGGCCAAAGCGCGCCACTCTGCCATTGGCAGGACGGCACCGAAATGTGGCATCGGCACCTTATGTACTCCGACCTTGCCAGTTGGCGCGCTGGCAAAGGGCTGGCCCAGATGACACGACAACTGGTGCCCGAAAAAGTCAAAGTCGACCCATGTTTCGGAGCTGCGTCCCTCGGGACAACCCAGAAGCGTGCCATAAAACGCGCGGGTACTGTCGAGGTCGTCGACATTAAAAGCGAGGTGAAAGATGGACATGGGTGCATGCTCCGTATTGCGATGCGCTTGGTTTATAGCGTTTGATGAACTGCCTAAAAACAATTCTCACCTAACGCGTTGAAATCTTTGATTTCAGGCAGCGTTAGGTGAGTCAAGTTTCTTGCATTCTGCTTTAGCGCGCTGCATGCACAAATGGAAACCTGTTTTAGCGGGGCCGATGGACATGTGCGCTTTGCGCCAGTCCAAAAGACAGCAACAGAACCAGCATCGCCGAGCCTCCATAGCTGACCATTGGCAGCGGTACGCCCACGACAGGGGCCAGCCCCATAACCATCGACATGTTCACGGCAAAGAACAAAAAGAAGTTCAAAGCGATGCCAAGAATTAACAAAGACGAAAACCTGTCTTTGTTGGCAATTGCCGACGCAATGCAGAAGAGAATGATGAGCGTATAGAGCATCAATAACGAAAACGCGCCGACAAAACCAAACTCTTCGGCGAGCGTTGTAAAGATAAAATCAGTGTGTTTTTCAGGCAGGAAGTTCAACCGCGATTGCGTGCCCTGCATAAAGCCGCGCCCCGTCCAGCCCCCTGATCCCAGTGCGATCTTGGACTGCGTGATGTGGTAGCCAGCGCCAAGTGGATCAGAGGACGGATCAAGAAACGTATCGATCCGCTTGTACTGATAATCTTTGAGCATTTGCCAACTTGTGCCGCGCGATTGAAACACTGAAACGATCAGGCCGACGCCAGAGGCAAGGACCGCCGCGAAATAGGCCCAGTGCACACCTGCTAAAAACATCAGTCCACCACCCGCCGCCAGTAAAAGGATCGCGGTGCCCAAGTCGGGTTGCCGAAGTACCAATGCAACTGGGATTGCGATCATTGCAAGTGGTATCAGAACGAACAAAGGATGCGATTTACGGGCTGGCGGGATCCAGTCATAGTAGGCAGCCAACATCAGTACCAAGGCGACTTTCATCAATTCGGATGGTTGCAACCGCATAAAGCCTAGGTCAATCCAGCGTTGCGCGCCCATGCCGACAGAGCCAAAAAATTCCACTGCTATCAGCAGGATTAGCGACGCTGTATAGGTCAAGCCTGCCATACTGCGCCAAAACCAGATCGGTATCATGGCGATGATCAGCATCAACACGAACCCAAGGGCAAAACGTTTCATCTGTGGTTCTGCCCAGGGTCTAAAGGCCCCGCCCGCCACTGAATAGAGCATCAAAAAGCCGATACCCGCCACGGCAGTCAACAGCAGCGCTATCGGCCAGTTCAGGTAGAGCAGTTTGCGCGGGCCGGTTGGAACATGTTTGACCGTGTATTCAAGATAACTCATGCCTGATCCTTGCCCGACACATTGGCGATGGGCTGCACACTGCGCAGTTTGCGCTGTTGCTTAATGATTTTGGCGCGGTCCTTGGTCGGGTAGGCTTCGACTGGGGGTTCACCCCCAAAAAGGGCCTGAAGTGTAATATCACGTGCGATGGGGGCCGCGACGCTGGACCCGCCGCCGCCGTGTTCCACGACAACCGCAACGGCGTATTTAGGATTGTCATAGGGCGCAAAGTTTACAAACAACGCGTGGTCGCGGCGTTCCCACGGTAGATCTTCGTTTTTGGTGACGCCTGCCGCATGCTCGGCGGTTGTGATGTTGCGCACCTGGCTTGTGCCGGTCTTTCCCGCCATGCGCATTGCATCGTCGATAATACGGCTGCCATAGGCTGTACCGCGCCGGTCGTTGACCACATCGAACATGGCACTGCGGATTATGCGCAGGTTGTTTTCGTTCATCCCAAGGCTGGGACCTGCGCCCGTGGGCTGTTCGATGCCGTCGACGTTCTTGATTAGTCGTGGTCGCACAGCATTGCCCGAGGCTAGTCTTGCCGCCATCACGCACAATTGCAGTGGCGAAGCCAGCATATAGCCTTGGCCGATGGACGCGTTGACCGTATCGCCAATGACCCAATCTGTGCCGTGCGTTCGATTTTTCCAATTTTTGGTCGGCGTCAAACCCTTGACTACAGCCGACATGGGCACGTCATGCCGTATTCCAAGGCCAAAGCGATTGGCCATGGCTGTAATTTTTTCGATGCCAACCTTGAGTGCCAGATCGTAAAAGTAGACATCGCAAGATTGTTTAAGTGAATCTTGGAGGTTTACGTGGCCGTGCCCTGCCCGTTTCCAACAGTGGAACTTGCGCCCTGATACTTCTAGATGACCGGGGCAGTAGGTAGTTTCTTCGGGTTCGATCAACCCGTCTTCGAGCGCAGCCATGGCGACAATCATCTTGAACGTCGAGCCGGGCGGGTAGGACCCCTGAACTGATTTGGAGGCGAGTGGGCGACGACTATTTTCGGTCAGGGCGGCGTAATCATCATTTGAAATTCCCCGCACGAACAGATTGGGATCAAAGGTGGGGGCTGATGCAATTGCCACCAGGTCGCCGCTCTTCACATCCATCACGATCGCGCTGGCGCTTTCGTTGCCAAGCCGCGCCTGAACATAGCTTTGCAGATCAGCATCCACGGTCAATTGCAGATCAGAGCCGGGCGTGCCTTCGCGCCGGTCAAGCTCGCGCATGACACGACCCGTTGCATTGACCTCGACCCGCTTGGCGCCGCCTTTGCCTCTTAGGGGGCCCTCGGCTTTGGCTTCGACTCCGACCTTGCCAATCTGAAACCGGGGGATCCGCAGCAATTGGTCCGGATCGTCGATCCGAGCAAGATCATAATCGCTGACTGGACCAACATATCCAAGCACATGCGCAAAGTCAGAGCCGCGCGGATACACCCGGCTGAGCCCGACTTCTGGCGTGACACCGGGCAACGCAGGCGCATTCACAGAAACTCGACTAAGATCTTCCCAGTCAACTTTATCGGCAACAGTAACAGGAAGAAACGGGGCGGAGCGCTGCATTTCAGCAAGCGCACGTGCGACTTCTTCAGGGACAAGCGGGATGATTGCCCTGAGCCGCTTCAATACTGCGTCCACGTCGCCTGCATCTTCGCGGACGATCACGATCCGATAACTTGGTACGTTGCGTGCGAGGGCAATCCCGTTTCGGTCGAACACTTCACCCCGGGCCGGTGGGATAAGCCTGATGTTAATCCGATTTTCCTCCGCCAAAAGGCGAAACTGGTCGGCCTGGTCTAATTGAAGAAACTGCATGCGCGTGCCGAGTGCGCCAACAAAGACAAGCTGCAGCGCCCCCAAAACTGCTGTGCGGCGGGTGATCAGGCGCTGACTTGCCGCGCCATCTGCATTCGGGCGCTTCATGAGCGTCCCCCCTTGCCATCGATGTCGCTAGCGGTGCCTTTGCGCACGCGCATCAGGCCGTGTGTCGTAGCAATGACTAAGGGATAGGCCAGTACCGTTACTGCGATCTGGATCAGTGCAGGTCCAATAGAGGGAAGTTCGACCAGCAAAAGGGCCAACACCAACCTGTAGCCCAGCCCAATGCCCACGATCCATGCCGCGATTGATGCCAGTTCAGTGCCCAAACCGGCATCGCGTAAGCTGCGCGACTGCACCTTGATCTGTTCGCATGCGATTAATGCCAGCATTGCCCAAAGTCCGGGTGGGCGCTGCAAAAGCACGTCTGCCAGCAGAAAGGTCGCAGCCAGCAAGGTCGCCGGCACGTATTCCGGGCGTCGTACAGACCAAGCGAGCGCAAAGGTAAGTATTAGGTCGGGCCAGATCAGTCCGTCTGCCGCTGTTTGAAGCGGTAACAGATGAAAGAATAGGATCGTGACAATCAAAAAAGTAAAAGTCGCGCGCATAATCCATAGCCGCGATGGTGTCAGATTAATCATGACATGCCTCTCGTGAGATAGGCGCTCGTGTCATTCGTCCTTTCCTTCGCTCAACATCGCCGCGGCAGCGGGACGCAAAACATCGTTGGTGTCGGAAACGGGTTCAATGCCGTAGTGGCGCAGCACGCGGAGGAATTCGAGCCGCTCGTAATCTGCCGCAAGCCGCACGCGCAAGCGTCCGCCGGGATCAGCGGCCACCTGGCCAATCAGCAGGTCTGCTGGGAACACACCTCCGTCGCCGCTCGTAACGACACGGTCACCGGGGCGTACAAGATCAGGGTTCTCAAGAAAGTCGATAGGCGGCGCTGCCGAGTTGTCGCCTGCCACGATGACGCGCTGGCCGGACGGTTGTACGACCGCTGGAATGTGGCTTGAGGCGTCCGTGGTCAGGATCACGCGCGAAGTATTGCGGGCCACCCCAGAGATCCGCCCCACGAGTCCGATGCCGTCCATTGTGGCCCATCCTTCGACGATACCATCGCGCGCACCAACGTTCAGCAGCACGGATTGACGGAAGGGAGAGCCCGAGTCGGCCAAGACCACGCCGGTGATAAAGGTTAGCCGTGGATCGTGTCGTACTTTGTTTAGGTCAAGCAACCGAGCGTTTTCCTGTTCCAGCTGCAAGGCCGCTTCTTTCCAGGCGTGCATCTGACGCAATTCGCGGCGCAGTTCTGAGTTTTGCTTTGCAACACGGCGGTAGCTTTGGAAATCGCGGATCAGGTTGACCGTGCCGGTTACTGGTGCCATCGCCCAATCAAGATTTGGCACGATGCTATCTGTTACTTGGGCGCGGAACCGTTCAACACGAGGGCTGTCTATCCGCCAGATCAGGAACACGCCTGTTAGCATCAGCACCAGAACAACCAGTATGAGCCGCCTGAGCGGGCCCGTGTAGTCTGTGTTCATACGATCCTTGGCCAAGGCGTGATAACCTTATTGCTGTTGGAAACCTGTGTCGAATTGTGTGCGATTTGCGGCTGTTGGACAAGTCAACTTTTGCTGCGTGGCCTGGCTGTCAGCTGTCATAGTCGATGGCATGGCGCAGTTGTTTTTCGTGTTCAAGTGCCTTTCCAGTACCAAGAGCAACACAATTAAGCGACTCGTCAGCGATGGAAACAGCAAGTCCTGTTTGTTCTCGAAGGGCCAGGTCCAGATCACCCAGAAGTGCGCCACCACCGGTTAGCATTACGCCCCGGTCGACGATATCGGCTCCCAAATCAGGTGGTGTTGTTTCAAGTGCGGCCATAACAGCTTCGCAAATTTGCTGAACCGGTTCGGTCAGTGCTTCGGCAATCTGCGCCTGGGTAACCTCTATTTCCTTGGGTACGCCATTTAACAGATCACGGCCCCGGATGTGCATAGATGTGCCGCGTCCGTCATCGGGCATACGTGCTGTCCCGATCGATGTCTTGATACGTTCGGCTGTGGTTTCGCCAACCAGCAGGTTTTGCTGCCGGCGCAGGTAGGAAATAATCGCCTCGTCCATACGATCACCGCCGACACGAACCGAGCGCGCATAAACGATATCGCCAAGGCTAAGGACCGCGACCTCGGTCGTCCCACCACCGATATCCACAACCATGTTGCCGGTCGGGTCGGTGATCGGCATCCCCGCGCCAATCGCTGCAGCGATGGGTTCTGCAATCAGGCCTGCGCGACGCGCACCTGCGGACAGAACTGACTGGCGAATGGCGCGCTTTTCAACTGGCGTTGCGCCGTGAGGCACGCAGACAATGATCTTGGGCTTGGAAAATGTGGAGCGTTTGTGAACTTTGCGGATGAAGTGTTTGATCATCTCTTCGGCAGTGTCAAAGTCGGCAATGACGCCTTCGCGCATAGGGCGGATCGCTTCGATGCTGCCGGGCGTCCGGCCCAGCATCAGTTTGGCGTCTTCGCCCACTGCAAGTACCTTCTTAACGCCATCCTTGATGTGGTAGGCAACAACTGACGGCTCAGATAGAACGACGCCCTTGCCCTTGACGTAGACAAGCGTGTTCGCAGTGCCCAGGTCAATCGCCATGTCTGACGAAAACAGCCCACCGAAATTTCCAAATACTGACATCCGCCGTGCACCCCAAATACATTCATCGCCCCGACTCGGGACGCGAATGATGACTTGCTTATAAGGTCGGGTCAGCCCACATAAAAGACCGTATTCAGAATGAGAACGGCACGATTGCGCCGATTTGAAGAAGAGTGCCCAGACCATGTAATGGACCGACGGCACTTGCTAAGA
>Ga0206679_10003615_pt1 | contig 11803 bp, 12 predicted proteins | sample M110012015metaG_FD_155464 | JGI IMG/M metagenome (GOLD analysis project Ga0206679, IMG submission 155464) | Ammonia-oxidizing marine archaeal communities from Monterey Bay, California, United States - M1 100m 12015 | ecosystem: Environmental > Aquatic > Marine > Intertidal zone | place: USA... | reverse complement strand
AGAAGGTGCTGAAGGAGGAGATGCTCCTGCTGAAGGTGCTGAAACTCCTGCTAAAGGAGGAGATGCTCCTGCTGAAGCTCCAGCTGCTGAGTAAATCATGAAGTACTTAATCATAGGATTAGGTAACTCTGGTGCTGAGTATGAAAATACAAGGCACAATATAGGATTTAAAGTGTTGGATAAGCTTGCGGGCTTATCCAACATTTCTTTTTCTACTGAAAGGTTAGCTGATGTTGCTGAAGTAAAATTCAAAGGAAGAAAGTTGGTTTTAATTAAGCCAAATACTTTTATGAACCTTTCCGGCAAGGCCGTAAAATACTGGATGCAACAAACCAAGGTTGATATTGAGAATATTTTAGTAGTTACTGATGATATTTCTTTGCCTTTTGGTATTGTTCGCATGCGAAAAAAAGGTTCTGATGGTGGGCATAATGGCCTTAAGGATATTCAAGCTCAACTATCAACTGCTGCATATCCTAGGTTGCGTTTTGGTGTCGGTAACGACTTTCCAAGGGGTAAACAAGCCGAATATGTATTAAGTAATTTCTTGGATGAGGACTATACTACTATGGATGATCGCACGGATTTAGCAGTAAAAATGATTCAGGCATTTACTACTATGGGTATAGGTCGTACTATGTCCGATTTTAACGGAAAATAAATTAGTTTAAAGGGGGTGCTTTAGTTTAAATAATTAAATTTGCACCACTCGAAAGGGTGTCGTGGCCGAGTGGCTAGGCAGTGGTCTGCAACACCATCTACAGCAGTTCGAATCTGCTCGACACCTCCGAAAAATGCTTGTTAGAAATAACAAGCATTTTTTTTTATATTTGTCCATCTTAAAATTAAGTATGCCAAAATTAAAAAACCTATTGCTTCTTGCTATTTTACTATTTAGCATTAAAGCACAATCACAGTGTAATTATACTATAAACAACTATGAACATGTTAATTGTTATGGTGATAATACAGGGGCTGTTGGTATAATTTTATTGAGTCCTAATGCAACTTTTTGGTGGACTGGAGTAGGAGGATTTACATCTACATCAGCTAATATTAGTGGTTTATTTGCAGGCGACTATGTTTTACATATTATGGATAACCTTATTGCTGGAGATACTAGTTCAACAGTGCTTTGTTATACAGTTGATACTATCGCGATTGAACAAACGCTAATGATTGAAGCAAGTTTTGAGCTTTCCACCATGTGTAACGAAAATGATTCTGTTGATGTAACAACTACAATTTGGGGAGGAACGCCTCCTTATACTACTTTGTGGAATACAGGAGATACGGCAAGACATACCGATAGTTTAGCGCCAAGTATTCTTCCTTATGAATTGTACATTACAGATAAAAATGGTTGTTTTATGACAGTTTATTTGACTGTTAATGAGGTTAAAGGAATGAAAACCTTTATGTCTTCAGTAAGTGTTATCTGTAAAGATGATTATACTGGTTCGGCAAGAGTTTTTGTTACACACGGAACACCTCCTTTTAATTTCCAGTGGTCAACTGACAGTAATTTTATTATTCAGCACGATTCTTTTTCAGTTTTAGAAGCCTTAATCCCTGGAGAATATCAGGTAAAAATTACGGATGATATGGGTTGTGTTACTCGCGATACAATTGAGGTGAAATCAAATCCTGCTATTTGTATTACTGTGTATAAAGTATTTTCTCCTAATGATGATGATACACATGAATTTTGGGAAATAGAAAATATAAATTTATACCCTAAAGCATTGGTGCAAGTATATGATAGAACTGGAAGGCAAGTCTATAGAAGAAGAAATTATGAAAATGCAGAGGAGCATGCCTTTGGGGGTAAGGATCAGCAGGGAAGAACATTACCATCAGGGACTTACTATTATGTAATTGATTTAGAAAATGGGGATGCAGTATTTAAGGGGGCTTTAACAATTGTAAGATAATGAGAGGAATAATTTTAATTTTAAGCATACTAGTTAGTCTGAGTGCTATTGCACAACAAGAGCCAACTTTTACGCAATACTATATAAGTGATATGGCAATTAATCCTGCTATATCAGGAAGTAAAACTTATAATTCGCTTACCATGCTAACAAGGCAACAATGGCTAGGTTTTGAAGGGGCGCCATTGAGTACGAATATCTCTTACCATGGGGCATTGAATAATCGTTCGGCAATGGGGGGGTATTTAATGTTTGATAAGGCAACCCCAGCTTTACAAGCAAATTTGCACTTAAACTATGCTTATCATGTACCTTTGAATTATGATAAAGTAAATTTATCCTTTGGGTTAGGTGCAAAGTTTATGTATTATAATTTAGATTTTAAACCTGAAGATTTGCCGCCAGGAGTAGACCCGGCTTATTCAGCTAGTTCTTTTGATAATACTTTAGGAGATGCCTCTGCAGGAACTTATTTGTATGGTAAAAATTTCTATTTAGGTTTTTCAGCTTCTAATATATTTGAGTCCTCATTTAATACTGCTATTGGCAGTAGCCCTACTTCCAACAAGGTCTTCAAAAACTACTATGGAATGGGTGCTTATCGCTTTTATATTATGAATAGAGATTGGGAGTTAGAACCTTCTTTTTTAATAAGGAAAATGGCCTTACATAATAATGTTACTGATCTTACAACTCGTATTATTTATCTTAAAGATACTTGGGGAGGATTAACTTACCGAACTGATGGTACTTTAGCTTTCGGTTTTGGTTTTGCTAAAAACAATATGCATTTTTCTTATTCTTATGATCATACTTTTGCAGGTGAAATTATGCAATATACTTATGGTACGCATGAAATAGGTATCGCATTCCGAATTATAACGCAATCTTCACAAAGGCATATAGGTTTTTGGGATTATTAAGATGAAAAAGATAGAACATATCGGTATTGCTGTTAAGGATATTGAAGCTTCCAACAAGGTATTTGCTAAGATTTTTGGGAAAGATAATTACAAATCGGAAGCAGTAGAGTCTGAAGGGGTAATCACTTCTTTTTTTCAGATAGGAGAAAATAAAATCGAGTTGGTTTCTGCTACTAATGAAGATAGCCCAATTGCAAAATACTTATCTAAAAATAGAGAAGGTATGCATCATATTGCATTTGATGTTGAGGATATTGAAAAAGAAATGGAACGCCTGCAAAATGAGGGTATCAGAATCTTGAGTGATGAACCAAAAAAAGGGGCAGACAATAAGCTAATCTGTTTTTTACACCCAAAGGATACTAATGGTGTACTTATCGAACTTTGTCAGGAAATAAAGTAATAATATCTTCATTGTCTAATAAATGATGAGTTTGTATTCCTAGTTTTTTTGCACCTTCAATATGTTGTGGGGAATCATCAATAAAAAATACTTCTTCAGCTTTTAGTTTTTGTTCGGTTAGGATGTGCTCAAATATTTCTGCATTTGGTTTTCGCAAACCCACTTCATGCGATAAATACAGCTTATCAAATAACCCATAAAATTCTTCCCATTTTTCATCTCCAAGTTGCTTTTTAAACGCATCAATATGTATTGCATTTGTATTGCTAAGCAGAAAGATAGAGTAGTCCTTTTTTAGCTCTTTTATTAATGCTAATCGTTCTTCTGGTAAATTTAAAAGCATTGCATTCCATGCGCTTTCCACCAGTTTAATTGTAGCATTATTAGTTTCTTTTTGTAATGCACTAAGAAATTGTTCAGTTGTAATTTTACCAGTTTCAATTTTATTGAATAAATCAGTTTGTACTTTCTTGGAATAAAAAGTAGAAGCATTTTTTACGCCTAATTTTGTAAATGCATCTATTGTATTTTGGTAGTTAATGTTAAGGATTACAGCTCCTAAATCAAAAATAATTGCTTTGCTATTTTTCATTCTGCAAACTTGCAAATTATTGAACAATTTTGATAGTTTTGCACTTCCTTTTTAAGGAGGGCCCATAGCTCAGCTGGTTAGAGCACTTGACTCATAATCAAGGGGTCGTTGGTTCAAGCCCAACTGGGCCCACAGAAACCTCACCTATACGGTGGGGTTTTTTTATACAATAAAATGCTCCTCTACTAAATTGTCAATAGGGGATTGTACTATTTCTTGAACTTGCATCCCTTCTTGTTTTGCAATTTCAGTTATGTAGTCTTGTAAATAATAGGCTACCGAACCCACAAAGGTGAGGGGGTGTTGCTTATAATTATCAAAACATTTAATATGTAAGTCAAAAAAGTGCTGTATGCCTTTTCTGAAAATAGCATCAAAAATTTCTTCTTGTTTATTTTCATACATAAACCTAAAAAAGGAAGCTAAATATAGGTTTGGTTTTTCTAAATCATAAATATTTTCAATAATTTCATTAGCTCTTTCAGGAGTCCAGTTTTCAAATTTTGTAATTATATTTTTAGGTAAAGCCTTATTGATATATAGGTTAATGAGTTGCTTTCCAAAATAATTTCCGCTTGCTTCATCCCCAGCAATATAGCCTAATGAAGGGGCATTTTCTATAATTGTTTTCCCATCATAATAACAAGAATTAGACCCTGTACCAATTATAGAGCAGATAATAGGACTGTCCTTATAAGTTGCTTTTACAGCAGCTTCCAAGTCATGCTTAATATGGATTTTTGCATGCTGAAAAAAAGTTTGCAATGGCTTTGCTAAAACGCTATTTCTTGCAGGAGAAGAACAGCCTGCTCCATAAAAATGAACTTCAGTTACCTTATCCTTAATGTCACTTAATGTGCTATTTGCGAGTGCATTTAGTAAACTTTTTTCTGAAGTATATTTAGGATTAAAGCCAACTGTTTGATGCAGTTGAATAATTTCCCCATTATTTGAGCATGCTGCCCAAGTACATTTTGTCGATCCGCTATCTGCTATAAGTATCATCTGATAAATTTCTTCAACAAATGTAAATGAAAATTGCACATTTTGCGTTCAATTTAGCCGTAATCCTTATTTTAGCACTTCAATCTTTAATTTATGAAATTTTTTCTTTCCATTTTGATGCTCTGCTTAAGCCTTAGTTCTATGGCTCAAATCAATTTGCTTAAAAGTGCAAGTTTGCAGGCTAAACAGTTGCTCAATGTTCCAGAACTTAGCAATGAAGAAGTAGCAAAAGGTTTAAAAGAAGCTTTGGTAGTTGGGGCCGATAACGCAATAAAAAGTGCATCAGCTAAAGATGGATTTTATGCCAATAAAGCAATACAAATTCCTTTTCCTGCTGAGGCCGAAAAAATGAAAACAACTTTGCAAAAAGCAGGGATGCAGTCGCAAATTATAGCTTTTGAGAAGAGTGTAAATTCAGCAGCAGAATTAGCAGCTAAAGAAGTATTTGTTGTTTTTGTTGATGCTGTAACAAGCATGACAATAAAGGATGCTTTTTCAATTCTGAAAGGAGATAATGCAGCTGCTACTAGTTATTTGAAAAAGCAAACGAATACACAATTATACACTAAAATAAAACCAATAGTAAGTAAAGCTATTCAGCAAGTTGAGGTTACAAAATACTGGAATCCTTTAGTGAAAGCCTATAATACGATTCCTTTTACAAAAGCAGTAAACCCTGACTTGGAGGACTATGTAACCAATAAAACAATTGAAGGTCTTTTTGTGCTCATTGCTAATCAAGAAAAGGAAATAAGAAATAACCCAAAAGCTAGAACTTCAGCATTATTACAAAAAGTATTTAAATAAAAAAACTATGGAAAAGAACGATCAATTATTCACCCAACTTATTTATATGTTCCACACTTCAGCCATGCAAGGTTTAGGTAAAATTGCTGACCCTACTGGGCAAGTAACTCGTAATTTAGAATATGTAAGTCAAACCATTGATTTAATGGAAATGCTAAAAGTAAAAACAAAAGGAAATATCTCAGAGGATATTGAAAAAGTATTGGATGGAATGCTTTCAGAATTACGCTTAAATTACATTGACGAAAAAGCAAAACCTGAACCAAAATTAGAAGAAGAAACAAAAAAGTCAGATGATAAATAAGTTCAAAGAATTATGGGCAGATGCTGGAAATAGAAAAGTAATTATTCTATTTCTTGGCATTGTAGTTGTGCTTATTGCATCTCTGTTTTTTCAGCAAAATAAAATGGAACAGCAAATGCAATTGAAGGTTCAATTTATTGAACAAAAAAATATGTTGCGTGATGAGTTAGATGATTTGATTGATGAACATGATGATTTGCTAGATGAATATGGCGACTTGAATGAACAATTGCACGAAAAAGATTCTGTTATTCAACATCAAATTGCAGAGATCAGGAACTTGATAAGAACAAAAAGTGACTTAAGTGAAGCTAGAAGAAAGATTACTGCCTTGAAAGATATCTCAAAAAGATACTTGGCAAATATTGATTCTCTTTTGTTCGTTACTGAAGTACTTGTTCTGGAGAAAGATAGTGTTGTGAAAGTAAACAAAGACATCAATTGGAAAAATCACAAACTCAATAAGCAGAATAAAAAACTAGCTGAAAAGGTAAGTAAAGGCTCAGTATTGGAGGTGTTTGATTTAGAGATTGAAACAATACGATACAGAAGTACTGGAAGAGAATTAGCTACTAAATATGCTAAAAAAGTACAGAAGATTAGGACTTGCTTTTCTGTTGCAGCCAACTCCATTTCTGATGCTGAGGTAAAAACTATTTATCTGCAAATTATTGACAAGGATGGGGTGTTGGTTTTAGGTACTGATGCGCTTACAACTACTGTTGCTGATTCAGTATTTAATTGTACAAGTTCAGCTGATTTCAGCTACAAAAATATTGAAATGACCCATTGTTTTGAGTGGGAAAGAGTACAAGTGCTATCCCCTGGAAAATATCATATCAATTTAATTGTTGAAGGAAGTATTGCAGCTCAAACGAATTTAAAACTAAGATAATGCCAACTATAATTACTTATAATGTTAATGGAATAAGAGCGGCTATTAAAAAGGATTTAGCAGGCTGGTTGAAGGCTTCCAAGGCTGATATTTTATGTTTGCAAGAAATAAAAGCCAAGCCCGAACAATTTGATGAAGTCCTTTTTAACGAATTAGGATATACTTGTTTTATTAACTCGGCTGAAAAGCCAGGATATAGTGGGGTTGCTATCTTATCTAAAATAAAACCAAAGCATATTGAGTATGGTTGTGGAATTGAAAAAATTGATTTTGAAGGAAGAGTAATTCGAGCAGATTTTGAAGGTTATTCTGTGATGAGTGTTTATTTCCCTTCAGGAAGTAACCCTTTAAGACAAGCTTTTAAAATGGAGTTTTTAACTTTGTTCTATGATTATATTGCTGAGCTAAAAAAGACTATCCCAAACTTAATTGTTTCAGGAGATTATAATATTTGCCATACTGAAATTGATATCCATAATCCTAAAGTAAATAAAAATTCATCAGGGTTTTTGCCGGAAGAAAGGGAGTGGGTAAGCCAGTTTATTGCCAGTGGTTTTGTTGATTCATTTAGGCATTTGAATAAAGATCCTCATCATTATAGTTGGTGGAGTTACAGAGCAAATTCAAGAGCTAAAAACTTGGGTTGGCGTATTGATTATAATATGATTGCTAGTTCCTTGTTGCCGAAATTAAAACGCTCACAGATTTTGCCAGCTGCCAAGCATTCTGACCATTGCCCTGTACTTGTTGAGCTAGCTGATTAGTTTTCTTATATTTGCCAACTTCAAAATAAAAAAAATGGGAATATTACAGACAGCCGAAAGGAGTTCACACCTTGATCCATCAGAAAATGTTATTTATCAAAGGCATTTAATTGCTTATAAAGAAGCTGCTAAAATTATTAGCGGAACGGTACTTGAAGTAGGGAGTGGTGAAGGATATGGAATTATGGAATTAGCTCCGAAAGCTGAACATTATATTGCGGTTGATAAGTACAATACAGCTATTAGTGACGAGTTAAAAGCAGCCAATAATATTACTTTCGTGCAAACAGAAGTCCCTCCTTTAAAAGGGATTGAAGATAATAGTGTTGATTTTGTAGTTACCTTTCAAGTGATTGAACATATTGAAGATGATGAAATGTTCTTGCAGGAAATTCATAGGGTATTAAAGCCTGGTGGAAAGGTTATTTTAACCACTCCAAATGTTATGATGTCCTTAACCAGAAACCCTTGGCATATACGTGAATATACTCCTGAGCAAATGGGAGATGTGCTTAAAAGCTCATTTGATAACTATGAATTGAAAGGAGTTTTTGGGAATGATAAAGTAATGGACTATTACAATAAGAATAAAGCGTCTGTTCGTAAAATTACACGCTTTGATATTTTGAATATGCAGTATTGGTTACCGAGATGGATGTTACAAATTCCTTATGATATTTTAAATAGATTCAACCGTCATAATTTACAGGATAATAATGAAGGAATTGTTAATACTGTTGTGTATACTGATTATTCAATTTCAGCATCTGATAATGAGTGTTTGGACCACTTTTGCATTGCTACCAAGTAGTACTAAAACTAAATCCTTTTTCTTTTAATTTTTGAATAGTATCCTCTAATATAGGGTGTAGGTTTTCATAACTCTTTTGATTGTTGTGTAGCACAATAATAGAACCTTCTTTAGTATTTTTTAGGATGTTTTCTTGCACTTTTTTTGGGTTTGTGTTTTGCTGAAAATCCCAACTGAGTACATCCCATAAAATAATTTTATATTTCTCTTTTAACAGTGCAATTTGTGCTTTAGTTATTTTTCCGTAAGGAGGTCGGAATAATTTATTGTTTGGCATTAATTCCTGACATTTTTCAATATCTTCAATGTATTTTTCTTTAGCACAAAGCCAACCGTTTTTATGGGAATAGGAATGGTTAGCAATAATATGCCCCCCCTTTATAATTGCGCCCACAAGTTCTGGAAATTCTCCTATTTGTTCTCCTACTAAAAAAAATGTAGCTTTTACCTTTTCTTTTTTTAAAACGGATAAAATCCAAGGCGTAATTTCAGGGTCTGGACCATCATCAAAAGTGAGCCAAATTTCTTTATTGCTTGTCTCTTTCCTCCAAACTAATGAAGGAAAGAGTGCTTGTATAAATCTTGGTGTTGTGGCAAACAAAACTCTTATTGAATACTTAAGTATTCATCCATAAAAGTGTTGATTCGGTAAGTTGCAAAATCAATTTCTGTTTTTTCAGCACCTTCACTTTTGTAATAAATTCCGTCTTCATCAGAATAAGTAGCAGTCAAATCTTCTAGCTTATGAATTTGAATAACTCTGCCTAAGCTGCTAAGTACTTGCCCTGTAATACCTATGTTTTGTTTGAGCCCACTTCCTCTGCCAAATTCTTTTAGGTATTTGATTTCAGTTAAGTAGTCATCAATCATTACCGCTAGTACTGCTTTTGCTTTTTCATCTTCTCCTAACTTGTAGTAGATGTCAATAATTGGCAATGCAAAATAACTTAAGTTTACTACATCTCTTGGGAATTCAGCCATACATTTGTCTAGTGTTGCAATGGCTTTTTCAGTTTCTCCTTTTTGGAATAAAGCTTCCGCTAATCTTGAATAGTTATTTCTGAAATTCATTACCATTCTAGTGTTGGTTTCATCAAAATATAAATCAGGGTTGTTGAATCCTCCCCATTCAAAAGATGTAACTAAACGGTCATACATCTTTTCAGTATGAACAACTCCAGTTTGTCCGTCAGGGGATTGTGCTATGTACGGTACAAGTCTGTAAGCCAATCCTTCAAGTTGGAAATATTTTTCTAAACCCATGAAGTTATCTCTACCTACAGTAATAGCAAAATAGATAGGACGCTCCCAATTGAAATTAGCCAAGATATCCAATACCATTAATTTATTTTTGTAAAGTCCGTTCCCTTTAAGCTTGAACTTGATTTCGTCTACAATTTTATTGTGATATTCAGTAGGAATAAATGATTTTACAACTTCCTTATTAACTGAAAGTTTTAGCTTCTTAGTAGGGCAGTAATTTCTTAATCCTGCTGAAGTATTTAACTTTGCTTTAGCACTGTTACTGTTGATGAAATTAACGACATCTTTCACTTCAACATAATCCTTGAAGCGTTCGTTTATTGGCGTGTAATCTCTAGTCCCAGCCCTATAGTCATCATGTTCTAATGATGATGGGATTGGAGCAGCATCATAAGAAGCTCTTTTCATTTGATCAATATACCATGGTGTGTTGAATAAGGAAAGGTTGACAACCTTAATGTCTGTTCGAATACCTTCAACTTCCTGTGCGTACCAAAGTGGGAAAGTATCATTGTCCCCATTGGTAAACAGAATTGCGTTTTTATCACAAGAATTAAGGTAATTTTTGGCAACTTCTAAAGCAGTAAACCTTCCGCTTCTATCATGGTCATCCCAATTTTCAGCAGCCATTAATGTTGGAATAATAAGTGCAATAATAGTTGCTAAACCTGCACTTGCAGTAGAACTCATTTTTTTGCTTAAGAAATCATAGATTCCCAATACTCCTAAGCCTATCCAAATTGCAAAGGCATAGAATGAGCCGACATAAGCATAGTCTCTTTCTCTCGGTTGAAAAGGCACTACATTCAAATAGATGATGATAAGTACGCCAGTAAACAAGAAGAAGAGTAAAACTGCCAATGCGTCTTGGTTGTTCTGTTTAAAGTGAAATAACATCCCTATTAATCCTAAAAGTAGGGGTAGGAAATAATAATGATTTTTCCCTTTATTTTTACCTAAATAATCAGGGGAATTTATTTCAGATGATGGGGTTCCTAATCGGGCATTATCAATAAAACCGATTCCACTTTCCCAGTTTCCATTCAATGAATTTCCATCCATATTCATAAAGTCATTCTGTCTTCCAGCAAAATTCCACATAAAATAACGAACATAGGACCAGCCAATTTGATATTTGAAAAAGTAGGTTAAATTCTGCCCAAAGGTTGGTTTTGCATCTTTATTTTTTAATCCTGCCCAATTTACATAACCACCAGCATGTCTTGCTTGCGTATTACTCCATATTCTTGGGAATAACATTTTATCTTTTTTGCTATAATTAGGAAGTGTATTTTTTCTTTTATCAATTACAACATACTTTCCTTTCTTTTCATCTTTTGCGTAAACAGGTTTCCCATCTAAATAAGGTTTTCTGCTATCTAGTTTTGCATTAAAATGTTGTCCGTAAACAATTGGCCAACTTCCATACTGATCTCTATTTAAATAAGATAAAAGTCCAACAGCATCTTCTGGGTTATTCTCGTCAATAGGAGGATTGGCGTTAGAACGAACTACTAAAATGGCATATGATGAATAACCAATTAATAACATCATTACCCCTAAAATAGCTGTATTCCAAATAGCTTTGTTGTGTTTTTTAGTATAAGATAGTCCGAAAGCAATTGCTCCAATAATAGTAAGGAAATAAATGATTGTTCCTGAATTGAAAGGTAAGCCTATTGTGTTTACAAAAAACAATTCAAATGTAGAAATTAAACTTACAGCTCCAGGAATTATTACTGCTTGTACTACCCCTAACATTATCATGGAAATGATGAATGCTTTTATTGCTCCTGATTTTGTGTATTCGTATTTTTTGTAGTAGTAAATCATTCCCATTGCAGGAATTGTAAGTAAGGATAGTAAGTGGACTCCAACCGAAAGACCTATTAAATAAGCGATTAAAACTAGCCATCTGCTTGCGTGAGATTGGTCAGCTTCTTGTTCCCATTTCATTATACACCAAAATGTTATGGCTGTAAAAAAGGAAGACATAGCGTACACTTCTCCTTCCACTGCCGAAAACCAGAAAGAATCAGAAAAAGTATAAGCTAATGCGCCAACAAGCCCACTCCCTAAAACAGCATAAATGCGTCCAATTT
>Ga0206679_10003612_pt1 | contig 11813 bp, 17 predicted proteins | sample M110012015metaG_FD_155464 | JGI IMG/M metagenome (GOLD analysis project Ga0206679, IMG submission 155464) | Ammonia-oxidizing marine archaeal communities from Monterey Bay, California, United States - M1 100m 12015 | ecosystem: Environmental > Aquatic > Marine > Intertidal zone | place: USA... | reverse complement strand
GCCTAAAAAACAACATTCTCTTCTGCCAACTCTCAATAACTTTATCCAAGGCAAGCCTAATATTAAAAATATCTTGGTATATTTCAATAAAGCCATCTATATCGTTTGTATTGATTACCACATGGTCAAGTTTATGGGGGGATGAGGGCTGGCACTTATTTGGAAGTGGTAGATTTCCTTCTGTATGCTCGATCACAAATGAAAAAAGGCCTCTTGATAATTCGGGTGGTAAAAATAAATTTTTCCATTTTCTTACCATTTTATCTTCTGCATTTATTCCTTCGCCGTCGGAAGGCTCGGCTGTGCTAAAGCCTTGATGTTCAAGAGATTTTTTAAAATGGATAATATCATCTGTTGCAAAAACTATCCCAATTAAACCCTCCCCTGTTTGTTCTAGGTAATGGTTAACTAAGTCTGCACCAAGACCTTCTCCTGTCGCGCACAAAAGCTCGAAATAGGTATTTTGGAAATTAAACAGTGAATTACTTGTCCCTAATTCCTTGTGAGTGCCGCTCCAAACTGGCGCCATACCAAATAATTTTTGATAATTCTCTTCAGCTTCCTGCAAGTCTTTGACTGCAACAATGAGATGATCTAGTTGAGTAAACATTTTGTATAATTATTTTTTAAAGAACAATATAATCCCAGAAATAGAAGTAAATAGAGCAATGAATGAAAAAAATTTTAAAAATAAGTTGCCTATGTTGTCCCGATCTACCCAATCTATTATATGAAGACCCCACATCAAATCCCACATTCTCCACTGAGAGGATCTTATGGCAACAATTTCACCAGAAAATGGATTTTGATACACGTTAATTTCTTCACCCTCATTTGTTAAAGAAGTAACTTTATACAAGGGTAATTCTCTTCCTCGATATTCTGAGCCTCTTTTTGATTCGTCAACTATCTCAACTTTTTGTGGCTTAAGGGTGGTTCTCTCTTTGATGATCTGCATCGCAGATTTAAAGTCTATTTTTTCTAACTTACTCTCATCGGAGATTAGTGCTTCTGTTGCGGCAATAAGGTATTGTTCACCACGGACGTTTTCTATTTTATTAAAAGAAAAATAGATGCCTGATATTGTCCATAGCAATAATTGAGCGGCTATTATTAAGCCAATGTATCTATGAAGTTTTCTTAAAATAATTCTCTTATTTTTTACCAATTATCACGCAAATTGCGCAAACCGATAAAGGTTTGTTGATTGTCTAACCCTGCAACATCTATATTCAAGCTTGCCGCAATGCCTGTACGAATCTGATCCTCATTCAATCTAAAAAAAACATTTATTTCTCGCTCTAAACCAATTTCACTTACAAAACTTTCTGCTTCGAGACCATTTTTGAATTTCTCACGCAAAGAAAGAGCTGATTGGTTATCCGGCTCTCGATCTAGCGTAAATTCTAAATTATTTTCTATATAGTCATGCCCAGGAAAAATGCGAACATTATCTGCAAGAGGAAAAATTTGATCTTCAAAAGTTTTATGCAGAATTTTAGGCTCACCACCAAAATCACACCTGCCAACACCAGCGTTGAATAATGTATCACCACAAAATAATGCGGGTTTTTCGTCTGCATTTCCAGAAAAATATAAACAAATATGGCTCATGGTATGTCCTGGAGTGTCCATCACTTTCAAAACCAGCTCTCCGCATTCTAAATCCTCTCCAGCAATTAAGCCCCTATCAACCCCAGGTATTGCTTCCATTGCATCAACATGTGCAACCAACTCAGCGCCCGTAGCAGCTATCACCGGATCATTGCCTCCAATATGATCATGGTGATGGTGAGTGTTAGCAATAGTCTTTATTGTCCAGCCTAAATTATGGGCTTCCTTGAGGCATGTAACATGGTCTAGTGGATCTATCGCTATAGCATCCAAGGTTTTTTCACACGCCAACAAATACATGTAATTACGTAAATCATTTCGAATTGGTATTTGCTTAATCAACATATATTAATTATATAATAAATTCATATGTAACCTTTACTTCTCATAATAATAATGATAAGTTTGCGTTACATTTTAAATGAAGTATAAATAAATTATTAAATGAGGCAAAAGTTATGGATCCAATATTAATACCCCTTTTTGGAATCTCGGTAGGTATCATCGTCCCTTTGGCAGTATTTTACTGGCAATATCATGAAACCAAGCTCAAGAATGAAACCATACTCGAAATATCTAAACACTTGGATGATCCCGCTAAATTAGAGGAATTGATAGGTATTTTTGATGAAAGAAAGAAAGAGCCAATTGACTATAGAAGAAATGGTGTAACAACACTATTTACTGGCATAGGCTTGTATTTATTCGGTGTATTTTTTCTTGGTCCTTTACTAAAAGGTGTTGGCGCATTAGTTGCAACTATTGGGGTGGGATTAATAATTGCTGGATACCTTTATCCAAACACCAGTGAAGAACTAACCAATGCTGTCGATGAGTTTGAAAAAAAATAATGAAGAAATTTATCATATTACATTGGTCTGAAGCGTCTCATGGTATTGGAGTAGGAATCGGCTTTCTTAACTTTTATATGCTTTATTATTCATGGAGCGTTTCTTGGGAAATAAGCTTTACTGTCGCCTTTGTCTTGGGCTTCCTTGCGAGCATTGCTTTAGGTCATTATGTAGGCAATGAATTTGATAAGCAGGAGGCTGAAAAAATCTCTGAAGCTGTCGAATGGTTTGAAAATAAACCCAGGGGTTAGGCTTGGGCAAAGATCACAAAAAACTTTTAAATAACCTAGAAGATGTTAGAAAGTCTATTGGCTTAACCCAGCAGGAGCTTTCTGAAAGTGCTGATGTATCCAGGAAAAGCATTAATGCTATAGAAAATGGAATATATGTTCCCTCAACTGTTCTAGCTTTAAAAATTTCGAAAACCCTTGGATGCTCTATCGAAGACTTATTTAAACTGCCTTAGTCGAGCAATCAATTTAAGCAAAATCAAAACAAGTGTGGCAAAACAAAAAATCCATTTACCTTGATTAAATAGGCTGCCGATTAATATTTGGGATTCAGCAATTTGGTTAAAATCAAGGAAAGACATCATAGATGCAATAAAAACATTTTCTCCTAAATCACAAATACCTGCAATAATTGGTATACATAGAATCAGTGGCCTATCTTCATTTAGTTTTAAAAATATAGAAATAAAAAATAGCGAATATAGGATTGGAAAAACCGTATCAAGGCTTAGGGATGAAACAATATAATTCATCCTCCCCCTATCACTCAAAACATTAAATGTATTTTGAACATCATGAACGTTAAACCCAAAGGATAAGTCAAGCATATTTGGGTATATGTTATTTGGTAAGTGCTGGAAAATAGCCACGCAAACTATCAAAAGGAACAAATTACTTATTAAAAACTTATTTGACCTCATTATCTTGCGGATCATTTATGGGTTATCTACCTTTGTTAGACTAAAAATGATACAAAAATAACTAAAAAAACAATTGCTAAAGGGGTAATTTTGTCAACAAAAGATAAAATATCTTCTTTTTTTGGCAGTTTTGAATAATCGATAAAGGATAAATAACCATCTTTGTTATTGTTTTCTTTGTCTGAACCCTCTTCTATGGGTACATTTTGTTGATCTGAGTCATTTTTGGTAGATAAATCATGCTTTTTATACTCATATTCTGAATCTGATGTCTTATATCTGGGTAATATGGGTACATTCTGTTGATCTGACTCATTTTTAGTAGATAAATCTTTATTTTTGTACTCATGAGTCTTTAAATTAGCCTCTATAGGCACATCTTCTTTATCCACCAAATGATTTAAGGCCTGTGTTATATCTATCAAATCTGTGTTTATTGGTACATTTTTATTCGAGTGCTTTAGCTCAATCTCTTTAAGATCTTCTAAAATAGTATCCCTCTTTTCCCTGGCAATGAGAATATCGCTTGTCTCTAGTGACTTTTTAATAAATTCTTTGCCTATTATCGAGGAAATTTTTTTTGAAACTCTTTTCTGTATAAAATAAATATCTTTATTCTTGCCCCTTAAGACAAGGTATTTATCATCTTTTGTACCCATAATGTACCCATTATTTTAGATGTTATGTACAACTAATGCAAATTTGTACCCATAAATGATTTTGCTTCAAATTTATATCCACTGATCATTTGGCGCTGTTAGTTCACTTTCAATATTTCCTGTATTTACTACTCCCCGTGGCTCAATCAACATTATTTTTGCTTCTTTCTTAGCAAAAGGTCGATGCCTTTTACCCTTAGGAACAACTATCATTTCTCCTTTATTAATTTCGATAGTTTCATTTTCAAATTCAATGTTAATTTTTCCTTCTAAAACGATAAAAACCTCATCAGTGTCGCGGTGTTGATGCCATATAAAATCGTTTTCTATTTTCACTAATTTAAATTGATAATCATTCATCTCTGCAATAATTTTTGGAGACCATTGGTCGTTGAACTTTTGAAATTTTGCTTTTAAGTTAATTTTTTTCATTAGGTTTAATCTTTAATATCTGCTCCAGAATCATTGTTTAAGTTTAAACGGTGATTTGCTCTTCCTTGTAATTTTATTAAAGAATTATTTCTTATGTGGAGTTAGAATGTACAAATGGAAAAAGTGCTGTTGAGGCTTACAGAACTATTCGGAAAAACGCCCAACCTTGTTCTTAATTATAAAAAACGTGTATTGGCCGGCTTGACGATCATCTCAGCATTTCTGCTATATGGGGTTTTTAATCTTACCACTTTCGATATGTCTACTGACAGTTTTCTAGAAGAGGAAAATCCAGCACAAATAGCGCTTGATGAATTTCGCAGGCAATTTGGCGGGGATGATTCGGTATTTATAATATATGCTCCGAAAGATGGCAATGTTTTTTCCAGTGAGTCTTTAATCGCAGTCCAAAAACTAACCGATAACCTTGTTAACTGGAGAGATCTTGACAGGAGTGAATATCCTGAAATTCCATGGGAAGAGCTTTCCCATATTCGTAGAATCCAATCTCTTGCAAATATTAAAGTCCAAGAAAGCACAGGAGATACATTAAGATCAGACAGACTAATTCCTAGACAACTACCAAACAGTAAGACTGAACTCCAAAAAATTAAAGACAAAGCTTTAAATCAACAGGACTATGTAGGAGCGTTTTATTCAGAAAACGGAAAGTACGGAGCAATACTGGTTCAAACAGACTTTGGAACAATCCCAGTAGAAGGGTATGAATCTGTTGTAGACATTGCTGGTATTGAGCTGGATGATGGCTTTGCTAGCTTTGATCTCGCTTTTGACGAGAATGCTGTTGTGCAAGATATTGAATTTCAAGATACTGATCAATTAGCTTACTTCTCTTTTGATGAGGCTCTGACAGGGGTTTATCAAAAATATACAAATGAACTAAGCTTTTACCCGGTTGGTACTCCTTCTATGATGGGACAAATGCAAGGGGTGCTCAACCAGATGGCTGTGTTGGGCGTCCTGATGGTATTAATTTTTTCTCTACTTTTGTGGGTCTTATTCCGCTCCGGAAGCGCGCTTGTCTGGTCGATGGTCACCATAGCGCTCAGCGTAGCTTGGTGTTGGGGAATAACAGTTTGGATGGGTATTACTGTGTCCACAATGATCGGATTAACGGTTCTGCTTATTTTTGGTGTAGGGATTGCCGACTGCATCCATGTAATGAGCGCTTATTTTAGTTTCAGACATGATGGGCAAGAACATTATGCTGCCCTTTCACATGCATACGAAAAAGTTGGTTTGGCTATTTTGCTTACTACATTAACCACATCTGCGGGTGTATCAGTCCTGGCAACCTCAAATCTAGAGCCAATCAAGGTTTTTGCTGTTATGTCAGCTTTGGGGGTCATTCTGGCTTTCTTTTTTACTATGGTCCTCCTCCCGATTCTTTTGGATCTCTGGCATCCAGCAGCGATTGAAAGCAAAGAAAAACCTAGTCTGGCTGATAGATTGGGCGCCAAATGGAGCTCTATAAAATCTATAAAAAAATTTGTTGTAGGAACTTGTTCCGCCCTGGTGATTTTTGCTTCGCTTGGCCTAATGCTGGGAGCATTTATTAATTTTGTGATTGCCCTAACTTATTGGATAATCAATTCTCAAAAAGAAATACTTGCTCGAGTACCCTTAATAGTTCAAAGATCACCCAGCCTAATATTAGGTATTTTTGGGCTGGGCTTTATTGTCTGCATATATGGCGCAACCAAAATTCAAATCGATACAAACATTGCCGAAATGTTTAAGGCTGACCACCCCTTTAGTACCGCCGTAGAAGTGGTTGATCAAAATATGTCAGGTGCTCAGAACATGGAAATAATGATCGATACCGGGGTAACTGACGGTATGCTTGATTCTAAGTTACTTACCGCTGTTGATAAACTACAAACTCGAATCGAGAGCCGTTACCCTGAAATTATTGGACGAACTAATTCCCTCGCTAATATCGTTAAAGATACAAACCAAATCATGAATGAGGATGATCAAAGGTTTATAGAATTCCAGATTCAAACCAAGCAATTTCACAATTGCTTTTTATGTTCAATAGTGCAAACCCCGAAGATCGCAGAAACCTTGTATCAGATGATTACAGCCGATCACACATAAGCATCACCGCCAGAAATTTAGGCTCATACGAATACAAAGAACTCTTTGCCGATGTTTCATTGGATGTCCAAGAAACTTTTTCGGATATTGAAAAAGATTTCCCGAATTTGGATGTAAATTTAACGGGAAGTATGGCAACACTAATGGTGATGGCTGATGAAATTGCTACCTCTCAATTTAATAGCTTTGCCTTAGCTCTGCTAATAGTGAGTCTGATTATGATTATTGCGCTAGGGTCTTTAGGAGGCGGCATTATGGGTATGGTGCCCAATGCCATACCAGCTTTTCTTGCATTTGGTTTGATGGGCCTTTTTGGCATCCCTTTAGATGTGGACTCCCTATTAATAGCACCTTTAATCTTAGGCATAGCTGTCGATGATACTATCCATTTTATGACCCACTACAGAGTAGAATTAAGCAAAACGGGAAGCATAGCCGCAGCCCTAGACAGCGCAATAAAAGAGGTCGGGCAGGCGGTTATGTTTACAACAATGGTCATAGGGCTTGGTTTTGCTGTCCTAAGCTTTTCAGATTATCTAGGAATGGCAAAGCTTGGCTTTTTTGGATCTATGGCAATATTTGTTGCGTTGCTTTGTGACCTTTTTCTTATTCCTGCGATGATTATAATTTTCAAACCAAAATTTGGTCTGAAAAATGTAAACACCGAGATTAATTTCCAGAGGGTGGCCGGATGATTGCACCAAGCTTACGATTTTTAATTGGGTCCATATTTTTTATGGTTTGCTTTAACAGTGCGCTTGCTCAAGATCTCACTGGTTATGACGTCATGAGATTGGTTGATGATGCTCAGCGCCGGACCAATGACTCTTCGTTTAGTAGAATACAACTTTCGAGCTGTAAATTTGGTGTTACTAACGGGCGGATCACCTGCGCTGAGAGACCTCGGGTAAAATCTCTGGAGTCTGTAGCAAAAAACTACGGCCGGGAACTAAAAGACACCAAAGTAGTTACGATTACATTGGAGCCGGCTGCAGAACGAGGCATTGGTATGCTTAGCTTTACTTACGATGAAGCCGGCCGCGATAATGAAACCTGGCTTTATCTTTCAACGCTTGGAAGGGTCAAACGCCTAGCAAGCGGAGATTCAGATGAAGAAACGGAACCAGCGTCATTATTTGGTTCTGAGTTCACCACTGAAGATACTGAAACAGGAAAACTCGAAGAATACACGTTTAATATTCTCGAAGAAGCAATATTATCAAATCGAAAGGTTTGGAAGTTGGAAATGATTCCAAATAAAGATAGAGCGAAGAAAACTCGTTATTCCCGACAAATACATTACATAGACAAAGAAAGATATGTTGTTTTGCGCTCGGAAATGTTCGATCAGTACGATAAAGAAGTTAAAAGACTTATAGCTTCGAGGATTGAGCTTGTAAATGCTATATGGATGTCGCGCTCATTAACCATGATGAATCTCGTTACGAACCGCTTGTCCAATATGGCGTTTGTTGAAATTTATACAGACTTAAACATTGAAGATGAGTTTCTGAGTCAACGCACACTTAATGACGGAGCTTACAGAGAGACAGAATTAGAGAAACTTCGGGCTCAACTAAATTAAAGTGAAATTGCCAACTTAAAATGTCGCGCCTTTGCAAAATAGCCAGCTTAATTTTTATATTGATGACTCCGATAGCGAATTCTCAAATGGATGAGCGGCCAAAAGTTAGAGATGAGGCTTTGGCAAGCGACGAGATTATCCTCGAAGACAATCTATTTGATAATGTTTTTGATGAGCAACCTAGTAATAGCTCAGATTCTTGGTTAGATGACTTTACCTTCAGCGTCAGCCAACAATTCTATGGGCAGGTTAATAATCACTCCGTGGAACCACAGCCTGGTTTTTCTTTTCCGCATGAAGCAGATATAGAAAATAATAGATTGGGCATAAATATTCGGTATCAAAATGGCTTTGCGCCAGGCTGGCTAATTCAAGCAAGCGGACAATCACGGACTTACTGGAAACATGATTATGAGTTCGAAGCTAATAATAAAAAGATTGACGATGAATATCGTATAAATGAATTTTTCATACAGAGAAGCTTTGATCAACACAGCATTAAATTTGGACGACAGACAGTTGTTTGGGGAGAGGCTGTGGGCAACTCTGTTCTTGATGTGATTAATCATTATGAATTTAGAGACTTCACTATCATCGATATCGAAGATGCTCGCCTCAATCAATGGATGGTCGTGTGGGATTATTTTGGTGAAGTTAGTAATTGGTCTAGCTTTATAAATCTTTATCCAGAATTTAATCCAGAACCTGTACGTGGAAGCCCTTTTTTCTTCGAGCCTGAATTTAATCTCACTGACTACAAAAGAGGTGGAAATATTCTTGCAGAGGTAGGTACCCAATGGAAAAAATCGTTCGACCTTAGCGACATCAGCTTTATGGCGGCTTATCTCTATGAAAATCAATTACGCTATGATGCTCCTGTTTCTGGGATCGGTGATGCGGTAGCAAAAAAGAATGATTTTTTGCTGTTGGGGTTTAGCGCTAATCGTGCAATCGGTCGCCTGCTGCTTAACTTCGACTTAGCCTTTAGTCACAATGTATTGGCAGACAGCTTTAATTTTCTTGGCTCAACTGCTCTCTCATCACCGCTAGATTTAAAAAAAGACCAAATTGGTACATCGTTTGGCTTTGAGTGGGCCGTTGATAACAAACAAAGTTTGAGTTTGAGTATTCAGGCGCAGAAAATGCTCGACGAGGATAAGGGTTTGTTGCCAGGGCAGCAGCTCGTTAACGAAGGCATATTCGGTAGCTGGCTAATGCGGTACAGCAATGTTCTGCTTAATAGCGACCTTACACTATCATCTACATTACAAGGCGATCTAAATGGGGATTCGTTATTAGCGCTTTTTGGTGTGAGCTATACAATCAATGATAATTGGGCAGTAAGCACACAGATCATCGGCGTTAATGCAGATAGCGCTTCGCCCTTAGTCTTCTTTGATGAAGATGTGCGAGTCGGTTTGATAATAACTTATTCATATTGAGCTTTAAAATTTAATCAGCTTTTCAAGGCTGCTCGACGACAATGAAGTATTTTGGAATAGTAAATAAATATTTGTTTAGAAAATATTAATTAAACCCCAATGGTTCCCACATTAACTTGATTAATTTTTACGTATTCAGATTCCTTAAACTGTACTGAATCTTCTTCTCTTATAGAGAAACGTTTATTTCCTTTGGTTACGTTAGTAAAATTTATTATTGGTAAACTTGTATCGTGTAATTTAAAACCATCTATATCTCGAAATGTTAAACGTAATTCTCCATTATTTATTAGGTTTTCAAAATAGTCTGTTTCCTGAATTGGTCCTCCGTCTAGGTCTTCAAGAAATATAATGTAATGAAGTCTTCCATCCATATATTTAGTGGTAACTTTTGTTGATATATTCAAACCCGACCATTTTATTTCACTTGGATAGTCTTTTGTCTTATCTTTTTTGATTATTAGATACTCGTCCAAATTGACAAACTCATACTGATCACAGCCTACTAAAACTAATAAGGATAAGGCGATCATTAAAAATTTGGTTTGTTTAAGAGTTTTCATAAAATTATTATATAACATATTAATATGTAACCTTTACTTCCCATAAAAATGATGATAAGTTTACGTTACATTTTATCAAGGAGAAGATAATGAGTTACGTTTCAAACCAAAAAGGAAATTTTATGATGTATGTAGGACTTGGATTTAGTTTAATTGGCATTGTTTTATATGACCCATTAGGGCTGTTATTTAATGGCACAGGAGTGATAGTCATAGGGCTAGGTCTAATTTGCATGCTTGTTAGTTACAAGTATTCGAATGAAGTTGAAGTAGTAAACAAAGCCGTTGAAAAATTTGAAAAAAGATAGGAGAAAATGATGAACCCGGAAACAATAATACCTGTATTAGGGATAATGACGGGAATAATAATACCCGTATCAGTTTTTATTTGGTTGTATTTTGAAAGCAAGGATAAAAATAAAACAATACTAGAAATATCTAAAAATATTGATGATCCTTCAAAGTTAGAGGGCTTAATAGCCATGCTTGATGAAAGAAAAAAAGAGCCAATTGATTATAGAAGAGCTGGTGTGGTTACGCTTTTTACTGGCGTTGGTCTTTTTCTTTTTGGCGTCTTTTTTCTTGGTGCAATTTTAAAAGGTGTTGGAGCGCTTGTAACTACAATTGGAGTGGGTCAGCTTATTGCTGGCTATCTTTATCCAAGGGAAAGCGAAGAACTTACAAGTGCAGTGGATGCATTTGAAAAAAAGTAAGACATTAAGAATGAAACAATATGTAATTCCTAATTGGGCAGAAATTTCACAGGGTATTGGAGTAGGTATTGGTTTTATAAACTTTTATGTGCTTTATTACTCATGGCAAGTTTCCTGGGAAACAAGCTTTGCTGTTGCGTTTGTTCTTGGCTACCTCGCCAGTGTTTTTTTGGAGCATTCTGTAGTTGATAGATTGGACAAGGCAGAGGCCAAAGAACTCTCTGATGCTGTTGAAGAATTTGAGGAGAAATAAATGACTTTTTTCAAACGTTTTTTGGTCCTTTTTATATGTGGCGCCGTGCAAGTTTTTTTTGCAACATACCTATTGCTTGAATTGCTTGGCTTTGGTTTGGCTTGGCACCTGATGAATCATGACATTATGTTTATTCCTGGCATTTTGGTTTTCTTAGGATCTGGGTACTTAACATTCTCTTATTACTTTCTTAGTGACAAGCAATCTAATAATGCTTTATATGATGAATTTAATGCGCTTAGATATTACAAACTTGCTACAGCGGGATATGTAATCAATGGAATGGGTATTTTTGTTCTTTACTCGATGCAGGATTGGTCTAATTGGAGTTTTGAGCTTGCCAATAATATGATTTATCAAATCGCAGCTTTTGCATGGCTCATTTTTGGTGTGCTCTTGGTTTGGTTTGCTCTTGGTGATTTAAGAGAATCACGAAATGGGTAAGAGCCATGAAAAACTTCTAAATAATTTAGAGGAGCTAAGAAAAACTGCTGGTTTAACCCAACAAGAGCTATCTGAAAGTGCTGAGGTTTCAAGAAAAAGTATCAATGCAATTGAGAATGGCATATATGTCCCCTCTACTGTTCTTGCATTAAAAATTGCTGAAACTCTTGATTGTAAGGTAGAGAGTTTATTTAAATTACCTAAA
>Ga0206679_10003611_pt1 | contig 11813 bp, 15 predicted proteins | sample M110012015metaG_FD_155464 | JGI IMG/M metagenome (GOLD analysis project Ga0206679, IMG submission 155464) | Ammonia-oxidizing marine archaeal communities from Monterey Bay, California, United States - M1 100m 12015 | ecosystem: Environmental > Aquatic > Marine > Intertidal zone | place: USA... | reverse complement strand
GGTAGGAAAAATCACATCCTCAAAAAATAACAAAGAACCATGTTCGCCTTTTTTAATTATGATGTATTTTGCACCCCATTTTTGCATTTTTTTTGCACATTTGATTAAATTGTGTTCTTTTGTTAGAAGTTTAGCCTCTTCATCATTAATTACGACTGCGTCCACATTTTTTATCATTTTAATCACTGCATCTCTTTTTGTTGATATCCAAAAATCTATGGTATCGCACATTGAAAATTTCACATTATCAAATTCTTTAATTAATGAAGTATTTTGCTCTGGATCATTGTTTGCTAGATAAACAAACTGTGATTTTTTATACTCTTCAGGCACTATTGGTTGAAAATTCTCAAGAACGTTTAATTCTGTTTTTAAAGTGGATCTTGTGCTTAGAGTATTATCATACTTTCCATCATATCGAAATGTTTTACCTTTGTTTACTGTTAATCCTTGTAAATCTAGATATTTTGACAGAATATTGTGGTTCTTTTTTGAAAAATCATCGCCGACTACTGCAATTAATCCAGTTTTTACAAAATTACTTGATGAAATAGCTGCATATGTTGATGCCCCTCCTAAAACATTTTTTAGAGTTTTTGTTGGAGTTCTAATTGTGTCTAATGCTGTAGAGCCAAAAACAGTAAGCATATGGCAAAAAACTTAGTTTATTGTATAAATTTCCTTGTTTGTAATTTTGTAAGGTAATGCATTATTGAAATATTTCTAAATGTGTTGCAAATATCTTAAAATACAAAACAATGATCAAAAATTCTGCTCTATTCTTTTGATGATTTTATGGCTGATTTTTTATAATTTTTATCCTGGAAATTAAAAAAACTGTAATTATTTGTGTAAAATTTTTGATTTAATCTTGAAGCTCATTAGAGCTATCTCAATAAATCAAAATTAACACAATTATTCTTGATGGCTAGAATAAGACTCAAAATTGGTGAAAATGAACTTGAAGTCGATTCTAGAGATTTTTACGTTGATAATCAAACATTAGGTGAAATTATAGATAGTATTTCTCAATATATGCCAGAAAATCAGGCAAAAATTGTGTATGAAGCAAAACCTACTAGATTGAATCAAAACATATCTTCTACCGAACATGGTTTGGAATATTTGGATGATGCAGAAACATTTGAACCTGAGTTTAATGAACCAAAATATGTTGCCAGTGATGAAATTATTTCAAAATTAAAGATTTTAGAAACTAGTAAATTCTTTGATTCACCAAGGACTGTTACTGAAACTGTTCAACAACTAAGAGAATATGGATGGGCTACCAGCTCATTAGATGTTTCAAAAGCATTGGCAAAAATGGCTTTAAATAAAAAATTCACAAAAAGTTCTTCCGAAAATAGGATTTATTATTCCATTGAACAATTGCCAATAACTAACTAGACGAATAATTACATTTTAAACAATCCAAAAAAATTTCCCCATCTAAGTGATCAAAATGTGCATTGCATTGTTGACATGTGTGATGCATGTCAAAATATCCATCTTTTTCTGTATTTCCTACTTTAATTGATTCGAGATTTGTGCTTTTACACTTTATACAATGACAACCACATTCAATTTTCATAACTTCTTCAGATAATCTATGTATAGTTTCTATGTGTATACAAATCATTGGATAAAAAGCGTGAAATTCCAATAGAAATTGATGATCATTTCAAACTTTTTGGAAAAGAACCTTGGGAAGTAAAATATGGTGAAAAATGTGCCGTATGTGATGTTAGGATAGACGAGTATGGTTTTTGTTCCTGTGGTTCTAGCGGAGATTAAATTTTCTCATTAATGGAAGAATCAAAATTATAAAAAATCCAATTGCTAGTGGAGCAAATATTGGAAATTCTGGAATTACTGTAGTTCCAATAATTACAATTTCTCCTGGCACATTAGGTTTCATATTCAACACAATATGATTTTCACCCTTCATGCTTTTGTTGAATTTAATTTTTTCATCATCGAGAAATATCAGATATGGTCCCCCTAACAATTCTTCTGACATAATTATTGTAACAAATTTATCTTCTTCATCGACTTGAAAACTAATACTTTTTGATGTTTGTTCAAAATTAAATTTGTCAATTTTAGAATCCGTTATAATTTCCACATCAAATTTATTTTCTTCCCATTGAACTTCTTTTGTAATTTTCGGAATGTTGGAATAATATTGTATGGTTGATGAACCACCATAATTTAATGAAATTCCTTTTTTATTTTCTAAAAATATTATGGTGTCATTTAGAAAAATCATTTCTGTTTCATCAGGAAGTATAACTGAATATGTCTCATCATACGAAGTTAGAATGGTAAACAAATTATCTTTTGGAATAATATTTTCTAAATTATATTCTATAATTGAATTTTGTTTTGATGGGAAAATAATTATTGATTGATTTCCTTTTGCATCCGTTGCAATTCCTGAATCTGATTTACTTTCACCTTTTTCATTTGTAATTACTAAATTTGAAATTGTACCTGAAAATAATTGTATGGTCACTGGCATGTTTGAAGAACTAACTACATGTTTTACATTCACTGTTCCATCAGTATCTAATTTTAGCTCAATTGACTTTTGTTCTGCATCTGCACCTATAGTCAATTGTGCGTGAGAAACTGGAATGACTGAAATCAAACTAAAAATTACAACTATTAATAAAATATTTTTATTCATTTACTCTAAAGTGACTTTCGTCATCTGGACTTTTTCTAAAGGACAATCATTTCCGTCTCTTTGAGCATTAACAATTTTATCTGCAACATCCATTCCTTCCTTTACTTGACCAAACACGGTATATTCCCTATCAAGAAATGCACTATCTGATGTAACTATGAAAAATTGTGAACCTGCACTGTTGGGATCTTGTGATCTAGCCATTGAAACAATGCCTCGCAAATGTGATCTTGAACTAAATTCAGCTTTAATGCTATATCCTGGTCCTCCCATTCCCCAAGAACTTTTGTTGTCTGTTTTTGTGTTAGGATCCCCGCCCTGAATCATAAATCCTGGAATTACTCTGTGAAATAGAGTCCCATCATAAAATCCATCTTTAGCTAATTTTTCAAAGTTTCGTACAGTTTCAGGGGCTAACTCCGGTAAAAGTTCAAATGAAATTTTCCCATGATTGGTTTCCATATTTACTGTACTCATAAAATTGCAGACATAAAAATATCATAAAAGTCTTTTGTAAAAATTATTCAGTTTTAAAATTCTTAAAAAATTAAAGTATTAAAATTTCTTAATTTCTATATTTTATTTTTTAAAAATTTTTTAATATGCATTTTTTTAATTTTGAAAATTATAGTGTTATATAGATCGATTACGGTTTACAAATGTTGAGTCGTATAAATCAAAGCACAATAATTAAAGAAGCAATTAACTCCTATCTTGACAAAGGAGTTACTGACAAACAGGATATTTATACAAAAGTAGTTGACGAACTTGGCGTTCCACGACCTACAGTAAGAAGAGTTGCAAGAGATCTAAGAACTGAATTATTACAAAAAATTCAAATCTTACAATCTGATATGCCCAAAATCACTACAACTACTGAAGAAGACTAGTAGATTCTATTTCTCTTTCTTTTTAATTATTTTATAATAATTACCATTACTATTATAAAGAATGAATTTTTGAAATTAAGTATGGGATACTGGCGAAATCATATGGCTACTGTTGTTTCTGGAGCATTTGCTGCAGTTTTAACTGGACTTTGGATGCCTATGGTTGAATATGCAGCAGTACTAAACTTCGTCTTTATTATGGCAGTTCCAATTATGTGGTTTTTGGTATTTACTTGCTGGATATCTCAAAAGAGTGTAGATTGGACAACAAAACATCCTCACGAACACCCGGTTCACCAAAAAAAAAGCTTGAGTAATGCAAAAACCATTGAAGTTACAACTACCAATCAAGTCAATCTTTCAGAGCTAAAACAAGTTCAAAGTGAACTATCTGCCGAATTAAATGAGTTAAAGTCATCTGTAGAACTAAAAGACAGTGAAATTGAAAGATTAAACCAAGAAATTACAAATTTACAAACACTTGTTCAAATTGAATCACTAAAAGCTGAATTGGCTAATTTGAAAGTGTTATCTTCTAAAAGAAAATAATTTCAATCTTTACAGTGACAAGTAACTATGCCGTGATTCTTTTTGCAGCCAGGACAACTTACAGCACCGCCATAATGACATTTACATGAACATAATTCCGTTGGATCTTTTTTTATACTCAATATTGCTAGTTTACAAATAATACTATTTGACTTTTACATTGTGAGAATCAAAACAATTTTTGAAATTCTTTTTAACGTGTTTTAATTTATGTTGATAATTATTTTTTGCTTAGTTTGGATGCAATTTGTAGAGTTTCATCAACCATTTCCTTTAATCTGTTTTTTGCATCTTCATTTGAAATCTCATTTTCAGTAAATACATCTGTAGTCAGATAAACAGCTTTGGGATTTGTTATGACTCTAAAATATGACAATAATTGTGTAATTACTGTTTGAACATCAACAAAACCAATATTGCCAGCAGCTAAAATTACCATCCCTGCAACTTTGCCTTCAGTTTTTTTATAATTTACATATTCAAAGAGATTTTTCAATGCAGAACTAAAAAGCGAATTATAAATCGGTGAACCGATCAACCACACATCTGCTTCCATAATGTCATTTGCTGCATTTTTTGTTGCTTCATTATATTCTATTTCTGGCCCTCTGTAACATTCAATTTCTCCATCTGAAAGATTGATGAATTTTGTATCTGGATTTTTTGATTTTGTATACTCATTTACATATTTCATAATAATTTGCGTGTTAGCATTCTTTCTTGGACTACCTGAAATAATGACTATTTTCATGATCTTCGACCCTTATCTTTCTATTTAAATTCCTACAATTTTTAAGATTAAACGGGTTTGGAGGGCTTCGATCCCTCGACCTGTAACTTAGGAGGCTACTGCGCTATCCATATTGCGCGTCAAATTGACTCTGCGCTACAAACCCAGCAGAAAAAATATTCTAAATTATTTAAGCCTAATCAAGATTAGTTTGAATCATGTCTTGAATTTCTTTCCAATCTGAATTTTTCTTGTCTTCCCATTTTTCATAGTAAACAACATCTTTTAGATCTAATCTTGGTAACCACTTAGCAGTCTCAAGATCTGGCTTATCTGCAAACTCATTAACATATCCTAGACACAAATATGCAACTGGAACTACGTGTTCTGGTAGTTCAAGAGTCTCTTTTAGAATTTCATTTGATAGAATACTTACCCAACCAAGTCCAATTCCCTCAGTTCTTGCTGATAACCATAAATTTTGAATTGCACAACATACGCTGTATAGGCCTGCTTCTGGAATGCTTGATCTACCAATTACAAATGGGCCAAATTTTGTTGGATCATATGTGACACAAAGATTGACAGGAGATTCTAAAATGCCTTCTAGCTTAAATGATAGGTATTTTGATTTTTTTGGCTCTTCTACTATCTGTGATGAGCGCTTTTTTTCTTCTTCAAACGATTCTTTGACTTTCTTTTTTGTTACTTGATCTTTAATTAAAATGAAATTCCATGGCTGAGAAAAGCCTACTGATGGAGCATGGTGTGCTGCATGAAGAATCTTGGATAATTTGTCATCTTCAATGGGCTTAGATATAAAATGCGATCTAACATCCCTTCTTGAATAAATTGCCTTGTAGAATCCTCTTTTTTCTTCATCAGTAAAACTATCTTTCAATATTTACACTCATTTTCTCTTTTTATTCAGCCTTTCTTTTCTTAAACGTTAATAATGTCTGAACCTAGCTTTGAACTTCAATGGGCCTGTAGTCTAGCTGGTTAGGATACTGCCTCGACATGGCAGTGATCATGAGTTCGAATCTCATTAGGCCCACTTTTTACTATTTTTCAGTTCTAAATTCAGTTTCAGCAACACTCCATGTACTTTGAGTTGTAATCATGCCTTCAACAACAAAATTAGTTATCTCATTATTTATCATGGATTGATAAACTTCTGAACCTACTTCAGATTTATTTAGAATAAATGTATTTTTCAAAGGAACTTCCCCTGATGCAAAAATTTGGGCTCTTCCTGGTAATGCAACATCTTCTGTAGAGTATTTTCCAGAACCTAATAACACATCATTAGCATAGAGTTGATATGCAATTACTGGAACCACGTATGTTTTTTCACTATGATTTTTTACAAGAAATGTAACAACAAATTTTGCTTCATTTTCTCCAGCATCTCTTAATGTAACATCTGTTAATTCAACTTCGACTTGTTCTAGTGATACGTTATCTAAACTTGCATAGTATACAATCCCTCCCATTAAAGCTAAACATCCAGCTATTGCTGCATAAACTGTAAGTTTACTTTGAAGTCCCATTTCAATTTGATTCTTTATCTACAAGTAAAAAACGTTGTCAAGATCCAAATACATAATATTTGATATGATATTTGATATAGCATGGCTGGGATAGAGCAAGCAATTCTTACTTGGATTCATCTTGTTTCAGCTGCAATATGGGTGGGCGGTTCACTTTTTATCGGAATTGTATTTTCTCCACTTCTTAAAACAATGACTAGCTCTCTTCAAGAAAGAATGCAAATAATGATCAGAGTTGGAAAGCGATTTAACAAAATTGCTGTGCCTGCATTAATCATTATGATGGCAACTGGTTTGTATAATTCTCATTTAATACTTGGTAAACCAAATATTCTTTTTGAAACAAGTTATGGACAATTTTTAATTATTAAAATTATACTTGTAATTATATTAATTATAATATATGCAATACATGTTCGAGTGATTCGAAAAGATGTTGAAGAAAAAATCATGTCAAATCAAATGTCTGAACCTGAAATCCAGAAACTAAGAAAAAAAATTATTATTCTTGGAGAAATTACTGTGGTTTTGTCATTGGCGATTCTATTCTTTGCGTCTTTACTTGATGCTGGGGTTTGATATTCCTTGGATGATTATTTCAAAGCCTCCTGGTATCTTTCCAATTCCATATTTACAACCTGTAATTTTTGATGTTACAAACAGATTCGTTTCTAAATGCTTTGTAATTTCTTTAACTTGAAAAACTGTTTTTTTAACTCCTAAACTTGCGGGCACTACAAGCATATCTGCCAAATTTTCATCCATTCCTGTTGAATTATTGATAAATTTGTTAATATCTAAATCAAAATTTTGTGTTTTTTTGTTAAATAATTTATCCATTCCAATAATCGAATTTTCGTCAATACTGTAAAGCAATAATGAAGCTCCTGAGTCTATTGCTTTTTCTTCTTTAATTTCAACTTCAACATTAAAATTTGTTTTACTAAATTTTTCTTCAATGATTTTTAATTTTTCAATAATTAGTTCTCTTGAAATTTTTGAAAATGTACATATCAGTTTCAAATTATTTGTTTTCCTTTGAGAAAAATTTATTGATTTTATTTTTGATGGATACACTTCCAACTTAATTTCTCCACCTCCTCTTGGATAATACCCTCGTTTTGTTAATTTAATTGAAAAATTTATTCCTATTCTGGAATATGCTTCTTTGAGAACATATTGTGTATAATCCATTGAAGGACTCCAAAGAACATCTGTTCCACCTTTAATTGTTAAACTAAGTTTTTTTTGTGAAATAGCTACAACAGGAATTAAAACTTGCAGAATTAAAGAAATGCTTCCTGCTGTTTTAACATCTTCAACTAATTCTAAATTATCTATGTTGCCTGGAACAAATTTTAATTCTGTAGACCCTATCTTGGCACCAATAACTTTTGCATTTGCAATTTTTTGTAAAATTATAATTGCTGTAAGATGTTGTGGCCTTAACCCTTCATTTTTTCTATTTTTTCTAATATTTTCTAAATGAATTGGTTGTTTTGTAATGCATGACAGGGTAATTGCAGAACGTATTATTTGCCCTCCGCCTTCGCCATGTCCTCCATTGATTTTTAAAAAATTCACAATTTTTACAGATTATGACTCTTTATGATAGTTTTTTAAAAAGAAATTTTCTATATTTTGTATGAATGGTTTGTTGATAGGAAGATTTCAACCATTTCATTTGGGTCATCTTGAAGCATTACAATTTGCATTATCTAAAGTTGATAAATTGTGGGTAGGCTTGGGTAGCTCAAACAAACCTATGGAAAAAAATAATCCCTTTTCTGCTGAAGAAAGAAAGAAAATGATCTTATCTTCAATTGATGATTCCATGAAAAACAAAATTTCAATTTATTTTATTCCTGATTTAGACAATCATGTAAAATGGATTGAAAAAATTGATACAATCGTCCCAAAATTTGATATTGTTTTTTCTAATGATCCCTTGACAGATCATCTATACTCAAAAAGAACAATTGATGTAATTTCAATTCCATTTTTGAATAGAGACGTGCTTTCTGGAACCAATATTCGAAATTTAATCATCAGCGATCAAAAATGGGAAAATTTTGTTCCAGAAGGTACCAAGAATTTTTTAATTAATTCTAGTGTTAAAGAACGCCTAAAAAATCTCTAATTATAAATACACCCAGCCTTCACCGTTAGTTAGATAATAATGGAATATCTTTCAATGCTTCCTGGCCCAACAAATGTGCCTAATAGAGTAATGAGGGCAATGCTTGCACCAATCATTAATCATAGAAGTGATGATTTTGTAGAATTATACACTGATGTTGTTGATAAAACCCAACAAGTATTCCAAACACAAAATGATATTGTAGCACTTTCTGCTTCTGGAACAGGCGCTGTTGAAGCAGGAGTAGTTAATGTAGTTAAGAAAGGTGATAAAGTAATAATTCCAGTAAATGGAGAATTTAGTACTAGGCTGTCTCAATTAATTGAGGGTCAAGGTGCAAATGTAGTTAAACTTCAAACTCCACCCGGAGAAAATTCAACTTTTGATCAAATTAAAGAAGCATTTGATAACAATAAAGACGTCAAAGCATTCTATGTTGTTCATAACGAAACTTCTACCGGAACAATGGTAAACTATCTTGATAAAGTATCTGATTTAACATCTAGAAACGATGCAATGTATGTTGTAGATTCTGTTTCTTTACTTGGAGGAGCAGATCTTAAAGTTGACAAGTGGAATATTGATGTCTGCTTAACCGGTTCACAAAAAGCAATTGCAGCACCTCCTGGAATCTCTCCAATTTCTGTTAGTGCTAAAGCCAAAAAATACATGATTGAAAACCCTCCACCAACACACTACTTCAATTTAGCAAGATACTTCAAATATTATGATGAAGAAAAACACACTCCATTCACTCCCGCATTACCACTACTTTACGCATACAGAGAAGCATTAACAATAATGTTGGAAGAAGGATTACAAAATGTCTTTAATCGTCATAAAGTTTGTTCAGACGCATTATACTCTGGATTAAGTGCAATTGGATTGACACCATTTGCAAAAGAAGAAGATCGTTCAATTTCCATTGTTGCATTAAACTACTTGGATGGACTTGAAGACAAAATTTTCAGAAGCACACTAGCTGATAAGTTCAAAGTGTTAGTTGCGGGCGGATTTGGCAATCTTAAAGGCAAAGTGTTCAGAGTTGGATGTATGGGTGAAGTAAGTCCATATCATGTTATGAGAACTATTTCTGCAATTTCATCTACTTTGGCAATGATGGGATATGAAACAGATGCAGCAGCAGGACTCAAAACTGCACAAGAAAAACTAAAAGATCTCTAAATTTTGTTGACGCCGAGAACGTTTAACTAATATAAGGAAATTCAAGAACGTTGACATTGACTTTTGATAAAGGCTCATTAATTCTAGTTGATTATACTGCAAAAGTAAAAGATGATGACGAGGTTTTTGACACCACTCTTGAAGCAGATGCAAAAAAATATTCACTTCATGAAGAAAACGCCAAATATCATCCAAAATTAGTTTCAATTGGTGAGACATCGTATCCTGTCCTAAAAGGATTTGATGAGGCATTAGCAAAAACATCTGTTGGTGACAAATTAACAGTTGAAGTTACTCCTGACAAAGGTTTTGGTGAAAGAGATTCTGGAAAAGTCAGAATGGTTCCACTTAGAAAATTAGGTGAAGATGCTGAAAAAGTTTCAGTAGGTGATACAATCGAAGTTGATAACAAAAGAGGAATTATTCGCTTTATTGGATCTGGTAGAGTACAAATAGATTATAATCATAGATATGCAGGAAAAACAATTTTGTTTGATGTCAATGTGCTAAAGTCACTTGATTCCCCTAACGATAAAGTTGATGCAATTTTAAAAGAGAGACTTCCGGTAGATGACGCAAAAATTGCCTTTGACTTGAAAGATAATGAAGCAAGTATTACAGTTCCTGAAGAAATTTTACGTGCTGATGGTTTACAAATAATGAAACATTTCATTCAATTAGATATTTTCAAATTTGTCAAAACCTTAGAAAAAATAAGTTTTGTTGAAACTCATATCAACAAACAAGCTTCAGAAAAGAAACCTGAAACAAAATAAAACACTTCTAAACAAATAACTGCCTAAATTAAATAACTTTAGTACTTTTTGCAAGATTTAATGCTGTTTTCTCAGTCATTTTAATTTCTTTTAAAATTGTATATCTTTCCGGTCTTAATTCTTGTGCAATAACCAATGCTTGAATAATTACATCTGACTCCAGTCCAATTTGTTTTGCAGTAGTTGGCGCACCAACATCTTTCAATGTTTTAATAATTTTTTTCCAATCTTGTCCCTGCAATTTTGCCATCATTATAGATCCAAGACCGCATTTTTCTCCATGGAGTCCTATGCCTGGTGCAATCTTGTCTAATGCATGTGAAAAAAGATGTTCTGCGCCCGAACATGGTCTGCTGCTTCCTGCAATACATGATGCCACTCCTGCGCTAATCAATCCTTCTACAATTACACGTGCATCTAATCCTTTTTTTGCAAATTCAGAAGAATTTTCCATGACAATTTTGGCACTCATCATTGCCAAGTCTGCTGCATACCTTCCATAGTATTCTCCATTTTTTTTATTTCCTAGTTGCCAGTCTTTTACAGCTATGATGTTTGCAATAAGATCTCCGCAACCACTAGCCAAAAGTTTTGTTGGGGCTTTTTTAATCACGTCAATATCCACAAAAACACCCATGGGTGCTGACGCTATGATCGAATGAGGCTTATCACTTTTTACAGAAACGAATGGACTTGCCATTCCATCATGCGATGCAGCAGTTGGTAAGCTTACAAATGGTATTGATAAATTATATGAAATTAGTTTTGCAGTATCTACTGAGCGACCACCCCCAATCCCTACAATCAAATTTGAATTATCTTTTTTAACATCTTTTTCAATTTTATTAATCGATTTGATTTGATTATCTGTTGACGTGTGCCAAACAAATTGAATTTTTTTAATTTTTAATGATTTCTCTATTTTTGTTTTTAAAACTTTTTGAACATTTGTTCCAGATATCAATGAAACTTTTTTTGGTCTATTTAATGAATTTAGAAATTTCCCAAAACTTCCTATGTTTTTTTCGCCAATTTCAATGAGTCTTGGCAACTCCATTGTATGTGACTTCATGTGATCCTCATTTTTTCTCATTATTTATCATTTCAAAGGATCAAAAAGTTATTTAAAAGGGTGGCATGACATTTACTTTATCTTAAAAGGTGTATTTTGTCGAATAACGTTGAAGAAAAAATTTTGCATGGGACTACCACTGTAGGTATTAAGGCTAAAGATGGTGTTGTATTATGTGCCGATATGAGGGCTAGTGCTGGATATTTTATAGCAAATAACAATACTATGA
>Ga0206679_10003610_pt1 | contig 11814 bp, 4 predicted proteins | sample M110012015metaG_FD_155464 | JGI IMG/M metagenome (GOLD analysis project Ga0206679, IMG submission 155464) | Ammonia-oxidizing marine archaeal communities from Monterey Bay, California, United States - M1 100m 12015 | ecosystem: Environmental > Aquatic > Marine > Intertidal zone | place: USA... | reverse complement strand
GGGTCAAGACAATTGCCTCACGCAGTGGCATACCCACCGAGTTACTGAACTCTAGAGGAGCCGCCCCGGTGCCCCCTTCGCCGCCATCGATACTGATGAAATCGGGTATGTGGCCGGTTTCACGCATGGCCTTGGCGATGCCCATCAATTCCACCGGACGACCAACACAGAGCTTGAAGCCAACCGGTTTGCCGCCAGCCAACTCGCGCAGCTCGGCGATCCAGTTGCACAGTTCCCGGGGCGTTCCAAAAGTACTGTGCCCCGGAGGAGAAAGCACATCCTTGCCCACGGGAACCCCGCGCGCTTCAGCAATCTCAGGAGTCACCTTGCTGCCGGGCAAAATGCCCCCATGACCAGGCTTAGCCCCCTGGGACAGCTTGATCTCGATCATCTTAACCTGGGGATCGGCAGCGCCCTTGGCGAATGCTAGCGGGTCAAAGTGGCCCTCCTCATCGCGACAACCGAAGTAGCCAGTGCCGATCTGCCAAACCAAGTCCCCTCCGTGTTTTCGGTGGTAGGAGGAAATCGCCCCTTCCCCCGTGTTGTGATAGAAATCGCCCTCCTTGGCACCCTTGTTGAGGGCTTCTACAGCATTGTTTGAGAGGCTTCCAAAACTCATGGCCGAGACATTGAGCAACGCCGCGTCATAGGGCTGCGTGCACTCAGGGCCTCCAATCAACACACGTGGAGCATCAGCTATGCCCAGGTGAAAAGCCTGAATCGAATGGGCCAACCACTCGTAGCCATCCGCATAAACGTCCTGCTGGGTGCCGAAGGGAACCGTGTCCAACTGGCCCTTAGCGCGCTGGTATACCAAACTCCGTTGTTCCCGGGAAAAGGGCACACCGTCTGTGTTGGATTCCACGAAGTACTGATTGATTTCGGGGCGAATCGCCTCCAAGAGATAGCGCATGCGACCAATCAGGGGGAAATTCCGCAGGACCGCTCGCTTGGTCTGTATGGCGTCCGCGGTGGCCATCAAGGCCAATATCACCAGTAACCCAAAGGGGGCCCAGAAGACGGGGAACGCAAGAGCCGTGACGGCGCAAAGGGCCAACAGGGCAAACAGAATGCTAAAGATCAGAGTTCGCATGGCGGAGTAACTGGACTGGAAAGGCGCGGCTTAAGCCAGCTCTAAGACGATCTGCAAGCGAATGAAATCCACATCCTTGATGCGTACGCTGATGGCATAACCCTCGGTGAAGGACAGGCTGCGCTTCCCAGCCATGACCGTCAAGGTAGAACCCTTGAGTTGAATGCGTCCACCTAAGCTGCGAGCGGGCATGAAGCCCCCCACGTTGAACTCCGTCAGATGAATTTCCAACCCCCCACGGGAAACGCGCACGACCTTGGCGTCGAGCTTCTTATCCATGTGAGGCTCCATGAATTGGCAGACCTTCAGGTCCTTGATCCCGGTCTCCGCCATTTCAGCCATCTCCGACTGGGCGGATGCGTGGCCCGCCGTCACTTTCAAATCCGCGACCATTTCGTCGGCCTTAAGTTCATCCCGGACCTCCTCAGATCCGGCCTGGACCGCGTGTAGCCAGCGATGCACGATCAAATCTGGGTAGCGCCGGATGGGCGAGGTGAAGTGCAGGTAGGACTTGCGCGCCAGGCCGAAGTGCTTAGCTATGTCCTCATGATCCTTGACCTCGTACACCGCACGCTCCACCAGACCCATAATGCGTCCGATCAGGGCCTCGGCGTTGGGGCGCCGGCGGGCCTGACGAATCAAACGGCCCACGTCTCGGCCGGTCAAATGTTCCTTCTCCGGCACGCGAATCCCGTGGTCCAGCAGCATCTTTGCTACCGCTTCGATTTCCTCGGGATCCTTTTCTGGGTGAACCCGATAGATGGTGGGCAGCCCGCGCTCGAAGAAGAAGTCCCCTACGGCCTGGTTCGCTGCCAGGGCGGTTTCTTCGATCAGGGTGTTCGCAAAGATCTTCTTCACATCCACGATGCGCTCCACTTCACCCTTGTCATCGAACAGGAATTTCTTCTCCCGGGAGTCGATGCGCAAAGACCCCTTGGAGTCGCGCAACTGCTGCTGAATGCGAGTCCAGGCGGCGAACCCCTCGATCGATGAACGTAGAGCCTCTAGAGAATCTTCCACGGGTTTTCCGTCAAGCAAGTCCTGAACCTCAGTGTAGGTACAGCGCCGCACGGAACAAATTACGCTCTTGGCCATGGAGTAACTCTCGCGCTCCCCCTTGGCGTCAAAGACCATGAACACCGAATAAGCTAGGCGGTCTCGCCCACCGACCAGGGAACAAAGCCCATTTGAAATTGCCTCGGGCAACATGGGCACCACCTGATCTGGCAGGTAGACACTGGTCCCTCGGGCAAGGGCCTCATTGTCCAGCACCGTGCCCTCTTGAACATAGTGCCCCACGTCCGCAATGTGCACGCCGATCTTGACCCGCCCATCCTCGAGCTCGGCGTATGAAATCGCGTCGTCGTAATCCCGCGCATCCGCCCCATCGATGGTGTAAATCTGCTCAGAGCGTAAATCGAGTCTGCCCTGCTTGTCCTCTTCGGTGGGGTCAGAACTAAGGGCTCCGCAAAAGTCCTTCACATCCTTAGGGAATACCGTGCGCACACGGAACGAGCGGAGCAACTCCAGCTCGTCCGAATCCTCATCCCCATAGCAAGCCGCACCTTCTTCCATAGGACGATCCGCGCGGGGCCGATCCCCGATTCGCGCTCGGGCCCCGAAGTCCGGATCGGGCAGCTCGGCGAGTGCCTTGTCATCCACCTCGACCTGGTCGCCGTACTCGTCCTCGAGGGTCCAGCCCTTGTCCTTGGCCTTCTTCTCCTCCGACTCTGCCGGTGGCACGTCGTCCCCACCACGCGCTTTCATCAAGTCCCGAAAGCTATTGAACTGTCCGTCCTTTCCCTCAGCCATACCTGTCAGGATAGCCTTCTGGCCATGCTCCATCCAAGGTTGGTTGAATACGGGGGAAATCGCTCAGCGCTGTAGGATCTCGGTAATCGCCGATTCGGAGGCCCCAGCAACCACGCCGCCCCCAATCACAAAGATTCGGTTGCCATCCACCACGGGGTAAAGCCCGTGTCGAGGGCTTGGAAGCGGGGTGTCCTCGGTCCACTGGTCCAAAGGCGCGGTGTAGACCTGCACCGAATCAAAGACCTGGCCCGTTGAGGTCTCCCCCCCAAAAATAAAGAACCGCTGCCCATGCCAAACCGCACGCCCCGTACCACCCCGGGCGAGGGGCATGGGGCTAAGGGGCGACATGGGTTGGGAGCTATCGACCCAAATCCCAGTGGCCGGATCAAAGCGTTGGACGTTGTCGAATCCCGGCTGGGGCCAATTGCCCCCACCGCGTCCGCCAAAGACCCACAGATAAGTGCCGTCCGTTGCGGAAGCCGCGTGATTCACAGGGGTGGGCATAGAGGGCAGGGGACCATTGGGGTTCCAACTGTCGAGCACCGGGTCATAGACCCCGGTATCACCAACGGTACCGGTGATTGTTATGCCACCACACACGTAGACTAATCCATCGATCAGAGCGGAGGAACAGGATCCCCCGCCCCAGGGCATGTCCGCGCCGGTAGTCCAACTGTCAGTTTGAGGATCATAAATCTGCACTTTGCCCCAAGCGTGACCCACGGAGCCGAAGAGGTACAGCTTCCCGTCAATGACTTCCGCCGCATGATGGTGCCCAACAAAAGGCCGTTGGGCCAAGGTGTCGTCCCAGACGCCTGTGGTCAAGTCCATGGCGTAGGTTTTGGAAGTTCCCTCGCCCACCAAAAGTACGCGCCCACCTACCACGCCAGCCGCCACTTCTCCGAGGGCATCGGGCATGTCTTGGCCTGTGGTCCAGGCTCCTTTGGCCCAGCCCCGGACAGCAGGCAACCAACGGAATGCCTTGGGCAAGAGAGACTGGACAGCGCCCACTTGCACGCTGATATCCATCAAGGTGGCCGAAGCTGCCCCAGGCATGGATGGCAAGGTCCCCACGATTCGCGTAGGCTCTACACTGGTCAAGGTCGCGGGCACGCCCCCAAAGAACACGCTCGTATCGGACATGTCACCAAAGCTGCGTCCGCCCAATACAAACTGGCCGCCACCAGTTTCCGGTGCCCGCCAAGGGTGAACATCAAAGACCGAAGGGGCTCCGCTTGTTCCAGAAGCGGGCACTATAAAGCGCACCATGTTGGTGCCTTGATCCGCACAGATCAATGCGCCGCCGGGTCCCGTGGTTACATCCAACCCATGCACGCCTGTAGCCAGGGTCGTGACCCCGAGCACACTCCGCCCATCGTCACTCAATTGCACCCATTCCGGAGGAGCGTTCCATTTCTGGGACATGAGATCCCCGCGCAATTGCCCCCCGAAAGCGGCTGAGCGGTATTCCACAATCCCATCAGCCGAGGAATCAAGGGAACTCAGGGGGGCGGTGTAGTCCCCCGGAACGCTTGGGTCTGAGGGCCGGTAATAATAATTCTCACGATCGTCCGCCTGGCCACGTGCGCGGTTTGGGTGGCCGAAATAACGACCATCCTCCAGCAATACCAATTCATCGGGGTCACTGGGATGAGGCTGGCCGCCGGTGCTGGTGGCACCAGTGCTCGCAGGCCCATACCCAAAGTTTGGGCCATTATCGGTGGCATAGAGCAATCCCTTCGTGGTCAGCACCAAGTCATAAGAATTGCGCAACCCCGAAGCAAGAACGACCACATCACCGCCGCTGAGCTCCGAAATTTCACCCTCGCTCTGGTCGGCACTGGGCACTCCCGTAGCGCGAATCGCGTAGGTCACATCCCCATCGAAAGAAGGCCACCAAAGAGGAGCACGAATCACGGACCCAGAAAGGGGTGACTCCGGAAGATCCCCTATCAACGGCCACTTAACACCAGCATTTGTGTTACCCCCGACGGCCACCAAAAGGTTGCCATCATGGTCAAACACCATACCGTTAATGCCATGATCATGGTTGGACACGGGTAAGCCTGTGAGAACCGGAACCGGAACGTCAAAATTCGGACCTTCTAAAACACTGACTTGGCCAGAGTAAGGGGAAGGCCCCGAAAAAGATCCTCCACCATTTGCATAGTGCGTTCCGTGAGCCACATACACCTTCAGGGCCCCGCCGGCCACCGTGTCGTAGGGATCAAAGGCGATCCCTAAGAGATCATGGTTCATGAGGTTGGAAACACCGGAGTAACTAATGGAGGAAAGAACGTTCCAGGACGAATCTAAACTGAGAGCGGTAATCGCCCCGGTCAACTGCCCCACATAGAGTCGGCCATCAGGCCCAAAAGCAGCACAGGTAGGTTGCCACACTGGCACTGCCTTACTGGGGAGGTCATCCCACACGATGGGCACGGGACCACTCGGGGAATACTCAAAATCCACTGCATTGCTAGATCCCGCGGGGGTTTCCACCCAAACACTAATGGTGCCAGTCCCAGGCGGCGTCACAAACAACAGACGGTCCGCCGTGTACGCGGCCAAGCCGGAAGCTGAAAAACTAGTACTTCCCCAATGCAGAGTCAGTTGGTCCCGGGGATAAAAGCCAAAGCCCTCGATTAGGATCGAAGCCCCTCCCGTATCAATCCCCAGAGTTGGCATGCTGTGAATCACAGGAACGATGCCGTTCTCATCGTGCACAACGCTCCCAGCAAAGTCAGGAGCCGGTAGCCCGCCGATAGTCACGCCCAAGGCCGCTGGCAAGTCCGCGGTGCTGGTCACGGCGAACCGAGCTACAAGAGTATGCGTGCCTGGAGACAGCGACTCCTCGGCCCCATGGGCGAGGCCATCGACAAAAACCCGCGAATCCATTCCCCCGACGGGAACAAAGTGGTAGAGCGCGGCCACGCTGACAGAGAAGCTGCAGCGCAACTCCAACATTGCATCCGCAGTGAAGGGTGAGCTACCAATGGACCCCATCATCTCCGTCACACGCAAGGGAGCAATGCGGGCGATGTAATTAGCCATCGCCGGAGGCGTATCGAGAAAGCTGCCAGGATTCCCTAAGGGGTCGTGGTAATAGAGCGCAAGAACCTCAGGCACCTGATCTGAGGGATGAACCTGCAAGACCTCGTGCACCGTAGCGCTGAAGGGAGGCGTGCCATCGTCGGTGATGGTCAAGGACAGGTCTGTCAATCCCAAATCCAAGTTAAGGCTGGTATCTACAGAGCTAGCAAATGGAATTCCGTTTGACTCCCAGTCAAACCCCACCAAACTCCGGCCAGGCTCGTGGGTGTGGGACGTGGCACCACTCAACGAGACTAACTCGCTGCCATCCCCGTCATAGTCCACCAGTAGTTGGGGGTTGCTCGTGATCGTCGGATGCAGGAAGCCCCAGTTCGAGCCGGCCCCGCCCTCGCCATGCACCTCAAGTACGGCTTGCACAAAGCCACCGCTCAGGACAAGATCGAAGTGATGGTGTTCGTGCTCCGTGGGAGTGAAGGTGACCGGAATCTGCAGGGTATCACCAGCCTGAATCCAAAAGTCCAGGGGGTAGATCACATCCACGTCCGCACCGCTGTAACTGGTGCCCTCCAACTCGACCCCAAAGTCCTGGGCCGAACCGGTACTCGGCAGCATCGCGAGCTCGGTCACATGGGCCCCTAATAGCCCACTGTTCTCCACCTCAAGCAATAACTGAAAGGGTATGCCCTGGTCCACCGTGCCAAAGTCCAGCTCATCCCCAGGCGTGAACTCCAAAACCGCAATGGCCCGAATCTCTATGGCCTGAAAAAGGGCTTGGTCCACGCTGGCAGTCAAGGACAGGTTCAAGACTCCATCATTCACCACCACCGGAAGAACTTCTGTGGCCACCGCCGTGTCTACTTGTCCAGCCGCGGCAATCACATCGTAGGCGGGGATCAAGATTTCACCCTCGGCCGCAATCTCAAACACCCGCTGGCCGGTCAAAGTGTGCTCCGGCTCGGCAAAGTGCAAAATGACTTCATAGGCCCCGGACGGCAACGCAAAGGCGTAGCCCAATTCGGGCCCCTCCCGCAGTTCCTGGTAGAGGCCATCATCCCTCGTGCCTGCCACGTCGCGCGAATGGGAACTGACGGTCCCAGCGCCGTCGGAACCATACTCAGGTGCGTACTCCAGTCTCGCAACGGTCGTAAAGGGCAAAGATCCGCTGCACATCAAGATGTCCTCCCCCAAGGTCCCGAGGGCAGATCCGTTCACGGCAACCACCTGCGCTCCGGGATCACCACCGGGCGTTTCCAGTACCCGCAGCCAAGCCCCATGGTGGCCCGAAGTATTAGGCGCAAACCAGAGCTCAAGCTCGGTGCTCTCCCCCGGGGCTAGCAAGTGCGGCCCGGGGCCATCCACCAACAGGACATCAAACTGCTCGGGGCGCGCACCGCCCCACTCGAGTCCGAGCACGGTGCGCGGCAAAAGCCCTGTGTTGGTGATCGTAATGGTCTCAGGCAAAGACAGTTCGCCCGCTCGGGTCTGGGGCAGCACAACCAGAGTCGGCGCAACCTGCAAACCCATCGGGGTTACGGTGGCGCGGGTGGATTCGTCGTCCCGAATACGCATGCGGTGAACCCCAAGAGCTCCCACCGTCGCGCCACTCAAAAGTCCAGGGTCTAGTTCCAAGCGCAGCAATTCCGTGCCTTCTACATCTGCGTCGTCCAAAAGATCCACCGGCACGTCATAAGTCAGCCCTCCAGGATTGATCTGAAAAGGACCCGCCGGCACGTTGTAGTCAATTCCAAAAGTGGCACCACCCCCCAGGGTTCCACTGAAAATTACAGGCAAGCCCGATGGTGCATCGAGCTCCACGCGCACCATCACCGTACCTTCGTTTTCTGTCACCCAGGACCTCGCTAGCTCAAACTGCAGCGCGGGCGCAGCGTCGTTGTCCGTGATCGTGACCGTGTGGGATGTGAGCAAGCCCAAACTTGCGTTGGTCGGATTCCCGAGTTCCACCACCAGGGTCTCGTCCCCTTCATGGATACCGTCCACGGTCGCCACAAGGTTCAAGGTCACACTTGCACTGCCCGCGGGAATGACCAGGGGGCTCAAAGGCGACGCACCATAGTCGCTGCCCTCAACCGCAATTCCCGTCAGGTCAAATGGAACGCTCACGTCGTTGCCCTGGATGGCAGAGAGTTCAATCACCAGATCAACGCCCAAACCTCCCTCCAGCAGCGTGCTTGGTTGAGACGGGCTAAATGCGACTGTGGGCAACCCCTGAAAGGAAGCTGCGTTAACCGAGGCGCTGGAGAGCGCAAGGAGTACCAGCCCAAGGGGCCGGAAAGGAAGAAAAGACGAGTGACGCATATAGATACTGGGGCAACTGATCGATCCGATCTGAGACATTATTTTGCAAGAATGCCCCATTCTGTGCCACCCATTGAATCCCAATATGAGTCACTGGATAAACTGAACCCTCCGAAACCGAGCGGGGGCAGCGCCATGAGTCATTTCTGCAACTTGCATGGGGTTTCCCTTTCCACAATTGGCAACGCCCCAGAGATGGAAATGGTCGGGGGAACAAATCGCGTCGCACGACCCCCAGAACGAGGTCGTATTGCCCTGATAGGTCGGCCGCCGAAGAAGGCGCCCCAACCGTCCACCCTGGACCTCGCGGGCAACTTCACAAGTGAACTGAAAGTTGACACGGCGCTGGTCGATGGACCAGGTGCGCACGCTGTCGGCAAAAATCGCACCATCTTCGGTATTGGCGACCATTTCATCGAAACTCATCTTCCCGGGCTGCAGGCTCAGATTGGTGATGCGCACGATCGGCGGGTCGTACCAGCTTTCCGCCCGGGAACACCCACGGCTCATGCTTTCGTCCACCGCCCCGGCCACTTCGCGGTTGGTTTGGTAACCCTTAAAAACCCCCTCCTTGACGATCGGCCAGGAACCACTGGGCACACAATCATCATCCCAACCGCGAGTGTCCAATCCACCGGGCAAGGTCGAATCCGCCTGGAGATTGACCACGCTCGAACCGTATTCCAAGTTCCCCAAGTGATTGCGGGTAGCAAACGATGCTCCGGCCAAATCGACCTCGTGGCCTAAGACTCGGTCAAGTTCAGTCGGGTGCCCCACGGACTCGTGAATTTGTAGACAAAGCTGGCTGCCCCCCAAGATCAGTGTATGTGGTCCTTCAGGGCACAAGGGAGCTGAGCAAAGGTCCGCCGCCTCATCACGCATGCGCCCCCCATTGGCAGGCAGGTCCATGGCCCGCACAACCTCGAAGCCACCGGCCATAAAGTTGCCAGAGAAAGATGCAGGATAGGAGCGCCGCTCCACAACCCCATGTGCGCTGGCGGTGGCAGCTAGTCCTCCTCCTGTACGCACAAGTACCTGGTGGAGCTGGGAGCCTTCACTGCTCGCTTGCCATTGCTCTTCCCGGCGCAAAGAGAGGTTCACCACACGCGAGACGATCTCGTCGCGGCCTTGCATGGACTCATCCGCTTGCCTCATGAGGCCCAGCTTCTCTTCAAGAGAAACGGCAAAAGGATCTTCCTCCACGGGGGTGCTCCACTCACCGACTTGCCCCTCCAAGGGAGCAAGTTGGACCGGATTCGTGCGTAGGCGACCGAGATCTCGACCAGCCTTCACCGCCCGTCGGGCCAAACCCGGAGCGACCTCCGCAAGATCCTTATGGGTACCCGGCGCAGCGGCAAAGCCCCATGCACCATCCTTTAGAACCCGCACGCCCAGACCGAAATCCTCGGGTGCATCGGCGCGCACGAGGGAGCCGTCCTGCATAGTGAGTTCCTCACAGGCCAGCCGTTGGATGCGTGCATCCGCATAGTCAGCTCCTGCGCGAAGAGCTTCTTCCACCGCCAATTGTGCGATTCCTTGCATATCTGTTATCTCCTTAGAGTTCCGTCGCGGAAGTGAACCGAAAGCCGTCAATGCGAAGAGCAGGACAGACGATTTCCCCGTCAAACAGGGCACCAACGATCTCAGGGCGGTTCCCAATCCCGCTCACGCGGGTCAAGGCCTCGACCAGGGACTGGGTGAAGCGCAGGTTGCAAACCGACTCCCCCACTTGCCCGCCTTGAATGTGAAAAGTGCCTCCACGGGTCATTCCCGTCAGGATCATGTCCCGGGGCTCAATCAAGTTGGTGTAGTGGAACTGACTGATCAAAAGGCCATTGTCCACCCCACTGATGAGTTGCTCGACGCTTTCCGTACCGGCTCCCATCACTAGGTTTTCGGGGGCCGGGCCAGCAGAGCTCGGCTGGGGCGCCGAGTGGCCAGTGTTCGGTAAGTCCAGCATCTTGGCCCAGCGAGCATCGGTCACCGGCTGGCCAAAGGCCCCGTCCTGGATCAGGGGCACGCGGGTTCGAGGGGTTCCTTCCCCATCGAAACGCCAGCCCGGATGATCGGCAGAGCCCGCATCGTCATGCAGCTGCAGTCCATCGGGAAACATGCGCTCGCCAATTCGACCCACCAGGGGTGAGCGGCGTTCGTGTAGTTCTTGAGCCCCGAAGCCAGCGTATCCCAAGAATAGCATCAGGGACGAAACGGCCAAGGGTTCGAGGACCACCGTGTATTCCTGGGCGGGGAGCAATCTGGGATTGCGTCCCCGCCTCCCGCGCTCCACCGCGCGGGCGATGACCTGGTCCGCATCAATGCAACCCACATCGCAATGGGTCTGCTCAGCAACACCACCGTCACCGGTACCGTCCGTTGGAGTGGCGGTCAGGGAAAAGTGCGCCCGGCTCAAGGCACCTTCAGCCACGCGCCCAGAACTATTGACCAGTGTGCGCGAATAGACAGTGGTACGAGCCAATCCCGCAGGGGCCAAATCCGCCTCGGCAGTACGAGCCATGGCACGCTCAATCCACTCGCCCTTTTCGCGAAAACTATGATCCTGAGTCGGTCGGTGTGGAGCACTGCCGGGAATCTCCACCGCACCTTCAAGGGGCAAGCGTTTGGAGTCGGGAGCCGCAGCACCGGCGAGGGCCATGGCACGGCCCAAGGCCGCGCGGGTTTCGGTCTCACCAAAGGTACCGACCGTGGCGCGCGCCTCCTTCCAACCGGCGTCGCTTTGAAGCCGCACGCGAATGGAAAGGCTGTGACGTTCCCGATCTCCGTTTTGGCTAGGGCCTTCGGGAGAGAAACGCACGAAGCGGTCCTCTTCCGACTGAAGGGTCACTTCGGTCTCGTCCGCAGGGCTGGCTTTCACCAGGGCTTGACAGACTTCCAGGGCATGATCAGAACTGAGTAAGGTCATTGGATCGGCTGCTCCAGATCCAAGGGGATCGGGGGCGCGTGTGAGCCTAATGCTCTGCCCCCTCCGCTTCAATCCAGGGGTAGGCTACTTTTTGGTTTCAGGTCGGGAGGCCGCTCAACTGACCACAAAATTAACCAATCGCCCCGGTACCACGATCACCTTGCGCACGGTTGTGCCCTCCAAGCGGTCGGCTACCGCATGGCGGGCCAAAGCTTCAAGATCCTCCCTGCTGGCATCCTGGGGAGCGTCAATGCGTCCTCGCAACTTACCCATCACCTGCACCGCCAATTCAAAAGTATCGCTGGCCAGATAACGCGCATCAACCTCGGGCCAGGGGGCGCTGCCCACGGTGCCGGCCTCATGCCCCAGCCGCTGCCAAAGCTCCTCCGCCATATGTGGGGCAAAGGGCGCCAGGGCACATACCACCCGCTCCGCCTGGTCCCGACGGAGACCCGCACGTTTCTTGGTGGCGGTGTTGAGCCATTCCATCATCGCCGCCACGGCGGTGTTGAAGTTGAAGTTCTCGAAACTGTCGTTGATACGCACCAAGCACGGGTTCCAAGCCCGTTCGATCTCCAACGCCTCACCGGTGGGCTCACCGTCGCTGGCTTGCAGAAGG
>Ga0206679_10003591_pt1 | contig 11849 bp, 9 predicted proteins | sample M110012015metaG_FD_155464 | JGI IMG/M metagenome (GOLD analysis project Ga0206679, IMG submission 155464) | Ammonia-oxidizing marine archaeal communities from Monterey Bay, California, United States - M1 100m 12015 | ecosystem: Environmental > Aquatic > Marine > Intertidal zone | place: USA... | reverse complement strand
AAAAAGAATACGACGTCATCGTTGTTGGTGGCGGCGGACACGGCTTAGCAACAGCCTACTACTTGGCAAAAGTGCACGGTATAACCAATGTGGCCGTTGTCGAAAAAGGGTATCTCGGTGGCGGAAACACCGCCCGCAATACCACTATTATTCGGTCAAACTACCTCTGGGACGAGGCAGCACAACTCTACGAACTATCCCTCAAATTATGGGAAGGGCTCAGTAAAGAATTAAACTACAACGTTATGTTTAGCCAGCGCGGTGTGCTTAATTTGGGGCACAACCTGCAAGATATGCGCGATATTGAGCGGCGAGTCAATGCCAATCGACTCAACGGTATTGACGGAGAAGTAGTGACTCCAGAGCGAGTAAAACAAATAGCTCCGCTAATCAATATATCTCGGGATAGTCGCTACCCGATCTTGGGTGCCTCCTGGCAACCTCGTGGAGGCACAGCGCGCCACGATGCAGTGGCCTGGGGGTACGCGCGGGGCGCAGACGCTCTGGGAGTTGACATGATCCAACAGACCGAAGTGACCGGTATTCGTCGAAAAGATGGCGCAGTAATTGGTGTAGAAACGACCAACGGCTTTATTGGCGCGCGCAAGATAGCCTGTGTTACTGCGGGTAGTTCTGGGGTGGTAGCTGCAATGGCAGGCTTGCGTTTGCCGGTTGAATCAAGGCCTCTACAAGCATTGGTTTCAGAACCGGTTAAACCCTGCTTAGACACAGTGGTTATGTCAAACGCGGTACACGGGTACATTAGCCAGTCTGACAAGGGTGACTTAGTAATTGGAGCAGGAGTAGACAGCTACAATGGTTACGGCCAGCGCGGGTCATTCAATGTCATTGAACACACCGTACAGGCCATTTGTGAGCTGTTTCCGGCATTTAGTCGAGTGCAAATGAACCGCCAATGGGGCGGCATAGTAGATACCTGCCCCGATGCTTGTCCGATTATCAGTAAAACCTCAGTCGATGGCCTCTACTTCAACTGTGGCTGGGGCACCGGTGGTTTTAAAGCCACGCCTGGCTCTGGTTTTGTTTTTGCCGACACCGTGGCTAATGACAGACCTCATCACTTGGCTGAAGCATTTAATATTGGCCGGTTTAATAGCGGAGCCTTAATTGACGAGCATGGGGCCGCAGGTGTAGCCCACTGATCCCATATTCAAAAATAGGTTGAGAGACTATTTATGTTACAAATTTATTGTCCACATTGCCAAGAATTGCGCAGTGAAGAAGAGTTTAGCTACGGTGGTGAGGCTCATATTGCACGACCCTTAGCCCCTGAAACACTCACTGATGAAGAGTGGGGCGATTACTTGTTTTTTCGCAAAAACCCTCGCGGTATTCACCATGAAATGTGGTACCACGTGACTGGATGTCGTCGCTATTTTAATGCCACTCGTAATACAGTGACCTACGAAATTCTTGAGACCTACAAAGTCGGCACGCAGCCAAGCATTGTTGGAGAGGGCGCATGAAACAAATAAATCGCCTGCCTAATGCTGGGCGCACAAACCCTGATCAAAAGGTTAATTTTACCTTCAACGGCAAAACCTATCAGGGAGTAATGGGTGATACTCTAGCCTCAGCTTTACTGGCAAATGGCGTTAATGTAGTGGGTCGCAGTTTTAAATACTCGCGACCCCGCGGCATTGTGGGTCATGGTGCCGAAGAGCCCAACGGTATTATTCAACTAGGGTCAGGGGCAGCTACCGTGCCCAATCTCAAGGTAACTCAGGTCGAGCTATACGAAGGGCTTGAAGCCTCAAGTGTCAATGGGTGGCCAACAATTAATTTTGATTTGATGGGCATAATGGGTTGGTTTGGACGCTTGATGCCGCCCGGATTTTACTATAAAACGTTTATGTACCCACAAAAACTCTGGATGACCTACGAGCACTTTATTCGCAAGGCGGCTGGGTTGGGTAAAACACCCGTTGAGGCTGATCCAGATGTTTATGACAAACTTAATCAACACTGTGATGTGTTGGTGGTAGGTGCAGGTCCGGCTGGTTTAGTTGCTGCGCGGGAAGCAGCAGAGGCGGGCGCTCGAGTCATCATTGCAGATGAACAGAGCGAGTTTGGTGGGAGTCTGCTGGCATCTACTCAAACCCTAAATGGTGTATCGGCCAGCCAGTGGGTTGCCGATATGGTTGAGCAACTAAAGCGCTACAACAACGTTCAGCAACTACCGCGTAGCACAGTGTTTGGCTACTACGACCACAACTTTTTGACCATTTTAGAGAAACGCACTGATCATCTGGGGTTGAGTGCCGGTAAGGGGCAGCGAGTAAGGCAACGATTGCATCGAGTAAGAGCCAAACAAGTTGTTTTAGCAACAGGTGCCTTTGAACGCCCGTTGGTCTTCGCGCACAATGATATTCCAGGCGTGATGCAGGCTTCCTCTGTATCAACCTACGTTAATCGCTATGGTGTGGCACCCGGAAGTAAACTTATTTTGGCCACTACCAACGACAACGCGTACCAAACAGCTATTGATTGGCACACAGCAGGGCGAGATGTTGTCGCGGTAGTTGACTCTCGCCAGTCACCAAATGGTGAGTTAGTTGAACAGGTCAGGGCCCTAGGTATTCAAATAGCAGTTGGTCATGGTGTCATCGAAGCTAAAGGGGGAAAACGAGTACGCGCAGCCATGGTTGCTCCCCTGAATGAAAGCGGTAGCGCCATCACAGGTGAGGTGAAACGTTTGCCTTGCGACCTTATAGCGACCTCTGGAGGTTGGAGTGCCGCTATTCATCTCAGTTCCCATACTGGCGCCAAACCAGTTTGGGATGAGTCGATTGTAAGTTTTAGACCTGGCGACTCAAAACAGCAAGAGTGTTCGGTAGGTGCTTGTAATGGCACTTTTGGCCTGCGAGATGGATTGATCGAAGGCGCCACTGCAGGAGCCAAAGCAGCACAACTTGCCGGGTTCGGATTAGGGGCGGTGCAATTTTCGCCGGTAGAGCTGGTCGAACTGACACAAGAGCCACAGCAGGCACTATTTTTGGTTCCTCACAGTAAACCACCTAGTCGAGCTCCCAGTCAATTTGTTGATTTGCAGCTAGATGTCAGTGCAGGCGGTATAGAGCTGGCAGTTAGAGAAGGGTTTGAGTCTGTAGAACACGTAAAGCGCTATACCGCCCTAGGGTTTGGTACTGACCAAGGCAAACTTGGCAATATTAATGGCATGGCGATCCTAGCCAATGCGCTTGACCAGAGCATCAGAGAAACAGGAACCACTATTTTTAGGCCGTCATACACGCCTACCACCTTTGGAGCGATCGCCGGCCGTGATGTTGGTGAATTATTTGATCCAGAGCGATATACCTCAGCCCACAGATGGCATGTTGAGCAGGGCGCCAAATTTGAAGATGTGGGTCAGTGGAAGCGACCTTGGTATTTTCCTAAAGGTAATGAAACCCTCGATCAAGCCGTTAATCGCGAGTGTTTAGCGGTGCGTAACAGCGTCGGCATTCTTGATGCCAGTACCCTTGGCAAAATCGACATTCAAGGGCCTGATGCGGCTGAATTTATAACCCGTATGTACACCAATTCATATCTCAAGTTAGCACCGGGTAAATGCCGCTATGGCGTTATGCTTAAAGAAGATGGAATGATTTTTGATGACGGAGTCTGTGCCTGCTTAAGCGAGAACCACTACCTTATGTTTACCACCACAGGTGGTGCCGCAGGTGTTCTCGCGTGGTTAGAATTATGGCAACAGACCGAATGGCCTGAATTACAGGTTTATTTCACCTCGGTTACTGACCACTGGGCTACAGCGACCGTTACAGGACCCAATGCTCGCAAAGTGGTGGCCAAGGTATGCCAAGACATTGACTTAACTTCTGACCAATTTGGGTTTATGGATTGGCGTGATGGCACAGTAGCGGGAGTTGCAGCGCGAGTGTTCCGTATTAGCTTTACCGGGGAATTGTCTTTCGAGATCAATGTGCCCGCCAATTATGGCCGTTATGTATGGGAGGCCTTAATCGAGGCAGGTAAAGAGTTTGATATCACACCATACGGCACAGAGACCATGCACGTACTGCGCGCGGAAAAGGGCTTTATTATTGTTGGGCAAGATACTGACGGCTCCATGACCCCTGCAGACATGAACATGGATTGGATTGTAGGCAAGAACAAAGCCTTTAGCTTTATAGGTCAGCGCTCATTATCCCGTAGCGACACTCTTCGCGATAATCGCAAGCAGCTAGTTGGGTTAAAAACGATTGACCCAAATATTGTGTTACCTGAGGGTGCTCAGATTGTTAGCGACCCTAAACAGCCTATTCCAATGACTATGCAGGGCCATGTGACCTCAAGCTATTACAGTGCCAATATGGGCCACTCCATCGCGCTAGCGGTAGTGAAGGGCGGTTTGAATCGTTTAGGCGACACAGTGTATTGCCCAGCAGCTGATGGGGCCACCGTTCCCGCACAAATCGTCAGCTCAGTATTTTATGACCCAAAAGGAGAGCGCCAAAATGTCTAATACAGGTCATCAACCCCGTTCTGAGTCTCCATTGCACTATGGGTTGACTAGTCAGGTTACTGAAAACGCATCAAGTAGCCTTGTGGTTCGAGAAATTCATCAAGGTTGCCACCTAACATTGCGCGGCGACAGTGGTGACACACAATTTGGCCACGCTGTATTGCAGGTTACAGGTGTGACTTTACCCACCAAGCCGGGTACTTACATTCGTAGCGGCAATACCAGCATCTACTGGTTGGGGCCTAACGAATGGTTAGTTACCGCGGCAAGCGACGCCTTAAGCCTTGAGAGTGCCTTCAGGCAAGAGCTCAAAGGGCATGTAGCCGTTGTCGATGTTAGTGGTGGTCAAACACAAGTGAACCTCAGTGGTGAACAAGTTGGTTCTCTCCTTAAAAAGGCTAGTGTATATGACTTTGGTTCTTGGGCTGAAGCCTCAGATCAGGGTGGTCGATGCACGCAAACTACCTTTGCAAGCGCTAGCGCCCTTGTGTCTAAAAATGCTGACGGTAGTGTTGATATAATCATTCGTCGCAGTTTTTCGGACTATATTATGCGGTGGCTCCTAGACGCAGCGGGATAGCGGGTTTAAAACACAGGCTTAGGCTGTTCCTTTGGTCGGTTTTCTTGGAAAGAAGATCCTCCTAATTAATTATTAATAAATACTATTTCTGCTAATATAGACAACCTTGATGGGCTGTGTTGTGAATGTTTCATGCACGGTGATAAAACGATAATCTGAATAGGCAAATTAAGGAATAGTAATGAAAACTCGTATCGAGCGTGACAGCATGGGAGAGCTTAAGGTTCCGGAAAGTGCATTATATGGAGCTCAAACACAGCGTGCCATTAATAATTTTCCAGTTAGTGGCAAATCGATGCCTGAGGCGTTTATTCGTGCCTTATTAGTGGCTAAGTCTTCCGCAGCGCAAGCAAATACTAGTTTAGGTTTGTTGGCACCTAAAGCGGGTAAAGCTATTACAGAAGTGGTTCTTGAGTTGCTGCAAAGCCCCGATTTAATGAGTCACTTTCCGGTGGATGTATATCAAACGGGCTCTGGCACTAGCTCTAATATGAATGCCAATGAGGTATTAGCAACGTTAGCTTCATTAAAAACCGGTGAGTCAATCAGTGCTAATGACCATATTAATTATGGACAGAGCAGTAACGATATTATTCCTACTTGTATTCATATTAGTGCGGCTGTTGAGGTTCGAGAGCGGCTTCTGCCTGCTTTAGAGCACTTACATGAGGCTATCTTGGTAAAAGCCAAGAAAGTCGACCATCACATCAAAACCGGACGTACTCACTTAATGGATGCTATGCCTGTGCGATTGAGCCAGAGCTTGCTGAGTTGGGCTACGCAGATCGAACAGAATATTTGTTTTATTAAAGCTACGTTACCTAAATTGCAAACTCTCGCCCAAGGTGGAACCGCAGTTGGCACCGGCATTAATGCACATCCTGATTTTGCGGTTGAATTTAATAAGTACCTAAGCGCAGAGACTGGAATAGAGTTCTCTCCTGCAGATAACTTATTTACCCATATCAATACACAGGATGTGGTTGTGTCTTTGTCAGGCCAGCTAAAAACCACTGCGGTTTCAATTATGAAGATTGCTAATGATCTGCGCTGGATGAATTCTGGCCCACTGGCAGGCTTGGGTGAAATAGCGCTTGAGGCACTTCAACCTGGTTCATCAATTATGCCTGGTAAGGTCAACCCTGTGATCCCTGAGGCGGCAGCAATGGTTTCAGCGCAGGTAATTGGTAATGACGCGGCAATTACTGTTGGCGGCCAGGCGGGTAATTTTGAATTGAACGTTATGTTGCCAATGATTGCAGATAATATATTGTCTAGTATTTCTCTTTTGGCTAATGTTAGTCGTCTCCTTGCAGATAAAGCAGTGGCAACCTTTACGGTTAATGAAGAGCAGCTAAAGTTGGCGTTGGGGCGTAATCCTATCTTAGTGACAGCGTTGAATCCTGTTATTGGTTACTTGAAAGCCGCTGAGATAGCTAAAAAAGCGTATAAAGAAGGTCGTGCAGTGGTGGATGTAGCTGAGGAAGAAACAGATATTCCTCGGGCTGAGTTAGAAAAACTGTTAGACCCGGCAAAACTCACTGAGGGTGGTTTGGGTTAAGCCACTTAAGGATCACATAAGAATTCATTAGACTAGTTAAGAGAGCTAACTATGGCCGATCTATCCGGTAAAACTTTATTTATTAGTGGCGCGAGCCGAGGTATTGGCCTTGCAATTGCAAAGCGTGCAGCCGCTGATGGGGCTAATATTGCAATTGCTGCCAAAACAACTGAGCCCCACCCGCGTTTGGCAGGCACGATTTATACTGCTGCGGAGGAAATCGAAGCGGCGGGGGGTAAAGCCTTACCGTTAATAGTTGATGTCCGATTTGAGGATCAAGTTCAGGAGGCAATGGATAAAACTGCCGCTGAATTCGGTAGTATTGATATTCTGGTTAACAACGCTAGTGCCATTAACTTAGCGGGCACAGAATCGGTGAGTATGAAAAGCTACGACTTGATGCATAACATTAATACCCGCGGCACCTTTCTTTGCTCTCAAAAAGCAGTCCCTTATCTACGTAAGTCAGATAACCCTCACGTACTGAATCTTTCTCCGCCACTGAATATGGAGATACGATGGTTTCAAAATCATGTTGCTTACAGTATGGCTAAGTATGGAATGAGTATGTGTGTTTTAGGCATGAGCAGCGAGTTTAAAAGAGATGGTATTGCTTTTAATGCTCTCTGGCCACGCACTGCGATTGCTACTGCAGCTGTGGCAAATCACTTAGGTGGCGACATGATGATTGCCAGATCTAGAACACCAGAAATCATGTCGGACGCAGCACATATCATTCTCACTCGAGATAGTCGTGAATCCACGGGAAATTTCTATGTGGATGATGAGGTTTTGGCCTCGGAAGGCATCACTGATTTGAATTGTTATCAGGTGGACACATCATTAGATATCTCTGAATTGGCACCGGACTTTTTTGTTTAATGCAGGGGGTCAATTTTGTTGACGCGCTCTTTTATAGGACATTTTTAATATTTATGGAGTTTGACACATGAGCTTAGTTCAATCAGCTAGATATTTGCTGTTAATACTAGTTTTAGCCCAAGCTGGATGCGGTAGTGGTGGTTCAGTCCAATCAGATGAAGACTTGGTTTGTTGTAATGAACCGCCACCTACAGGATTGTTGATAGCAGCTGATAACGAAGCTCAGTTTTTGGAGATATTCTCACAATCCATTATTGAAGATGGCGAAGACTATTTAAATAATGATGGTAATGCGGATGTGGTTTTTGCGACAGAGGACTCTGGGCGGAGTTTTACGACGACCTACACGCTCGAAGCCTCTGTCGATGAGCACGACGTTGTAAAATATGATGGAGATCATTTATTTATTGCTCCTAGCCGCAGTATGGACTGTTGTTTTGTGATGGAGGATTTCAGTCGAGTTGAAAATGATGGAGTTGAAGAAGATCCAGACAGTCCCAATGAAGCAGAGAGAGGTATTCGGATTTTAAGCACGGACTCGGAGGAAGCGAGTGCAACATTGGTTAGTGTTATCCCTGTTGATGGCGATCTGACGGTTGAAGGTCTCTATAATAAAGATTCAAGTCTGGTATCGCTTAGAAGTTCCAGTTGGTGGGGGACCTTTGGAGAAAGGTTTAGTGCCTCATGGGCATGGGAAGGCCAAACTAGTGCGCTCGATATTTACGATATTAGTGTGCCTGAGCAACCAGAATTAAAACTACAGATCGAAATGGAAGGTGGATTTGTGACCAGCCGCCGCGTGGACAAACATGTATATATGGTCGCCCGTCATACGCCTGAAATCCCAGGCTTAATTCGATATCCCTCTACCCAAGAAGAGATAGAAGAAAATAAAGTATTACTAAGAGACCTAACCGCTGCTGAGGTTTTGCCAACTGTGCTGATTAACGGGGAGTCGAGTCTTCTAGTTGAGGCGGATGATTGTTTGTTTATGGATAAAACTAATGAGCAAGCATCTGCTCGTTATGGTTTCCCAGTAATGACATTTGTTATTGCTGTTGATCTAGAGTCGGAGTCTATGCTTGGTACATCCTGTTACATGGGGTCTGTATCAGGTGTCTATGCGAGCGAGAACGCTATTTATCTCACGCAAGCGGAGGGCTATGACGAGGAGTCCAGAACATTGGTGCATTCTTTTGAGGCGTCAGACGATCTAACGTACCAAGGTTCAGGTTCGGTCGATGGGCATCTTGTGAGTAGAGGTGAGGTGGATTTTCGTATCAGCGAACATGCTGGCTACTTGAGAGTTGTTACCACCACTCAAGCGGGGCCTTGGGGAAGCGAAGACTCCATTGACCACCAGCTATCGGTTCTTCAACGTTCTACCCAAGAATTGGCGCTTAACCTAGTCGAAACTCTACCTAACGATAATAGGCCTGAAAAAATAGGTAAACCTAACGAGAGTCTCTACGGTGTAAGGTTTTTTGGCGATACACTTTATTTAGTGACCTTTGAGACAGTTGATCCTTTGTATGTGATTGATGTGAGCAATCCAGAGGATCCTATGATCGCCGGAGAGCTTACCATACCGGGATTTTCTGATTTTCTTCATCCGGTAAATGATGATTTGTTGTTAGGGTTAGGTGCTGATGAGAATGGGCTAACAAAACTAGAGTTATTTAATATAAGTGATATGACTGCGCCTTATTCCCTGGGTACACATATTCTCGGAGATGGCAGTTGGAGTCATTCTGAAGCTCGCTATAACCGTCATGCGTTTACTTATCAGCAATATGATGAGTCTACTGACCGTTTTGCTGTGCCCTTAACTGTTTATGGAACAGGCGAGGGTGATTATGATCAGCAAAATAGGCTTTATATGCTCCAGCTAGAGGGCAAAGATAATCCTGCAGTTGCAACGATTGTTGAGGTCGGTCATATCAAGTCGGTAACCGATAATTGGTGGAGTAATGGGCCTCATCGTTCAGTATTTGATGATGATGCGGTTTATTTTATTGATGGAACTTCTGTTTACTCAACTCTCTGGTCTAATCCTTTGGAGCAGGGTGGACCTTTTTAATGACTGCTCTATCTGAAGTAATTCGTTCTCAGGCTCAACTGGATTACTAGCGCAGAAGTGTATAGAGTTGAACTAGAGACCTTTTCCTTACTTAACTTAATTTGATGGGTGCCTATTTATGTTTACACGAATGGACAGCAGCACTGAGGAAGAATGGCGACATATTGCTGAGGAGCATAAGCCTCATATTCTCGACATGCCTAAGAGGATTAGTTCAATGCTACAACAATTAGCAGGGCTAACTTTGGGCTTTGGGACTGATCAATTACATCATGCTTTACAAACGGCAACTATGGCTAGAAGAGCAGGTGCCGATGAAGAGATGATTTTGATAAGTTTAGTTCATGATATTGGAAAAGTTATTAATGTCCCAAATCATGGTCAAATTGCGGCTGAGATTATAAAGCCATATGTCAGTGATGATGCTTACAATATTATTAAAACTCACCAAGATTTCCAGGGTGAGCACTATTATCAATACATGGGGAAACCGCAGGATTTACGAAAACAGTATGTGAACGAATCTTGGTATAAAAAAGCTATTGAGTTTACAGATGAATGGGATCAAGCAGCATTTGACCCTAGTTATAAAATAGATTCCTTAGAGTCCTTTGAGCCATTGATCAATGAGTTTTTTGCTAGTCCCCACACAATTTAGGTATTGATGGTATCCATGAGTTGCCCTTTGCGTGTTTTAGAATTTTTTTGTCGTAAGTTTCATGACTTAGATAAAATGGTGGGCCCAGTAGGACTTGAACCTACGACCAATCGATTATGAGTCGACTGCTCTAACCAGCTGAGCTATAAAGCCTATACTTTATATCCAGATAGTCATAAAAATATATTTAGTTTCTTATTCGATGGAAAAGCGGATACTCAAATCTCAAGAGGAGAATGTCGTTGAGAGAATTCAGTTGGTTGATTACTGTAATTCGTTTGTTATTTGGTTTATGGGTCATCGCAGTTACTTTGGGTGCTTACTCCTCTGACCTCGTTAGAGAAAATGTTATTGAATCAATCAATGTATTAATGACGAGCGGTATAGTGGGGAGGTTTGTCCTAATTTTCTTTGTAGTTTTCGCAATAGACTCTTGCTGGCAAATGTACTATGCGACATACAAAGCAAAAGGAATTAATAAGCACTGGTTGGAAATCTTTCGCACTAAATATACTTACCAGAGATGGTTAAAACCAATTTATGTGGTATTTGTGTGTTTTCAGATATTTGGTTTTATTATAATTTTGGTGATTTAGACAAAATGGTGGGCCCAGTAGGACTTGAACCTACGACCAATCGATTATGAGTCGACTGCTCTAACCAGCTGGATTTTTTTTGGTCTATATTTAGTATACATACGCTTATAAAAATATATTCACTGTCTTATTCGACGCAACGGGGGCTACATTTCATGATTACTAAATCAGAGGTGTGCTCAAAACTATGGAAATGTTAGCTTCTGCACTATTACCTTTTGCCGCAGTTTTTATTGTGGTTGTGGCATGGAGGGCAATGCGGAACAAGGCCTATGTATGCGGGAAGCAAGTCTGTGGATATCCAGATAGTAAGCAAAGATTTGTCGGAAATTGGTTTTGGGGTAAAGAAATTTTTGAATGTCCCGGGTGTGGCGACATTTTACATGAGCGCCAAAGTGGACTAACCTTAAAAGCACTATTATTGCTAGTTATTGGAGCAGTCTTTTTTGAGGAAATGACTGATTTTGAGAGCGACTATGTAACTAGTAAAAACATGTCACTTTTCAATCCCCCAGAGCCTGGGAGAGCCTATGCAGTCAAGGTAGGTCAACCAATATACGACACACAGCTAAGAGCGGCTGGGGTAGAGGGATACGTAATCACACAGTATTCAGTCGATGAGAATGGGAAAGTGTATGACATACATGTCACCGATGAACAGCCAAATGGCATTTTTACCGAGGCAGCGATCAAAGCACTCAAGCAATCAATTTTTCGTCCAGCCTTAAAGGATGGAAAAAACATTCGATCTGAAAAATACTTGATAAAGTGGAGTTTTAAAATGGCAACTCATGATCAGCAAACCTGTAATAAAGAGTTGTCTGAGCTTGATCAAAGAAAATGCACAGAGTTGGAATGAATGGTGGGCCCAGTAGGACTTGAACCTACGACCAATCGATTATGAGTCGACTGCTCTAACCAGCTGAGCTATGGGCCCTTGAAAAGTTACTGCTCGTCGATAAAGCTACGCAGGTGATCAGAGCGC
>Ga0206679_10003587_pt1 | contig 11856 bp, 7 predicted proteins | sample M110012015metaG_FD_155464 | JGI IMG/M metagenome (GOLD analysis project Ga0206679, IMG submission 155464) | Ammonia-oxidizing marine archaeal communities from Monterey Bay, California, United States - M1 100m 12015 | ecosystem: Environmental > Aquatic > Marine > Intertidal zone | place: USA... | reverse complement strand
TAAAAAACCAAGCAACACCCACCAGCTTCGCTTGGAAGAAGGTGCTATACTCAGCGCGTACAAAGCTGCAAATCCCATTGGCGAAGCGAAGACGAGAACATGAGTTCCGATGGGAGTTTCTCCTTGAAATAAGAACATCAGGCAGCATGAGGCCACATACAGCCAAGAAATCTGTATTTCAACACGATCGCTCCACCAGGAAGCGGCCCATTTTCTTCTCCTAAAAGCCACTATCACGATCGCAAGACAAGAAAAGGCAAATGCTGCCAAATCAAGATATTGAGCCAAACCAGTGCCTTGAGATCTGAGAGGCCAATGAGGAGCCGGCTCGCACCCTATTTTTAGAAATGCCGAAGACAGATCCGCAGACGACATAATCATCAATGCAAAAAGTCCAGCCAATGAAACTGGTAGCACGATTCGTTGCCAAGGGAGAATTTTTCGCCATCCAACAATGATGATTGCCAAAGACAACAAGAATGACATGGGGCTAAAAAGTAAGCCTAGAAGCGCAACTGAATGACCCATCATTATTCTCCCCCTAGCCACTAAAGCCAATGCTACAGCTGAAAACAAGAAAAACAAAGCGGTGTTGGCAGACATGAATATAAGACCAAGAACAGGAAGGGATGCAAGAGCGATTACACTCAACCGGGACATGATCCATGATCTAGAAATAACCGCTATACCAACTAGGGAACAGGCTATACTTATTGCAACTCGAAGCCATGAGAGACTGCCGTTCATGGCACTTAGATCTGCTTGGTAGAAAAGTGAGAACCAAGACGTATTCCTAGGATAGCTAACAGAAGCTGCGCTGATCGCTTCAGGAGCGATTAATAGCACTACCCCAATAATCACGGACCAAATACCCGCAGCGATAAGCACAAGACTGTAGGCACGGACTTTACGCAATGGCAGGAGTACAATCCCAAGCCCGATGAAAACAAGCCACAAATAATCCTTAGCTCGTGAATCTTCAGTTGCGTTAAGCTCCGCTAAATGCTGAGAAAAAAAATGATCTCTCTTAGCGATAAATACTTCCATGGTGCGAAGGCACTCGTACCAATCATCATGAAACGAAAATTGAGGCCAACGATCGCGATGTAGCGCTACAGCATGAGCATAATCGTCTCGTTTATCTGCAAGATTTCCTAGAAGAGAAGTTGGATCTAGTTCATTCTTAGACAGCTCATCATAACGCAGGTTCAACAGGCTTCTAAACTCTTCAAAGCCTAAAAGACATTGCATAACCTCAGCATGAGGCCCAGTACCCTCTTGGATGTTCTTGATCAAATTGTGCTCAGGATCAAGCATCGTCGCTTCAAGATCCGAAAGCACCCAATTCCATTTCCCCGATTCAGCGGCCTTCCAGATCAACACATTGTTTGTGATCCAATCTCGATTGCCAAACCAGGCGTTGATTAAGAGATAGTCAACTGCATTTTCAATATCAATTTCGGACGATAAATTCTGGAATTCCTTTTCAGAAAAGTCTGAAATCGCATTGCAATTTGCCACAAGAGCATCAAACTGCTCACATCTTCCCCAATCCTTGTCCTTTCCTGAATTATCTATGAGATAAAGGCTGTCCACGCTTTGCGGCATGAGCTCCTTGAATGTCTTCTTGTTCTGGCGAAGCCTCATGTGGTACATCCCCCAGTACTCTCCATTGATGAAGAAATGGACTGGCTCGCAGTAATTACCTATCAAACCTGTGGCCATGGCTTGATCGTAAACAAAGACATCCGTAAAATGAGACCCGTTGTTTGAGTTGTTGGCGCTTTTAAACACAAGCTGCTTTACCGAGTCAATGGGGCATGAATCGTAGAAACTGTCGGTTGCCAATAGCCCATCACGAAGGTAGAAGCGCAGTGACTTCTGCGGGGCCGCTCGATTCAAGTCACCGTGGACTCTCACTCCAACTCGTGATTGCCAAAGAGCTTCCCCATTCAATTCATAACAAGCAGCTACCCCCTTCTTTTCCCAAACCTTGCCTCGATTGTAATAGTTACCGCTCTTCTTTTCTCCTACAACAGCCGTAATCCCGGGCACAAAAATGCCTGCAGAGTCATCAAACAAATCGTACTCATCGATGATCAGGCTCACTACTTTTTGATGACACAGCTTCTCAAGGCCTAAAGGCGATTGGGTATGCAACTCGACTCTACCGGAGGTGTCCTGAGTGACAACCGAATACATTTTCGGCTGGCCAATATTTGGAGCTTCCCACTCCTTTACCGTAGGTGATCCAACTTGGATACCTGGAGAAGTGGTCGGAATCAAGGAAATTCGCTCTGGAACATTCAATCCTTGGGTGACGGTGACATCCTCATCAATCGAGGCGGTCAGCCATATAGCGTCAGCCGGAAGAACATAGTATTGCTGCCCCTTCTTAACCTGCGGCCCACTATTAAATTCGGGCTCTAATACATCGCCTTGCAGTGTCGGCCAATCCAGAGAATCCAGCCATGACATCTCCCGATAATCCTGAGCTTGAAATGAAAAAGAAAGAAATAGAAATAAGGCGCTAGCGCAGCAGCACCTTAGAACTCCCAGCGAGTTGTCCTTTTTGAACGATATTGATAACGTAGAGTCCATTCGCGAATGCTGTCAAATCTAGAGAAATCTGATTGGCGTCTAGCCCCCAAGTTCCCAGCCTTCTCCCTTGAATGTCGTGGATGAAAATAGTCGCATCATCAATCAAGATCGGACCGGAGACCTCAAGTCGATCATTTACAACACTCAAATGCCAACCTATCGTTGATAGATCCTGAATATCGTTAGCGTCTAGCTCGATGATATGTTCCTCTGGATAATTGTTGTCTGCGTCTACTTTAAGCACAAAAACATAGTCAACCAAAGTTGAAGCATCTCTGGCTTTTCCGACAGTAACATAACCACCATCAGGGCATGTAGCAGCATCATAAAAGACCTCATCTTGAGCAAATCCAAGTGTTGGGTTCATCCCTGATTGCCATCCTCCCGTTTGGGTTGTTCGGTACACTTTGGCGTTGGCCATTGCTGGAGTGTTCACCCCCCAAGAATAGGTGTACCCGACCACTGCAAGTTCTGTTGAAGGCATCTGGGTCACACCATATGCGCCATCATTTTCAGGCCCTCCTAGAAATCTCTCTTGAATGAAATTTCCGTCTACATCCATGATCATAAGGTACATCTCATCTCCACCGGCGGTCGGAGGGCCATTGTCGTTGGTTCCCACGCAAATCAAATTTCCAGCTGCACCCAAAATAACATCGTTGAAATGCTGATCAAACGAATCTCCATGTGTCCAGTTTTGAAGAATTTCGCCCGTATTGACATCCATCCACAAACCCCAATGGTCACGGTTATCAGGCGCTAACTCTATAGAACCGACTAAAACAATCGTATCCGATCCAATCTTCGTGCCACCTCTCAGTATGTCATTCGACTCTGCTCCAATGTACAGCTCGTACTCAACCTCGAAATTGACATCGAGTCGCGCGATGTAGCTATCTACCTGTCCAAAACCTCCTCCATAAGTATCTCCGGTTATCAGAAATGCATTGTTCTCAATGACTATCACTTCCTTGCCAAAATCCCAATCTCCACTATCAATAAAAACCTCATTTTGGATTTCCCCATCCATATTGAAACGAACTAAGTAAATATCGTAATCGCCTGTCTCGACATTATTGTAGGTCCCGATTGCTATGATCCACTCTCCGTCAAAAACCACCTCATTTAAGACATCGCTTCCTGGTCCGCCCACGGCTTGAGTAGCCAGCATTTCACCATCTGGGCTGAGAATAAGCAAATAGCCGTCTGTATTCGAATTGAAGCTGCCAGTCGTACCAACTATGGCCATCACACCGTCCTGATTCACATCAACTCCATAGCCTCGATCCTGGCCAGTATTACCATAATAAAGCTGGAAACCTTGACCGAAGGAGATCAGGGAAAATAGGGTTAATGCTATGGTGAAAAGATGCTTCAAACTGCGTGATGAACTTTCAATAATCTCTCCAATAATCCCTCGAGCAAATCAAGCTTTAGCATATTGGCGCCATCTGATTTTGCCTTTGAAGGATCGGGGTGCGTTTCTATAAATATACCATCAACCCCTGCCGCTACACCAGCCTTAGCCAGCGTTTCGATCATCTGAGGCTTACCTCCGGTCACGCCAGAAGTAGTATTCGGTTGTTGCAAAGAATGGGTGATATCAAGCACAACAGGCGCATATTCTCGCATAACAGGTAGGCCCGTGATATCTACAACCAAATCTCCAAAGCCAAAGAACGTTCCGCGTTCTGTTAACCAGACTTGATCGTTTCCAGACTCTTTGATTTTGTCAACCGCGAACTGCATTGCTGCTGGAGAAACGAATTGTCCTTTCTTGACATTCACCACTTTGCCCGTCCTAGCCGCCGCAACCAACAAGTCTGTTTGCCGACATAGGAAAGCAGGAATTTGAAGGACGTCTACGGCAGCAGCAGCAATCGCAGCTTCCGCTGGCAGGTGAATATCTGTTGTTGTAGGAATGTTGTGTTCAGTCCGTACATCAGCGAGGATGGCGATAGCCTTTTCGTCTCCAATTCCAGTGAAGCTGTCGAGTCTAGAACGATTGGCTTTGCGATACGAGCCTTTGAAGATGTAAGGGATCTCCAACCGATCGGTAATTTCTATGATTCGGCCAGCTATATCGTGTGCCATTCCATCTCCTTCGATAGCACAAGGGCCAGCAATAAGAGTGAAATTTCCAGAATCAGTATGTCTTAGATTTTTGATGCTCATTTCGTTTTAAAGAATCTTCCGAAGGAGAACCAGGCTCCTCTTCCTCGAAGATCGTCGAGGATTAGTCCAGGTAGATCTCCGGTTTGGGCCGATATATACCAACCCTTCCAATATTTTTCGAAGCCAGCTCCAAGTCTCAAACGGCCATAACCACCGACAGTCGCTCTTGCGAAAACAGAGGTGCTTTTATCTAGTATATAGTGATAGGAACCGTGTACCATTGGCAACGCAGTATTGTCCATTTTCATTGTCACACCCAGTTCGAGGTAATTTCCAGACGCTTGTTTACTGAGAATGCTTGCCATGTAACTTCCTGAAAGCCCTGTGAATATAGAACCTTTCGTTTCTGTGGTAGAAATTGAATCTTGGAAATTTGGAATACTCACATCAGCCAGACTTTGATCGAGAAAATCGTTGATTTCAATACCCGTGTAGCTTATCACCTCTTTACTCTCGTATGCTGTCGACTTGTCATTCCACCAGATTCCACCTACATCCTTCAATTCAATTCTAACAAACCCAGCGTCATCACCAAATGGAATATTCAACCGTGCGTCAAGTGAAACACCGCTTCCGTTCGGTCTTCCTGCTCCTACATTCTCTGGATCACTCTGCTCAACAAAGCCTGAATAGTCAAAGGAAAGCGAGTCACCAATCGCCGAAGTATAAAGCGTTCCGTCACCTTGTGCTCTGACAAAATCTTGGCCATTGACATACGAAAGAGATACGTAGGAGAGGTTTTTTTTATGGAAAACTCCAGCGCCAAGCTTTTGGTAGGCCATAAAGCTGGCACCAATACCCTCGATCCGCATTTCCTGGCCAAGGTAATTGGTGTTTCCATCAAAAATCAGATCGTACAATGTGCCAGGAAAATCGAATTTTAGGTGATAATCGGTGGAAAGGTTGAGCATCCATCCGAATTGTCGGTTTTTCCCAAATTCTGCATCAAAATTTAAATAATGGAAATTTAAGAGCCCTTGTCCTCCAGCTCGATTTTGTTCAGCCAACGTAGAGCGACCGTTAGCCTCCTCCTCTGGACTAATCATGCCACCTAAAACTAATTTCTGCATGATCGAATTGTCGAGAGTGTTGCTCCTAAAACTTGCCCCCACGTCATGAATAAGCGCGCTTGAGGCACTTTGAAAACTGGAATCACTTATGGTGTTGAACAGCAACTTGTTTTGCCCCTTTGCTAAACTTGCCAGCAAAACTAGAGAACCCAAAATCAGTATGTGTCTCAAAACCTTCAAATCAATTGTATCCAACTACTCCTTCAACATTTGCAATCACCTTCACATCTAGTATTTGATCTCCTCTAAGTTTGACAAGGTCGGTTCCGGAAGAATTGAAGGTTAGTTCGAGTAAAAGCTGATTTTCGGAAATCAATAAGTTCATTTCATTTCTTCCCAATTCAGCAATAATTACCGATTCAGTAGGTGTCCATTCCGCTCCATTCTCAATCGCTGCATTTAAAGTTCCGAGCTCTATGACTTGAGCAACAACTTCTCCAGCCCCATCGATAATTGACAATTCTAATTCAGCGGCAAATGGCAAGTGATTTGTGATGTAAACCGATAATTCCCCATAGACACCTAGCACCTCATCTATCGTTATGTCTAGGGTGTCTGTCAACGTTAAATTCTCTACGCTAAGACAAAGCGGGATGTCTGCTTTAAGAATGGCGTTAAGCGCCTGATCAGTATAGATAAAGTCATTTCCACCACTAATGTCACCCAGTGGGTTGATGACTATATCCACATCCATGTCCAGCTGTTCCGGAACAACCTCAATAAACTCATCAATATTCGAGGTGGTCTCATCCATGCTAAAAATAGCGGTGGTTGGTGAAACAGTTCCACTAAAATCTTGAGCCCTAGTGATGTTGATTGATTCGCCAATTTGCTCGTTTTCAAGTTCAACGGCTTGCAGATTCGAGAAATTGATAGCCTTCAGCTTGTTGATCTGAATTTGCGCATCCATACCCACATGATTCTCAATTTCTAATGAGAAGTCAATTTCCTCAATATCGAGAGAGGTAGCCGATACACCACCAAACCCGCCGAAATCAACTGGATCTGAAATAGTATACTCATGCTGACCGAAATAACCTCTTGCGTAACTAACGACTGGCTCAACGAATGAGATGGAAATTGCGATACTATCTTGGTCAAACACGGTCACAGCTTCGGTAGAACTGGGGTCAACTTCAACTGTAAGATTACTTTCCAAAACATTGAATCCAAAACCAGTTCCGCCGGTCAGGTCAAAATGATAACCAGCAAGATCTAATGCACCTCCGAGACTGGAAGGCGCCCCACCCGCGCCAGCAGGAATAATCTCTTCGATTGCAAAGCTTTCTCCATTCAGCGTGACTCCTGGCATGTCAAAAGTGACCGCCAATTGGCCCCCAATGAAGTTCTGTACCTCGTATTCGATTGAACCTGATTTGATCACTATTTCACGCAATTCTGCTAGATCGGTTTCTAGCACAAAATCTTCATTCGGAAATGGAACGCTCACTCCTGGGTTTACGGGAAGAGAACTGAGCGGCGCGATGTCTACAACAAAACTCTTGACTACTGTGGTATCTGGGATTTTAACCAAACTGTCCAAATCAAAGTCAGTCAAATTCTCCTCAATAATCAAGTGTAGAAGGTTATCGTCATCAGCCTGAACTAATGAATCTGGCATGAGTGTTTCCAGCCCAAAAGATCCGTAAGCAACAGGAAAAACAGCTTGGGTCGACCAACTCGTTTGTTCCTTTCGTGAGCACCCTATAACCACCATCACGAGGCTGAGTAGAGTGATTGGGAATAGAAGGTTATTTAAATGAGCTCTCGACATCGGCAGTAAATTTAGGATTCTACACTGCATCTAGCTTCAGATACATCGTGACTTATCCTCTATACATCTTTAAAGACGAGCACCCTCCTCAATTGGTGAGAGTCCTATGCGTCCAGATACGAATGCAAACAAAATCAAAAGAGGCAAAATCGCCGAGTGAAGTTGCTGAGGGATCATGTACCAGGATACAATGAGCACGAGGCTCAGCAAGAATCCAAATTTGAAATAACTGTGCTGCCAGTTCTTCTTCCAAGATGCAAAAGCCAATACCAGATGGATTGGAAATGCCCACAGCAAATTCATGTTATCCGCTGTTGCGGTATGATCAGTTCCAATCCAGAGAAAAAGCAAAAACACTCCTATCAGACCGTACAGAAAGAGCACGGTGCGTGCCATGGCATTGAATAGTTTAGGCCTTTTTAAGCCTAAGAGGCCAAAAACAATACATAGCCCGCAGATGATCCAGATTATTAAGGTCGGCTTGAAAACAGGTTTACTCGTAGGATAAATTTCTCGTGGCAAAATCTCAATATCCTTTGACACCAGCGGACGACTATCCAGAGTAGCACGACCCAATTGTTCGTACAAATAATCCGGAATGAACATATCCCCTTGTTCGCCTAGTTTTCGATCACACGGCAAGCCGAGAGCCACGTCGATGCCAAAATCGGTCCATGGGAAAGGCTCGTGATACATGTCGATCATCTCGCGGTACGTCATGTCAATGTGCTCCGGTGGAACAAAGGCCAATGAATCTCCGAGACTCTTTTGCAAGACATCTCGAATTCGAGTAGCACAATTGTCATAGAAGAAATCGTAGAGATAATATCGATTCTCAAGCTTATAATTATCCTCTAACGCACGAAAAACAAGATCCTTACGCTCGTCTGACAGATTCAGTGTTTGCTCGCGGATTCCACGGTTGAAGTAGATATACTCGAATTGGAACTTGTCAAACTCCTGCCTCGATAGCATATAATTAAGTTTGCCTTGGACAAATTTCCACGTGAAGCCATCATCAAACTCGAAGGTTCCATAGTTGTATACGTTGTCGATCTTCTCCCCTGCGACTATACCAGTAACGCGAATTCCGGAATGGCCGTACATCGAATAAATCTCTTCTCCAGGAGTACAGGTTAAAACAGAAATTTCGATATCCGTTTCCTGTGAAAAACTGAAAAAACTTAATGCCATTAAAACGGCTACCGAGAAAAGGGAATTCTTGCTAGCTCTGATCATTGATATGAAATAGGGTGAGTGCCGCGATTGGAGCTTTAAGAATTTGGCCGAGTTCGATACCACGTCGTTCGGCAACATCTCTCAAGTTGGCGCTGAAGTTGAAACCAATCGACCCAACCACGTGGAGGGGTAGATCTTGGTGTCCTTCATATTGACTCACTTGCTTATCGATAAAAGCACTGAAGCTATCATCAACAAGATTCTTCGTGTATTCTAAATCCAAACATTTGTAGAGGAATCGGCAAAAGCTTGCTAAGAATCGACTTGGAAATGGCTGCATGTATACGTTTTCCAAAATCTTATCTCTGTCGAGATTGAACTTCTCATTAAACCGCTTCTTCATTTCATCAGGAACAGCATTTCCCAAAAGGTCAGAGATGAACTGCTTTCCCATATAAGCTCCACTTCCTTCGTCACCCAAAAGATAACCCAAGGAAGGCACATTCTTGACTATATGTTTTCCATCATACATGCACGAGTTCGAGCCTGTACCTAAGATCGATGCGATTCCACTTTTATTGCCACACAACGCTCTTGCCGCACCTAATAGATCATGTTCTACATGAGTTTTAGCAGCAGAATACACTTGCCCAAGGACGTCTTCCATTCTCTTTATCTGAGCCTCGGCCGAACAGCCAGCACCATAAAAATGCACTTCCTCAATTTCATCCGGCGTAAACAATTTGAGAGGACCAGTTGTCAAGGCCTCAACAATTTCTTGTTCCGATGTGAAATATGGGTTTAGTCCAATAGTCTGAGCCTGATGAATGTTGTTAAACTCATCAATCAACCTCCAATCGGTTTTTGTAGATCCGCTGTCTGCTATTAATCTCATAAATACAATTGTCCGTTAAACACATGTTTAACTGGCCCCTTCAGCTTGATATCCGTGTAGCCATCTGGTCCAAATGCAAAACTCACACTAAGCCTACCTCCTCGAGTCGAAACGGAAACTGGAGATTGGGCATATCCTAAATGATGCGCTGCAATTCCAGAGGCGGTTACACCTGTTCCGCATGACAACGTTTCTCCTTCCACTCCTCGCTCGTATGTGCGTATGTGGAGTAGCCCATTTTGCCAATCGATGAAATTCACATTCACTCCTTCCTCACTAAATCTATCGTTGTAACGAATCTTTCGAGCGGCTTCATTGATCGCCAAACCCTCCAAATTTCCATGAAGTGCTATGTAATGAGGTGATCCCGTATTGAGTAATAAGTCTTTTTCGATTTGCTCAATTTCATAAACTTCACCAAGGCTGATTTCGTACTCTGCTCCATCAAAATCACTTGAATGAACACCATCAAACGCCTCGAAAGAGCAGGAATCTTCAACTATTCCCAGCTTTCGCGCATAGGCATGAGCACATCGACTTCCGTTTCCGCAATAGCTCTGACTACCATCAGGATTATAGAAATTCATTTTGAAATCTGCTATTTCCGACTGCTCAATGAGAATGAGTCCGTCTGAACCTACTCCTGTGTTACGTGAGCAAATGGCTTGGATTTTCTCCAGAGAAAGACCGATCAATCCATCGAAATTATTGATCAAAACAAAGTCGTTTCCGGTGCCGTGGTATTTGGAAAATTGGAGTGTCATCAGCCAGGCCGAAAGTAGTTATCCGCAACGGGGTCTACAAGCTGGCAGCAGAAGTCTGATGAAGGAGAGGTAAACGGGGTGAAGACCAACCTTCTTTCTTGAAAAATTGTCCACCTCGGCCGCTGCCGAGGTGGATCAACTTAACCAAATTATTACTTAAATACTTAACTACTATATAATTAACTACTTACTACTATTGACGCAACTAAATTTGCGTCGGGCCCAAATCTAAAAGCACCTTTCCCGCTCAATGTAAGAATCAAGACTCGCCATTTGTAGGAAAAATCCTACTTCTAGCTACTCGCCTACGCCCGCTTGACCTGTGAATAGATTTAGAAGTTTTCAACAGTAAAAATCGGATACTAAGCATAGCTAATTTGTATCTTGCAGCGCCGTTTAACATGTGTTTTTCAGCCTATGGCAACCCTCCAGACAGAATTGAAGAAAAAGAAAGACAATCCGGTTTCGAACGAAGTACTACTTCGTGCATTTGAACTCATGGCCACAGCGAAGTCTATGGCAGAGATCTATGAGAAGAATGCGAAGGAGACTTCCAAGTACGTCCACGCTACGTCACGAGGTCATGAGGCCATACAGTTGGCCATGGGATTGCAGTTACTTCCACAGGATTATTTAAGCGCATATTACCGCGATGACAGCATACTACTGGGAATCGGACTCGAGCCTTATGACTTGATGCTCCAATTGTTTGCGAAGCGAGACGACCCTTTTTCAGGTGGTCGAACGTACTACAGTCATCCAAGCTTGAATCGGGATGATATGCCGAAAATTCCTCATCAGAGTTCTGCAACTGGCATGCAAGTGATACCAACGACAGGTGTCGCAATGGGTGTTCAGTATCTCGAGGAGCAAGGTCTTGCGGAAAATCTTGAACAAATGCCCGTTGTGGTGTGTTCGATTGGTGATGCGGCAATGACTGAGGGGGAGGTTTCGGAAGCGCTGCACATGGCCTCGCTAAAAAAATTCCCAATCATCTATCTTGTTCAAGACAACGAATGGGACATCAGCGCTAATGCCGAAGAAATTCGTTTTGGAGACGCCATGGATTTTGCTAAGGCATTCCCAAACATAGAAGCACAAACGGTTGAAGGCAATGACTTCATCGCCTGTTATGAACTTCTCAAAGAAGTAATCGACACGGTGCGTGAAGAAAGGAGACCGTTTTTGGTTCACGCCAAAGTTCCTCTCCTTGGGCACCATACCTCAGGTGTTAGAATGGAATGGTACCGTGATGATCTCGATGAAGCAAAACAAAGAGACCCGTATCCAAAATTCAAGGCACAGTTAAAAAATCTTGGAATTTCTAATGGTCAGCTTAAGGAAATCGAAGACCGTGCCACAGCCAAAGTCTTTACTGATTTTGAAAGGGCCCGTACC
>Ga0206679_10003586_pt1 | contig 11856 bp, 9 predicted proteins | sample M110012015metaG_FD_155464 | JGI IMG/M metagenome (GOLD analysis project Ga0206679, IMG submission 155464) | Ammonia-oxidizing marine archaeal communities from Monterey Bay, California, United States - M1 100m 12015 | ecosystem: Environmental > Aquatic > Marine > Intertidal zone | place: USA... | reverse complement strand
AGGAATATCTGTTACTCTGACCTATACAGAGACATCTGGATGGCCGGGCGACCCTCCCGATTCAGTTTTTGCAAATCTCATCCAGAACGATTTGAATGCCCAGTGGCAGGATGACAATAACAGTTTGAGCGGCTCATCCAACGATGGCAGCCAAATCGACCTTGACCTTCGAGCATACCCTGGTTATGACGGCCAAGAAACAAACACGACCGGCTACAACGAGATTCAGGTACTAGAATACTGGGAAATGGACGGTTTTGGAATAGGAGAACTTGAACTTGAGATCACTGTTGAAACATCCCCTCCTCCAGGAGGACTTTTTAGTGATAACGAAGAGGAAGTCAACATCACTATAGAAATCGTAACCTTCAAAGCAATCGCACAACAGTAATCCCTCATTACTTGAGGAATTCAATGAAGAAATTCTTCTTCATTCTTCTTCATTGGCACTCTCAAGCATGAGTGTAGAAGGAATACGAGCTGCACTTGGTTCTCCTTCTAATCGGCCATTTAGTTCGATATCGACAGAAGTGGCATCGCCACTTAATTCAGCCATAATGAATGTACGATTACCCTCAACCATGGTATCAAGGAACACTTCTTCACCACGATGTAAGAATCGTGGCTCTACATGCTCAACCTTCCATCCTTGTCCTACTGGTGCATCGAATCGCAGGGCAGCCAAATCCCAATTTCCTTCAACGATATGAATGCCAACCATGAGTGGAATCGCACCTTCATTTTCAGCCATACGGCGATCTAATTTCCATACCGCTAGAGCAATGTTTTCTGTCCGATATTCGAGGTCGGTTTTGCCCCAAGCCTTGTTTGCCTCTTCCCAATTCAGCAGTGTGATAGCTTGAATCGCATTTGCCAAACTTTTTCGGGACTGTTGGGGTGTGAATACGCCAGAATCCATTTGGCTTTTGAACCAAGCCAATTGTTCAGATTTGAGAAGTAGGTGCTGAGCAGTTCTTTTTGTTCTATATTGCTGAATCATCACATAAGCAATAGGAATGAGGAATAGCGCACCAAGGAAGAATCGAGCACGAGTGCCCCATTTCTCAGCATTTTCATCAGGCGGGAAATATGGTTCAATTCCTTCATCAATTAGTGTGTATCCTGAAGATAAAAAGTAGGAGATGCTTGGTACATCTTCGCCCCAAGAATGCTGAGTGTGGTTGTCAGAATCAAGAAGTGAAACACGGAAAAAATGAGTTCCCCGACTTACTTCAAATGCCAGTTGAATTTTCCCATTTGAAAATGTTGCAGTTTTTGTTTCAAGGACGCCCCAACTCTCTTGATCGATACTCCAAAGTTCAAGTTGAAGCGATTCAATGCTACTTCCTTCTACCAATATTTGTACAAGATGCTTTGATTCATTCCATCCTTCTAACTCAAGGCGATAGACATCTGCAGTATCATGTATGGAAAGGGTCAATTCGCCTTGAATTTGGGGTGATTGCACAGGCATGAGGGGCCATGATGAATTATCACTCAAGATAGTCGATGGCCGATTCGATGGGGCCTCTTCACCAGAGTTGATATCCGAAATATCTGAAACTACAATATCAATCCAATGAACTGGAGAATCCACATGGAGTCGAACAGCACTGATGTTTGGATAGGGGTAGAAAACAGTGGTTTGCTCTGCATTCATGTTTTGGCTTTGTCCGTAAATCCATGTCCCGCTTACCAATTGTTCGATGCGAAGTGTGGGTGAGGTGTGAAGCGGTTCAAGAGTAAATTTCTGCGTATCGTTAATTTCGATAGTCATTGATGTTGAGAAGTGTCCAATGATTTTGAGATTTTCGTGGTTTTCAATGAGGGTATTTGACACATTATTTTTGTAAATCATACTCTTAAGGACCCATGCAGTATCCACTCCTTCACTTTCCACTTTAATCAGAATCCTGCCATCTTGTGAAAAATGCCACAGTGTAGATTCGCCAGCGATATTTGCTACGAGTCCAAGTGGTTGCTCAATCGTTTGGTTGTGAAGGTTTTCAGAAGTGGCATTTTGGAAATAGACGGATAACGAAATTTCGTCAGTAGTGTGCACAAATTGTAGTTCTACAGTATCCCCAGCCGTTACTTTAAGAGGAATATATTCAGGCGTTGACTGTTCTAGTATACCACTAATGAAATCACTTGAATTATACTCTCCATTTGGGATGCCATTTAGGTGGCCCAGTTCAGGATTAATACACAACGAGACTTGATTACAATAATCGCTCTCTTCAAGTGTTATGCTTTCTGAAGGGGATGGGCGAAGATGACTATAATTTTCACGAATGTTTTCAACAAGTGAGAATGAGACATATTCTTGGATAGACGATGCTATCGAGAGCTGCGCAGAGCCATTGTTCACTGCCTGTAGTGTGATTTCCGATGAGGTAGTGCTCGTGCTGCCATCAAGAGTTAGTTGTGCCTCGCATTGACTGCAGTCAAGTGTAAGGCTAAGCCATTCCCCTTCTTCCATCATCCATTCACGCGTATAATTCTCTGAAGGTTCTGCTTGAAACCCTGAAACACGCCCGTCGATAAGGTCGACGGTCGACGGTGAAACATCTGCAGAAGTGATAGTGAGGGGACTCAACATAATGGATACAAAAAGCAATGTCATTGCAAGGCTGGAGAAGAAGGTGAATCCAAATCTTCGCCCGTCCATGACATTGCCTACAAAGTATTTGCTTTGAACTTAGGCCTTGCATGGTGTCCAATGCTTGAAGAAGCAATGGCTTTTGGCCTGTCCATGGAGGCAGGGCTGGGTCGAACCGTTTCGGCACGTTATCGTTTTGCTCGACTTTGGGCACTTGGAGATAGGAAAAACCCAGTAGCCTCAACTCCGGCACTCGTTTTACTCGATGGCGACGAGGATATTGATGCAAACCTCGCTCCTTTTCGCTCAACCACAAATGACCAAATTCCAGCTACAATGACGTTTGAATCGCGATTACCACTTTCGCCACCCGATTTTCTCGAACCCTCACCGAAATGGAGTGTTTCAATTGGCCATGTCCTTCCTCCCTCTTTGGATGAAGCAGATGCTGGTGAGCCTGCTGGAACTGCTCAAATCTTACCAGTTTCTTGGCAACGATTGAACCACGATGCAACCTTGACCGATACGACGCTGAATCCGGATGTCGTTGTTCTTGTCGATGCAATTCAACTCGCAGCACAACCTGGACGGTTGGTCGAAGCGATTACGACCCTCAAACGACGATTCCCAGGTTCACTTCTCTGGACTCCAGGCCTTGGCGGCCCTGATAACCTTGCAGTTTTGACATGGTTTGGCGTCGATTTATTTGATTTGGCACGTTCACGACAAGCAGCAGCAGCAGGCGTTCTTCTCACTGAACAAGGACCGCGACACATTGTTGAATCAATGAACGAAACCGCAGATATGAATGCTCAGATTTACCACTGGAAAAATGCCATTGCCGCAGTTCGTGGAGCAATGGTATCAGACCAAATGCGTTCTCTTGCTGACCGTCAATCACTCACAAGTCCTCGCCTAGTCGAACACCTTCGACGTCATGATATCCTATGCCAAAATATACCTGGGCTTCTTTCTTCACATGTTTCAGCAGATTTCACATTCCCTTGCCATTCTGTATCAATTCAATCTGACCCAATTATAACCGATTGGGAATCGTTCATCACCACTGAATATCAAGCCCCAAATGGTCTGGATAATATTCTCATACTCCTTCCGTGCTCTGCTCGTAAACCATACCGCCTTTCGAAGTCACATGGGCGCTTTATTCGGGCCATTGGGACCAGTGCTTGCCACGAAGTAATGGTTACTTCCCCACTTGGTTTAGTCCCTCGCGACTTAGAAGAGGCTTGGCCGGCAGGTCACTATGATGTTCCAGTAACAGGTGATTGGACCGGAGATGAACTGTCACGTATTCAACGCATGTTCAAATCACTAGTTAACCGGCATAACTACAAGCGAATTATCAACCACTCAGGTATTGATATCTCACATCAATCAATTGAAATCATCGATACACGCCAAGGTGATTCTGCTGGTTCTCATGATTCGCTTGAACGATTGACAGAGGCAGTGCGCAGTGCAGTTGATGCGTTCAGTGCACGCGGTCGAAAAACTGAGAAAATCCTTCTCGACAACTTTGCCAGTATTGCGCGTAAACAAATGAAGAGTGATGCGTGGATTAAAGACCTGAAAGTTCGAGGAAAACCTCCACGTTATCGTTTGGAAAGTGGTCAAACACAGATGGCACTTTGGTCGATAGAGCGAAGTGGATTTTCTCTTCCAAAGGCAGTGATTCCAACACTCGCAGAACTCAACGCTCTCCCTGAAGTTCATCTTCATTCTGATGTCGTTTGGAAGGGAGACATATTTGGAGCCTTGATAGAATCATTTGACTCTACTATTCGTGCAGGCTCAGATTTGCTAGTCTATCAAGGTGGTACTGTCATTGGACTTGCCCGTGCAAATGCTCCCGGTTGGGAATGGCCAACTACTCCCGGCCGGTTGGCAAAATCACATCAACGCTTGTAGATTTAATTACTCATTGGCTTGCTATCTACCGAAAATATGATTCCGAAAGCGCTTGAATGAAGCGGAGCGGTTAAGAAGGGGTGACAAGTCGCCGTTTTCCTTGGAGTTGTCCTTATGGCACGTATGTATAAGTCACGCAAAGGAAAGAGTGGGTCAAGTAAGCCCTATGTCGATGAAGCACCAGAGTGGTCAAACACAGATGTTGCTGCAGTCACTCAACTCATAATCGACCTTGGAAAGGAAGGACATTCCTCTGCAGTAATTGGTACTATTCTTCGAGATCAACATGCCGTTCCAAATGTTCGACTTGTTATCGGCAAGCGTATTGCAAGTGTTTTGTCAGAGAACGATATTGGTGGAACCTATCCTGAAGATATGATGAACCTAATGCGTCAAGCTGTTGGAATCATCAACCACCTTGGAAGTGGAAATCACAAGGACCTTCACAACAAGCGTTCTCTTGAAATCACGGAAGCAAAAATCCGTCGCCTTTCTAATTATTACAAAGCAGAGGGCCGTTTGCCATCTGAATGGCGATACAAGCGCGACGAACTCCGCCTCATGGTAGAGTAAGTTCACTTCCATTCAACGCCCCACGCCATGTGGTGACTTCATCAATGGTAACCTTCTCGATTCAATCGGTGGGACAATGAACGACATACTTCTCACTGCATCTTTCTCTGATGTGAAAGATAGAATACAGAACCTTTCAAAGCAAATCAAAGATGCTTCTATGGTTCATATCCATGCCCCCGCAGATTTATCTGGACTTCTTGCTCTCTCGATGTTAGAATCCGCCTTCCTTGATACCGGAGTCAAGTATCGCCGGCGATTTTTGACCTCGCATAAATCAATACCGCGTGATGAAAGGGCACGTCCAGAAAATGACCAAGAGGGATTACTTGTATTCATCGCTCCTTTTGAGGATACATGGAATTTGAAAGAACTTCCTGAAACAGAATACATTCACATTACGCCGCTTTCGGTTGTTGTCCGATTGGGTGCTAATCAATCAGAACGTCGCGGAGCACTGGATGTTGTCGCACAATGTGCAGCATTGGCAGCAGAATTAATTCCAAACGGTCAAAAGGTACGCTTATTGCGTCCCTTTGCTGGTACAGGACTATGGCTACGCGATGCCTTGGATACAACCTTTGACCCCATTCACACATCTATTCGTGACCATTTACGTGACGAGGGTTCGTTTCGAATGGTCCCGCTTCCAGAAGTCCCATCACCTGCTCCAGGTATGATCCCTGGTCTTTCTGAGAGAATGCTAACTAGATTGCAAAAGGGGTGGGGGAAAATGGATATCACTTCCCGTTCATCGGCTTTGAGTGAATTGATTCTTCCAACCCTGGCAAATTCTGCCCTTTCTACACCACGCCTAGAAGAACTTGTTTGGCATCGTTTGATGATTGGAACTTCAGATGTCGATGTTATGAGTCAAGTTCATTTGGCTGAAAAAGCATGGCCTAGCGATGCTGATAAAGCAAAAATACATGCTTCAAAATTGGCAGATACCTTTCTGAAAACCGGTCATCTCTTCCAATCTGGGCAATCGACGGGTTGAAACCTCATAACGCTCTGGGATTGCCATGGCCATTGAACGTTTGCTCACCGGTAGTATTCGAGACCAAGTCCAAGATTTGATGTCAACTGAAGATTTAGTTATCGAAGCATTTCGAGATTTAGTCAAGGATGAACTAAAAATTCACATCCGTAGTAAAGTCGATGAGGACCCTGAACTCAAGGCAGAGATTAAGGAAGCAGTTGCTTATTATTTCCATACCAAGGCACGAACAATCTATGCAGAATTAAAGGCAACTCGAGCAGCCACTCGCCTTGGACTACGTCTATTACCTGATGATTTACAAGGTGAAGTTGGTGAAGCCGTTGTTTCTCTTTTCGAAAAAGAATTGGGTGCACTACTTGAGAAGGCAATTTGAACCTCAAAGTGGACGCCAAAGCGTTTCTATTATGTGCCATGCGCGCTGGGTTCACATAGAGGAGAAGTTATGACTGCACGACCAATTATGTTCGTTCTGATATTCATTGCTTCAATGATGACACCTTTTGTCGATACCTTTGTGGGTAATGTAATTGCTGAAGATACTGTTGTATGTTGCGATTCTGCGGAAGTGAATTTACATTTATTGGGCTCTGCTTCTGCGGGTACAATGTCGCCTTTTTCTCAAGATTTGGCTGACACAACAACAACTGCAACAATTGCGAATGCAATTACTTCGGAAGAAACTGTTGGTAAATGGGTATTGCCGAATGTTTGGCCGGGCACAATTCCTGCTGAGAGTTGGAAAGTTTCCATACAATATGAATTGAGTGATGCAGCGAGTGCTCAAGTCAATGCAACAGCTAGTTTGAAAATTGGAAGTCAAACATTCAGTACTTCAACAAGTCCTGGGAGTTCTTTCCTAGCCCAAGGAACTGGAACCCTCACCTTTGACATAGATGTAGATGCAACCTCTATTTCCAATAATGGGGTCATTGAACTCACTCTAACTGCTCGCTCAGTAGTTTTTTCATTACCTACGGGTGATGCGATGCTTGAATTCATGTGGGGTTCTGAAGAAAGTGACTCGACTATCGAGGCTGAAATCCCGCTGTTTGACCTTACCCTACTTGAACCAGAAGTCGAAGGTTCTGAAGTATACTTCTCAGTAGTTATCGATTCAAACTGGGGAATGGATATTCTTTCAAAGACAGAATCTATTGAAATGCTAGTAGGAAATACAATAATTACTGGTGACCCAATTGAAACTGCACTTGGTGACGGTGTACGTGTTACTTGGACTTGGGAAGGGGCGGCTGGTGGAATTGAAACTGTGACGGTTGAAACACGACTCACCATCGAAATAGGCAGTGCATCATTATCTGGTTCTGCTTCTTTTGAAATTGAAACATTCGACTCTACTGGTGGGACAGGAACCTACTACCCACCTGAGGAACCTCTCAAGACCACTGGAGCAGGAAGTCCATTATCAATAACAGGAACCTTTTCACTTCAATCCTCAGAATCCGGTCTTCAACTTGAACGCGAAACCAGAGTTGAGATTGGCGGAGAAATGGCCTTTTGGATGCGTTGGGGCATGGACCATCTAGGGGATGAAGTAACACCTCTTACACCTGTATTGAAAAGTTTTGATGCTGGAAGCGTAAGTGATGAAGAACGTGTAAGTCGTTCAATCGAAGATATTGAAGTTAACGAATTTGAGCGTCAGATGTCAAGTTCAGGTTTGGGGACATATTACCTTGGTGTGGGGCTTGGTTTTGAAGTGGCAGATTTACTTGGTGAGCAAATAGACAAATTTGACACCATCTCGATTGTTGTGGACTTGAACGGTGAGCCAAATGTTGTGAACCACCCAATAGCGTTGATCATTTCCACGACTAAAATCATCGACAATGGTGAGCGTAGAGCACTCCTTGAAGATTTCATTACACCGCAACCTTCGCCATTATGGAGTGAATATTCTCTTTTGCTGAGTGGTAAAACCTCGGCGATGACATCTTTTGCAGGGGCGACAATGGAACCGTCTGAATCCGTAACAATGAGCCATTCCCGCTTACCTTGGGGCGAAACACTTGAAGTGAAAGGTGATAGCATCGGTCAAGATGACAACTTCAAATTCACAGCAACTCCAACCAAGGATCCAATTCACAGCCCACTCCCACTTCTTCTCTTGGTTCTATTTGGCCTCGGATTTGGTTTTATGATGGCATTGAAACTAACGAAAAATCGACAAAGAAAGATTTTGTATGTTGAAATTGTATTGGTGCCTCTGGTTGCATTTATTCATTTCTTCGGCTACCAACCACCTTTCGTAGGGGGGGCAGTTGCCACAGTAGTTGTGTTATGGTGGGTTACCGCAGTTACAAGTCCTCGTTCGAGGGCCGAATTAGTTCAAGAAGCGATAGCGTTGACGACTCCCGTGATACCATGTCCCTCCTGTTCTACTCCCAATCCAGTAACGAGTCAAGAGCGACCTTTGCGATTCGCATGTGTCGGTTGTGAACGGGTAATCAAAATAATAGCCTAATCAAAGATTGAGGTCATTGAGAGAACTGACCAGATTTGTGGCCTCTTGGTAGTCTGTTGGGGAGAAGTATCCTGCGAATTCTCCATCTTCATGAATCGCTACAACGGCTTGTGGAGCCCTTTTTCTAATATCTGCAAGAACTGATTTGAGAGTTTGGCTAAGTTGAACTTCGAGAAAATCCATTTCCATCCACTCGGAACATTTCGTCTCATTCGCATCAACATTATCTGCAAAGGCTTTGAGGAATTGTCGCTGTCCAATAACACCCTTTGTTTTTGAATCATCATCGAGGACAACAAGGATTCCACCCGATATTGTCAACAATCTTCGTGAAGCTTCAGCCATCGAATCATCGATGCCGATGGTCATGTGTTCATCATCAAGTTTCAAATCTGCTACTGTCTTAGACATATTCGCCACGGCTCACGGTTTGAGTTTCGTCATATCATCCTTCCCTTGAATGTAAACTCAAGAATGGGTGAAAATAAGGGTTGAATTGTCAATTATTCGAGCATATCCAATGCGTTCAAGTTGAACCATCGTCCCCGCTGGATATGTGTGGGATTCAATCAATCCTTCCAATCTCCTAACTTCGCCATCTTCGGCTACAATTAATGTGGCAGGAATGACACTTGTATCTGGGAGCCAATGTATGATTGGCCGTCGATCATTCCGCTCAATCGAACCAATTTTTGCACTTCCTCCAACATTTTCTATGTTCGTAAAACCTTTCAGTCGCACTTCGGTTTTGACTGAATCTTCGTGTTCAACCCAAATGTCTTTGCTTGTAACATCGAAAGTTCTCATCCCTCGGCTGGGATGGTTTGGATGAACTTCAACACTAACACTAGCGGGATGCTCACCTTTAAGGTGCAATTTTTCCGGATGACGTATGAAAGAAAGGCGAGGAGCATCATCGTCAATACATTTCGTATTATGTGAATACAGAGTTGAAAGTGGAACAGAAATATCCTTTTGAGTCACACCTAATTCTACCCAAAAATCGCGCAAGGCTTTTGCAGTTATCCCTCGGTTTCGCAGAGCAGTCAATGTAGGTAGTCTTGGGTCATCCCATCCAGTAAACAATCCATCCTCGATGTCCCTTCGCATTTGCGAGGTTGAAAACCCGCCCCACTCGTGGACTTTGACTCGGCCCCAATACAGAGTTTCTGGATAATCCCATCCAAAATGCTGGTAGAGCAATGTTTGCTTTCGGGTCGAATCCATTAGGTCCTTCCCTCGAATTATGTGGGTTACTCCCTGAATGTAATCTTCAACGGCACTTTGGAAATCAAGGAGTGGCCAAACACGATATTTGGAACCAATAGACTTACGCGGATGAGGATGCTCTTCAGTATTTTGAATTCTCAAAGCAGGCCAATCACGGAGTGCAGGATTTTTCAAATCCATTGCCGTTTTCACTCGAACTACTGCATCACCAGGAACGAAAGTGCCATTCGTCATTTTTGTCCAAAGTTCTAGATTTAACTCAATATCATTCACTCGACAAGGACATTCGGATTTACTGACTCGATATTCCTTGAATGATTCACCACTACATTGGCATACATAGCCAAAGCCTCTTTCCAACATCGAAACTGCATGCTCGTAGTAGTGTGGCATTTGCTCACTTGCAATGACAATTCGGTGAGGTTTGAATCCAAGTAGCCATTCAGCCTCTTCAGGAATTTGGTTATAGGCTTCAGGGAGTGGGGGTTTGACAACAGTATCTGTGTCATCGAAACGAAGAATCAATTCTCCATCCCACTCCTTCGCATAATATCCATTGATTACAATGCCTCGGGCATGGCCAAATGAAAGTGGACCATTTGGATTAGGGGCAAAGCGGAGTACAACTTTTCCTTTGACAGCGTTCTTGAGTTCAGGGAGGCCTTGCCGACGTTCCTTCTTTTCCCTCTTTTCTAAGAGATGTGGGGCTTCCGCTTCCAAAATTGCTTGCAGTGCAGCAACCCCTTGGTCTGCTGCCATTTGATTTGCCTCAGTTACCGCCTTGACGATAAGGGGGGATATGATTTTTCCATGCTCTCGCAAGTCACTTCTACTCCCCATGAGCCTTCCAATGACGGAACCTGGGGCAGCCTTTCCCTCGTATTCAATTGCATTTTGTAAAGCAAGGTGCCTAAAGGAGGCGAGCGTTTCTTCATCGGGTGTCCAAGTCATCGGGCTCAACCTTTCCTACAGCCTTTGCTTCATCAACTGCTCGCTTGCTGAAGGTAATTATTGCTAAAAAAGTGTTTTTTGATTATCCTCGGCAAAAGGTCGTTTGGGAGGTTCAACTCCATACATTTCCATCCAAGCACGGGACACAGTTTTCCACGACCAACGTAGAGCCGGATGTGGTGTTGAATCGAGTAGAAGCTTAGCCAAAGCCGCTTTTGTGTTCGGATCGCTCGGATAACCCGAACCCAATGGATACCCAATTTCTTCGGCTAATCGTTGAATTTGTAAATCCCGTTGAACTTTTGCCAAAATACTTGCCATCCCAACGATTGGATATGTAGAATCGGCTTTGTGCTCAGAATGAATAGATGAATCAACCCAAGGCCACATGGGCATTCTTGCCGCGATTCGGTCGGTGAATCGTTGCTCATTCACATCACATGCATCGTTCAATACCGTAAGTGGTTGCTTTACTTGCTGTCGAATTTCAATCAATGCCTCAGAAAAAAGTTCAACCTCAAGTAAATTCAATCCTGTTGTTTGAACTCCATGGTCAACACGTTCAGGCTTACACACAATCAATGAGAATTTCCATCCCCGTTCTTTGACTTGCATGTGAAACCACTCAACCAATTCCACTCGTTTCTTATGAGTCAAATCTTTGGAATCCTTAACGCCATGTTCAATCAACATTTCAAGGTCGGCAGAGGGTATTGCTACAGCACCTACAACAAGTGGGCCTAGAACAGGTCCTCTTCCCGCTTCATCGATTCCCACATGCCACATGCCTTCACCTAAATGTCGAGCTCATCCACATCCTCGTCGCTTGGGAGTGGGACAGATTGCGATTCAACAGATTTCTTTTCACTAATATCGGGAGCAGATGTTTTGAGTGCTTCATTGTCTGCGTGAGGCATTGAAATATTACCAGATTGAATCTCTTGGAGCAATGAATCTGCCGAATCACGCAAATCATTCGAACTATGAAAATCTAATACGGTGTTTGCTGCCTGAGTTAATGCAGGATTAACAGGTTCATTGGTTGGCTTGTATGTACCTGCTCGGTTCTGAAAAGCCTCTTGGAAA
>Ga0206679_10003582_pt1 | contig 11866 bp, 9 predicted proteins | sample M110012015metaG_FD_155464 | JGI IMG/M metagenome (GOLD analysis project Ga0206679, IMG submission 155464) | Ammonia-oxidizing marine archaeal communities from Monterey Bay, California, United States - M1 100m 12015 | ecosystem: Environmental > Aquatic > Marine > Intertidal zone | place: USA... | reverse complement strand
TTCAATACATGCCTGGTCTTCAGAAATAGAAATTGGTCCTAGTAATGTGCTACAATCATTGTCGTCAGTTACAAGAACATTATAATCTCCAGGTTGAGCATAGATTAAAGGGTTATCGACTGAGCCGTCAGACCAGCTGTATGAATAGGATCCAGAACCATTCATGTTGTGCACATGTATCAATGTACCCCCGTCAGAACAGGTTTCAGTCTCTATAGTATAGTGAAGATTTAAAGGACTACTAGTTACTGTTAAGGTTACAGAGTCAGACACAGTACAGCCACCATAAGAATATGTATAGGTAATCATGTGAGTCCCAGTATCAGCAACGAATGGATCAAAAATATCATTAGTTACTCCAGTTCCAGAATAAACACCCCCTGAAGGAATTCCGCCAGTAAGTGTAAATGCAGGGACATCTACCCCACAAACATCATCAAACGAAAGCAGGTTAGTTTCTAGGTCATATACATCTATGGTAATTCCTATGCATTCACTTGGATCACAAATTCCACTTTCTGCCCTCACGTAATAATTAGTGGTTGTACTTGGTGACACTGTAATTAAAGTATCACCTAAATTAATGTCATTGTAAGTTGTGTCAATAGGAGTGCCAGCTCCACAAGCACCTTCGTACCAGACCCACATTCTGCCAGGTATTAATACATTGGATAAAGAATCTAACCATATATTAGTAGACGCACCATTACATATCTGTATTGCAGAAGTATTTATAGATACAGGAGCAGGATTACTTTCTAATACAACAATATTTTCAGTTGCACTTTCACTACAGCCATTTCCATCTGTATAAGAATAGGTAATAGCATGAGTACCTGTTCCGGATGCTGCAGGATCGAATATTCCTGAGACAACACCTGTTCCTGAATAGGTTCCACCTGTAGGAAATCCTCCAGTTAGCACAAAGCTTCCCACGTTTCCGATACAAACAGTATCATATGGTGTTAGGTAAACATTTAGGTTAAAGACATTGATAAAAACAGTGGCACATTGCGTATTTCCACACGATCCACCTGTAGCTCGAACATAGTACATTGTAGATGTAGTAGGGCTTACATTGATTGAAGTACCAGATCCTATTACCGACCCTCCACAGCTTCCTTCATACCATGACCATTGAGCACTTAGGCCTAATGATCCACCATTTACAGTAAGCGTAGAGGTCCCTCCACTACAAAAATTATTATTACTTGCAGTAATAGAGGTTGGTGATGTAGATCCATCTAATACATTTACAACAACTGTGTCACAAGAAGAAACACCACATGTACCTACACTTTGTACGTAATAAGTGGTGGTGTCTGTTGGGTTCACAATAATGCTATCTCCTACACCAATAGGCACAGCTCCGCATGCACCTGTAAACCATGTAATGCTATATCCTGAAGGTAGTGCAGAAGAGTAATAAGCATTTAGCTGAACAGGGTCTTCGGGACAAACGGTATAAATATCAGCTAAGGCAGAATCAATGGAAATTGGTCCAGGAACGACTGTTACTGAAACCGTATCACAATTAGTAATCCCACAATTACCTTCTGCTCTAACATAGTAGTCGGTTGTAACGGATGGATTTAAGACTATGATTGGTCCAGAACCAACATTTGTTCCTCCACAACTACCAGTGTACCATTCCCAGGTGGCACCGGTACCTAAAGAACCACCACTAACAGAAAGTGTTACAGGGTCACCCGAACAAATAGAATTATTTGAAGCGGAAGATCCAGAAGGATCAGTAGATGGTGTCTCTAATGTAATAGTAGTTGATGCACAATTAGTGGTATTACAATTTCCAGTTGCAAGTGCATAAAATGTTTCAGTGGCAGTGACATTAATACCATTAAAAACGCCAGAAGCTGAGCTGCCTAATAAGGTGCCTCCACATGATCCTGAATACAATTCCCAGGTTGCTCCTGTACCTAATGAACCACCTCCTACTGTAAAGTCAATTGTGCCCGCTGCACATAGGGTAGAAAATGAAGGAGTTAGTGAAGAGGGGTCAGTAGATAGTGATTCAACAATAATGTCAACTTGCGTTCTTGGCCCTTCACAGGTCCCAATTGTCCCCGCAACATAATAACTAGTATTTGAAGTTACATTGGCTACATTTAAAGTAGCTCCTGTAGAAATTGGAATGCCGCCAGAAGGAACATTGTACCAGTTAAAATTAGTCGCACTTGCTTCTGAAGCTGTAAGTGAAATAGCATCTCCAGAACATATAGTGGTTGTTCCAGAAACAGAAGGTGCATTAACTACATTTGCAACTGTCCAAAAAACACCTATTTCTACTTCAAATCCATTGGATAAAATAAAGTTATAATTATTTTGGTTTCCTGCTGGGTCTAGTTGATAGTTTATATTAAAAGTTTGTATTCCAGAATGGTCAGCATCATTGTTTACACAGCCAATGTCATAAGTTGAGTTTGACCCACAACCATCATCTTCCCATGCTTCAATTTCTATGGTTAACATGTCGGAGCAGATCCCAAAATAAGTGTCAATCACATCACTTCTAGATCTAGAAGCGCAATTCTGATCATCATATTCAATAAATGTGACACCGCTAAATGGGCCTCCAAAATATTGAGAACGAATTCTCCAGCTAGGGTCGGGCTCTGAGCTAGCAATACCACAATTAAAGAATCCACCATCATTACAATTACATTCATGATCGTCCTCAACCCTTTGAACAGTAACAGTTACATCAGCAAACTGTGTTTGAGTGATTGACATGTTAGTGATAAAGAATATTGACAGAAATGCGAGTAAGATTTTTTTCATAAACCGGAATTTTATTTCATTATAGGACGTAATTTCACGACCAAAAGGCAATTTATTTTTTTAAAAACTGAAATTAAAAATATTAGTTACGATAAAAATACAAAAAGGTTTAGGATAATTCAGGTATAAAAAAATAATTTAGACGAATGAGTTGCCTTAATTCAAGACAACACACTAATTGGATTCATTAATGCTCTTTCCATCTTTTTGTTTCAACTTGTTCTTTTACAAGCTCTAAAGAATCAATAATAATCTCTTTAGTTGCATTTTGAAAAGTTTCATCCTCCTCTTTTTTAGTGACCACTTCAAGCCCCATATTCATTACTTCATGCAATACTTCTCTGTTTTCTTTTGCTGAAAGATCCCGGATCATTTTTTCAATAACGTAAAAAGAAACATCTGAGATGCTAGAGCTTACTGCAGCAGTTACTTTTGGCCCTACAATTGGCACACTGTTTAATTTTCCAATGTCTTTATTGTTGACCAAGGCTTCTTCTACAGCCAGCTGAATGTATTGCTGTAATCTTTCGCTGTTCCTTGTGAAATAAAGCTGAGTAGCATCCTCAATCCTTAGCGCCATCCATTCTACTATTATTTCTTGCTTGGGTTTTATTACTTTTTCTACCAATTCATCTGTAATTGGACTTCCCTCAGCTATTTCTGTTTGCATGCCTTTAATCACATTTACCACCACTCTATCAGAAACTTCTTCTACTAGAATACTATAATAACGATTCAATAATTTGTACCACCATGTAATACGGATATTAATAATTTGTTTTTTATGTAATCTAATAACTATAGAAACGATCCTTAGCAACCTAAGTACCCTAAAACCACCAACAGGAATACACCCTAACACATCATACCAATGAATAAATGGATAAGCAATCCAATTGCTATAATCTTTTTTAACTATCGATACAATCCACCTGGTTAAGATTTCAATAATGAAAATGGTGACAAAAATAGAGTCGTATAATAAAAAATCAGGATGTATAATATCTCTGTAATAAATAAAAAAACTTTCTGAAACCTGGCCAATAAGATCCTGAAAGATCCTGGCTTCAAAAAAGAAGTCAAAAGTCATCCATAATAGGTTGATGGAAATAAGACTTAGCATGATCATGTCTATGATAAGCAAGGGAATGGATTGACCTTTTTTAAGGTTTTTAAAATTAATTTTCATTGTATATAAATAGGTGATTGCAAGTACTAAAAAAGTCAATATATACTTTTTTATGGTTGCTTTCGTTTTTTATAGAAATTAATTAGCGGTTAGGGTTATGGCAAAGAAATACATTTGGTATTTATTGGTAGTTGCCTTTTTTGGTAGCTGCCATGTAGATAGATATGTCATCTATAATTTCGCCAATATCAATGGTTGTAAAAAATTTCAAAACAGAGGGCTGAATCGCTCCCTTTAAATCATGGCTGAGCGCTAAGCTCAATAGCAATATTTACTTTTGAAGAAGGCCCAGATTCTTTTTCTTCTGGAGGTGAATTTTCAACTTTCACTAAGCTAGGCAATTCAAAAGGGAGTAGGTCTAGCTCAAATTCACCACTTATACTAAATGAATTTTCATTCATTGACATAGTTAATGGGAAAGAGATCTCTTTTGTAATTCCAATGACAGTTAAAGCACCAGTTACTGTTCCATTTTCATGACTTTTCAGCTGAAAAGTAGCATTTGGAAAAACCGTAACGTTAAAGAAATCATCATTCTTAAGGTGATCGTCCAGTCTTTGATTTCCTTTTTGCAAGGTGGTTAGGTCTAAAATAATTTCACCAGCTGCTAGCTCACCATTAACTACTTCAGCGGATCCTGAGCTAATTTCTACAGTTCCAATATGCACAAAGTCTTCATCATCGTTGTGCTTGGCTTTCCATACAATAGTGTCACCCGGATTAAATTGGTAGGTGGCATTCAAATCAGAATTTGAGGTATTGTCAGCTGTTTCAGCATTTGAATTGTCTCCCTCGTTTTGAGCAGGGGTTTCCTTTTTATTTTCGTCACCTTCTTTTGTCTCATTACTACAAGAAGAAAAGAGTAGGGGAGATATAAAAAATAGATTTAAAATTAAATAGCGCATTTTCATTGTTTGATTTTTATGTTTTTAATACTATCAAATATATTTTAAAATCCTATTTACACACTCAATCGTTAACATAAATTATCAAATAGGTGGTTCTTCGTATGCTTCAACTTATTAATTTAGCCACAAATGGCAAAAAGAAAATTTTCAAGCAATAGGGTAACGGAGGTTTCAACAGTGTTTGGTATTACACTTTTATTGGTCCTGTTGGGGGTTTTTGCTTATTTTATGATTACGGCTCATGAGAAATCAAAAGAGATCAAGGAGCAGCTGAGTGTAGATATTCTTTTTCAGGACGAGGCAAGTGAAGCAGATGTGTTACAAATGGAAAAAGAGCTGGCGTCTAGACCTTATGTAAAACAGGCACAGTACATCTCCAAAGATTCTGCTAAATCGTTGTTGTTACAACATGTAGGTGATGATGCTTTTGATATTTTGGATGGAGCGAACCCGATTCCGTCTTCCATTAATGTGAACTTAAGTGCTGAATATGTAAATCCAGACAGTGCAGCTGCTTTTTCTGAACAGATCATGAAAGAAAAAGAGCACTTAGTTTCCGAAGTGTCTTATAGTGAAGCTCAGTTTTTAGAGGTGGGCTCGGTATTCAAGAACTTTGAGATGATCTTGATGGTAATAGCTGGTATTCTTCTTATAATATCTATTATCCTTATTAATATTACCATACGACTGGCTGTGTATTCAAAAAGATTCATTATCCGAACCATGCAATTGGTTGGGGCGAGCTCCTCTTTTATAAGACGACCCTTTTTAATAAGGGCATTTTTCCATGGATTTGTTTCGGGGATGTTGGCCATTATTATATTAATAGGATTATGGCATTTGTTTTCTAATTTCAATCCGGACCAGGTATCAAAAATGAGTATCAATGAACAAGAGCTTAACGCACAGCTACAATTATTTGGATTATTATTTTCCGGGGTACTAGGAACAGGAATAATTATCAGTATCTTTTCTACCTATTTTGCTTTGAATAAGTATATTTGGATCAATTCAGAAAAACTCTATTAAATTTGCAGCTATGAAAACCAATCTACCAGAAAAAACTGAGCAGAAAACTAAAATTACTTTAGGGAAGGAGAATTATAAATTTATAATTCTAGGATGTGTTATCGTTGTATTAGGGTTTATTCTAATGTCTGGGGGAGGAACAGATAATCCCAACGAATTTAATGAGGAAGAATTGTTCAGCTTTAGGAGAATTACTTTGGCTCCTTTTTTTGTAATCCTTGGTTATGTGATAGTGCTTTATGGAGTCATGAAAAGACCTAAAGTTAATAGAGAAGCTGTAGAACAAGTTAACGAATAAAATTTCTATTTTTTGGAATGGTTTGAATCTTTGATCCTGGGTATAATTCAGGGGTTAACTGAATTTTTGCCTGTTAGTAGCAGTGGGCATTTAGAGCTGGCAAAAGCCATACATGGCTCTGGAATGGATGCCGATGAAAGCATGATGATGACTGTGCTTCTTCACTTTGCTACCGCATTGAGTACTGTAGTTATTTTTTACAAAGACATTAAAAAAATCGTTGCTGGGTTGTTTCAATTTACTTGGAACGAAGAATTTCAATTTTCTTTAAAGATCATTATTTCCATGATTCCTGCTGCAATAGCAGGTGTATTTTTCGATGACTTAATAGAATCGTTTTTCAATGGACAGGTGCTGTTTGTGGGTTGCATGCTAATTGTTACGGGGCTCATTCTTTTTTTAGCAGACAAGGCCAAGAACACTAGTAAGTCGGTAAGCTATTCGCATGCCATTGTAATTGGTATTTCCCAAGCAATTGCCATTTTACCCGGCATCTCTCGATCTGGTGCTACCATTGCCACCTCAGTTTTACTGGGTGTAGATCGCGCCAAGGCAGCCAGGTTTTCTTTTTTAATGGTGGTTCCATTGATCTTTGGAAAAATAGCCAAGGACTTATTAAGTAGTGACTTTTCTACTACAGGGATAGAATTCAGCTCAATAGCAATAGGCTTTTTAGCTGCTTTTATTACTGGATTATTTGCTTGTCAATTAATGATCAAGCTAGTTAAGAGGAGTAAGCTCGTTTATTTTTCGGTTTATTGTGTCATCATAGGGATTATAGGCATCTTTTTTTCAATGTAATACAATGAAAAAGCAGCAAGACTTTATTAATGGAGAGGTTCTGGTTATAGATAAACCCCTTGGTTGGACTTCTTTTGATGTGGTCAAAAAAATTAGATACCATCTTAAGCATAAGCTCCAAGTGAAGAAAATAAAAATAGGTCATGCAGGTACCCTTGATCCTTTAGCAACAGGTATTTTGGTTTTGTGTACAGGCAAAAAAACCAAAGTGATCGATGGTTTTATGAATGAAAAAAAGACCTATGATGGGATCATACAGCTGGGTGCTACCACTCCTTCTTTTGACCTTGAAACCGAAATAGATGCTACTTTTCCAGTAGACATTAATACAGAGAAAGTAGCCATAGTAGCGCAACAATTTCTGGGGGAGCAATTGCAGGAGCCACCTATTTTTTCTGCTAAAAGGGTGAAGGGAAAAAGGGCTTATGAATACGCAAGAAAAGGCGAGAAGGTCGAGCTTAAAAAGAACAAGGTCATTATAGATTCAATTACTTTGGAGTTACTAGAGGACAATTGCTTAAGCTTTCAAGTAGACTGTTCAAAAGGAACGTATATAAGGTCTTTGGCAAGAGACATTGCTAAGAAATTGAATACTGGAGGGCACTTGATTAAATTGAGAAGAACAAGATCTGGAAATTTTGCTTTAGAGCAAGCTATTAGCATGGAAGACTGTTTAAAGATGATAGATACCTTGTAATTTTTTGTTATTGTGAGGGTTTATTTGTTATTTTCGCAGGCCCGTTTAGTATAAATTATACAAATATGAAATTATCTCAATTTGAATTTGATCTTCCTGAAAAACTCATAGCTGATTTTCCGTCTGATGAAAGAGACGAATCTAGATTAATGGTTGTTAACAGAGAAACAGGTGACATTGAACACAAGGTTTTTAAAGATGTGCTAGGCTATTTTGATGATGGAGACATCATGGTTGTCAATGACACACGTGTGTTTCCTGCAAGAATGTATGGCAACAAAGAAAAAACAGGTGCAAGGATCGAAGTTTTCCTATTAAGAGAGCTGAATAAAGAAAGCTTGTTATGGGATGTATTGGTAGATCCTGCTAGAAAAATAAGAATTGGGAATAAGCTTTATTTTGGAGAGAACGATGAGTTAGTTGCTGAGGTAATCGATAATACTACATCTAGAGGGAGGACTTTGCGTTTTCTTTTCGATGGATCTTACGAAGAATTTAAGCAAACCATCACCAAACTTGGGATGACACCACTTCCAAAATACATTAAAAGAGAGCCAGTTCCAGAAGATAAAGAAAGATACCAAACGATCTTTGCCAAGCAAGAAGGGGCTGTTGCAGCACCTACAGCAGGGCTTCATTTTAGCAAGCAGCTAATGAAAAGATTAGAGATCAAAGGGGTAGATTTTACAGAGCTTACTTTGCATGTTGGCTTGGGTACTTTTAGACCTGTAGACGTAGAGGACCTTACCAAGCATAAAATGGATTCCGAGCAGCTGTATATTCCAGAAACAACAGCAGATATTGTAAATAGGGCTAAAGAGAATAAGCGCAAGGTTTGTGCTGTAGGTACAACTGTAACTAGAGGTCTTGAAACAGCAGTTTCTGTTGAGAAAAAATTAAAGCCGTATGACGGATGGACCAATAAATTTATTTTCCCTCCTTACGAATTTAGTATTCCTGATGCGATGATCACTAATTTTCATACTCCTAAATCTACTTTAATCATGATGGTTTCTGCTTATGGCGGATACGATCTAATGATGAAGGCTTATAAGGAGGCAATCAAAGAAAAGTATCGCTTTTATTCTTATGGCGATGCCATGCTGATCCTTTAAGGAAACACTTTTTATACTAACCCCGTTTAAAGACGGGGTTTTTTATTGATGAGTAAAAAAAAGGACATAAGACAGCTTACATTAGATCAGCTGACCAATGAGTTGGTTGAGCTAGGCGAAAAACCATTCAGGGCCAAGCAGGTCTATGAGTGGTTGTGGAAAAAAAGAGCCATTTCTTTTGAGCAGATGACCAGTCTTTCCAAACCTTTAAGGGTTAAGCTCGAAGAGGATTATGTGATCCATGCCATTAAATTATCCGAAGTACAATTCAGTAACGATAGAACGGTGAAAAATGCATTTGAGCTGGCAGATGGTGCTGTTATTGAGGGGGTGCTTATTCCTACTAGTAAAAGGATGACTGCTTGTGTGTCTATTCAGGTGGGCTGCAGCTTGAGCTGTGCTTTTTGTGCAACAGGCACGTTGAAGAGGGTAAGAAATTTAAATCCCGATGAGATCTACGATCAGGTAGTAATGATCAATGACCAGGCAAAAGAGAAATATAACATTCCGCTTTCTAACATTGTTTTTATGGGAATGGGCGAGCCGCTTTTGAATTACCAGAATGTGCTGGTGGCCATAGATAAGATCACTTCCGAAAAGGGATTGGGAATGTCTCCCAAACGAATAACAGTAAGCACAGCAGGTATTGCTAAAATGATCAAGAAGCTGGCAGACGATCAGGTTCGTTTTAATTTGGCTTTGTCTTTACATGCTGCCAATGATGAGAAGCGCAACAAGATCATGCCCATTAATGAGAGCAACAACTTGGAAGCTTTAAAGGAAGCGCTGGTGTATTTTTATGTAAAAACCAATTCAAGAGTAACATTCGAATACATTATTTTCAAGGATTTTAATGACGAGCTTAAGGATGCTGAGGAGCTGGCAGATTTTTGTAAAACAGTGCCTTGTAAGGTCAATATTATAGAATATAATTCTATTGATGATGGTATTTACCAGCAGGCAGACATGAAAAAGGTAGATGCCTTTGCGCAATATTTAGAATCTCAAAAAATCATCGTTAATGTTAGAAGAAGCAGGGGCAAGGACATAGATGCCGCATGTGGACAGCTGGCCAACAAAAACGATGCTGCCACTAAAGAAGAAGCTTTTACCAGCTAGTTTTTTTAATTTGCTTGGAGGCTCTTAAGATGTCCCTTCTGCTAACTAGTCCAACCATTTTATCGTTGCGCACAACAGGGTATCTTCTAAAATTAGAATTCAGGAATAAATTGGCTACTTCCGTAACGTCCGTGTCTTCATTTACAGTAATTACTTTTCTAGACATGTAATTGCCTACCCTCCCTTTATTAGGTGGCAGGTTGTGGTAGATGTCTTCTACAATAACTCGAAGGCAGTCTTTCTCTGATATAATGCCCACGAGCTCTTTGTTGTGGTCGACTACGGGAGCTCCAGAGATCTTGTTGCTGATAATAACATCTATTACTTTTCGAATATCATCTTCTGGATAAAAAGTGATCACATTGGTGGTCATGTAATCTGCTACAGTTTCGTGCTGGATCCTTTTTTTAAGGGTCTCTTCTTTGAATTTAGGGGTAAAATTAATCATGGGAATAGGGGTATTAGTAGATTCAATAAAATATATGAAAGCGAAATATTATTCTATATAAAATAGTGATAATTAACATATAACAAAAGAAAATGTTAATTTATTTCACAATACATATTTTTCCTTACATGAACTTCTGTTGTGCAGTACTTTTCGTTTATTTATTGAATTAATTAACTTTAAGATTTTATAGATAAATGAGAAAACTAATCATTTTTGTTTTAGGAATTTTAAGCATTATATCCTGTCAAAATAAGCTGTCCGATAAAAAAGAAGTATCAATAGCTAAACCAATAAATAATAGATACAAGGACTATATACAATTTGTAAACCCATTTATTGGAACTAGTAAAATGGGGCACACTTATCCTGGTGCAACAGCTCCATTTGGTATGGTTCAGCTTAGTCCTCAAACTAATTTTGAAGTAATGTTCAATAAGGACGGCAACTATAATAGCAACACTTATGAATATTGTGCAGGTTATCAGTACAAAGACACAACAATTTTAGGATTTTCGCATACCAATTTTAGTGGGACAGGCCATTCTGATCTTGGTGATTTTTTAGTGATGCCTACGACAGGGGAATTAGTTCTTGAGCCATTAAAAACAAAAAATGGTAAAAAGGGATTCTTTTCTTCTTTTTCTCATGCTAATGAAGCTGCTTCACCCGGATATTATCAAGTGGAGCTAGATAGCTATGGTATTAAGGCTGAACTTACTGCAAGTGAACGTGTTGGTTTTCATCAGTATACTTTTCCTGAGTCTAAACAGGCCCATATTATTTTAGATATGATGTATAATGTATACCATTATGAAAATAAAAATGTTTGGACTTTTATTAGAGTTGAAAATGATTCATTAGTTACAGGCTATCGTCAAACTAAGGGTTGGGCTAGAACCAGAAAAGTATTTTTCGCCATGCAATTCTCTAAGCCATTTAAAAGTTATGGCCACAAAAAATATGACACTATTACTTATGATGGTTTTTACAGAAGGTTTGAACAGAATGAGAATTTTCCTGAAATGTCTGGAAAAAACATACGTGCGTTTTTTAATTTTGAAACCAGTAATGATGAGAAGGTCAATATTAAATTTGCTTTATCAGCAGTAAGTGCCAATGGAGCTTTAAATAATCTAAAGACTGAAATTCCTCATTGGGATTTTGAAAAAACGAAAGCAAATACCGAGCAATTATGGAATAATGAGCTGGGTAAAATTGAGGTCAAAACCTTATCAGAAGATCAAAAAGTAACTTTTTATACCGCCTTGTATCACACTTGCTTATCACCGATCATTTATGAAGATGTAGATGGTCTATATAGAGGATTGGATCAGAATATTTATAGCTCTGATAGATTTGTAAATTATACTATCTTTTCTCTTTGGGATACTTATAGAGCACTTCATCCTTTGTTTAATATTATTCAGCCTTCTAGAAATAATAACATGATAAAGTCAATG